>Ga0315552_1001826_pt1 | contig 12785 bp, 8 predicted proteins | sample SalMarSW160170MG_2_FD_203102 | JGI IMG/M metagenome (GOLD analysis project Ga0315552, IMG submission 203102) | Salt marsh sediment microbial communities from the Plum Island Ecosystem LTER, Massachusetts, United States - Salt Marsh Sediment SW1601-70 ...
TTTCATCAATCTCCCGCTTTATGCTGCTTTCCTGATGATTAAATCAGATGCGATAATAAGGACCGTTGGATGAGGAGCATCATGGTTGAAGACACCGGTTGAGAAGGTCTCTTGAGATAGTATGTGTATACTATTTCTTCTATTGACCGGAATAAACTAATCCTTCTCAAAATCCAGCGCATACTCCACCGCTTTGTCAAAACTCATAGCCCCGCCTTCTTCTTCGTATTTTTTGGTCAGTTCCTCACCTACATCCTTTCTGGCACCCTTGAGATAGGTTTCAATCCATTCGTCCCAGAAACCGGCCAGCCCATCAAATTTTAATCCAAATTGAGTGGCATGTTTGCGAGTTGAAGCATCCAGGCGGATCGACTTGGCCCATCTTGCCTGTCCGGAAACGGAAAAAGCAACACCCTGAAGGTCAATGCATGCCTGCATCGGATTTACAAATTTTAACGCGGATGTAACAGCAGGTCCATATTCCCTTTCAGCCTCCTTAAAATTTTTACTCCCCAGTGCAACATCGCCGCTAAAATGATGTGCGTTAATTATTCCTGTTGGCTGATTTAATTTCTCAGAAGAAACAAGTAATTCCTCAACAAGTGGTTTTGCTCGTTCATATTCTTTTATGAAAATAAGTGACAAACATACATAGCCCAGACAGAAATTAATTAATCCGGCTTTATCAATTTCCCTTGCAATTTCCAGACTTTGTTCGCTGCATTTGGCACCCCTTTTATGATCTTCAATGCTATGATAAAGAATACTTATTTCTCTCAGAACAATAGCTTGCTCCCAGAGATTATTAAATTGACGCCAGATGGACAGGCTTTCATTCATCAGATTCAGTGCTCTCTGGCCTTCACCGGTGAAGAATAAAATATTTCCAAATCCAAAAATAATTCGGGCATATGGCTCTGATCCACTATCAGCTTTTAACAGGGCTTTTTCCAGAAAATCCATTCCCAATCGTGTATGTGAGTGCTGACGCCAGAACCAGGCAAGTGTGCCAGAAAGTTTGAGGAAATCTTCAGGGGAATGGATCTCTGCCCAATTCAGTGCAGCAATCATGTTATCATGCTCCTGTTCAAGCGTATTCATCCATTTCAGCTGTGATTCGTATTGTTCTTTATAGGCCTGTTCTGCCATAGTTAAATAATATTGCAGATGCCTGTTTTTTAAAATCTCCTCTTCTTTTTGGGATTTAAGCTTTTGTTGAGCAAATTGCTGTAAGGTTTCTAACCTTTTATATCTCATCAGTTGGTCTGCTTCTTTTGTTGTATAAACTAAGGACCGGTCAACTAACCTGGATAACAAATCCAATATTTCATCTTCTGGCAGTTGATTATCAGAACAAATTTCCTCCGAAGCTTCAATATCAAATCCACCAGAAAAAACAGCCAGCCTGGCAAATAAAATTTTTTCACCATCTGATAACAGGTTATAGCTCCATTCGATGGTTGCCTGGAGGGTTTGTTGGCGCTTTGAAGTCCCCGGATCTGATGAAGAGAGCCGGTCAAACCGGCCTTCAAATCTCTCCAGGATCATCTGAGCATCCATGTGTCTGGTCCGGCTGGCCACCAGCTCCACTGCCAATGGGATCCCGTCCAGCTTATTGCAAATGGTGACCACTTCGGATACATTCTGTGATGCAAGTTCAAATTCAGGATTATTCAGCTGTGCCCGGTCTGCAAACAACATCACTGCTTCAGACCGTTTTGCACTTTCCACATCAATTACGGTTTTCGGATCAATCAATGTAAGGGACGGAACCCGCCAGACCTGTTCCCCTTTAATGCATAGAGCTTCCCGACTGGTGGTAAGGATTTTGAGTCCCGGAACCGATTGTACGAGTTTCCCTGCAATCTCCGCACAGGCTTTTACAAGGTGTTCACAGTTATCCAGTATAATCATCAGGTTCTTATCCTTGATTTGATTGATCAGAGTATCATGGATCGACTGGTTAGGCACCTCCTTTATATCCATCACCTCCATGACCTCCTTGGCTACCAGATCTCCATCTGCAATGGGAGACAGGTCTACAAACCATACACCATCCTTGTAATCAGACACAAGTTGGGCAGCCACTTCACACGCCAGGCGTGTTTTTCCACACCCTCCTGCCCCGGTCAGTGTGACAATACGGTGCTCTCCCATCAATTCTTTAACCGTTTCCATTTCCTTCTCCCTTCCGATGAACGTGGTAAGTTGCGACGGAAGGTTGTGCTTTGGTTTCTTTTCATCCTCTGAAGGAGGCTTTAATTCCAGGATCAAATCATCCTTTTCTTCCTTTTTCCTGTTAATGAACCAGGGAAGGATAATTACCACGGGTAATCCGATGGCGGCAAGAATGTAGAGTAGGTCAAAGGTTCTGTCCGGGATAGGAAACCGTTCCGATGTGATATCGAAGAATTCGATGATGGCAAAGCAAGCCGCCACGTAAGCAATCAGAAAGGGCAATACCTTTCGGCGTACAAGCTCTTTCCAGAACCGGGTGAGTTTGCTTGTAGGATCAGTCATGAGTGTTTCTTTTGATATATAAATATAAATCAACCAATTATCATATCCAATTTTTTGCTACTCACCGGGTAACACATGTATGTAACGTCAGTCGGTGTTCGCCTGCCTGCCAATTTACATGCCGCAGGTATGGCAGGCAGGGTTGCGAAATGCGCATCGTAAATCGTTAATCGTCATTCGTCTTGCCTCTCAGACACCGTCAGGCCCAGGCGCGGTCGTCCATGCGGCCCCGTTACAATCCTGATGGGGTCTTTCTCGTCGCCCGACTACAGCTCGGGCGACGAGTTGAGTAAGTGGATAAAGTTGGAAAAATTCTCCTCCCCCTATACTGATCCGCCATCTGGCTGATTAGAATTTTCCCCCTCTCGCAGGGGGATATTATTGTATTCCAAAGTTTAAAACAGATTATATCCCCAGAAAATAAATTCCCCTTGATCCCCTTTTTCAAAAAGGGGGACAACCTTACGCTAAACTTATCAATAGGTTTTATCGATATTTTAAATTAACTTGCATGTATATATCCTATGCCATGCATAAGATCGTTTTCAAGAACCCGGATGGGAAACCCAAACCAGCACTGGCGAATACCTATGCCTCCATCATCTCTTCCAGCCTATCCGAACTAAAATGCCCGGTACACGATAAACCGGGAGAGTTTGAATTGAAATTTACACCCCCCGACACCTATTTTATCCACGTCACTGCCTGTTGCGATGAATTCAAAACAACCATTGAGAAGAAAATCGGATTGATGCTGAGTTAGCTTTCTAACCATTTAACCATTTTTTTAAGTATTATTCTTCCCAAACCATCTGATATTGTTATAAGATCTCGTGGGACTACCTAACGAATTTCATCATGTGTAGTATTATGATTATTTCTTTACAAAAACCACCAATTTTTCCTAAATTCCGGAACTGAAATCTTGTTAACAAAATCAAACCATAAGCAATAGATACCATGAATCAGCAAACGATTAAAGGAGCAGGTTTTATGTATAAGTTGATATTCTTAAGTCTGGTGATCCTGTTCGCCACAGAAACAACTTTTTCCTGTATGTCAACACCCGTGGAAGAGACCCTGCAGGGGAAAAAAGTGTTGATGGTGTGGGGTGGATGGGACGGCCACGAACCGAAACAGTGTGTCGATATCTTCCAACCCTGGCTTGAGGAGATGGGGGCTGAAGTGACCGTATCCAATACCCTGGATGCTTACCTGGATAAGGAGTTGATGGATGGGGTGGATCTGATCATTCAGGTCTATACCATGGGCACCATTACCGGTGAACAGGAAAGGGCGTTGCTGAATGCTGTAAAAGGAGGGGTTGGACTGGCAGGATGGCATGGTGGACTGGGGGATTCTTTTCGCCAGAACACCGAGTACCAGTTCATGGTCGGTGGTCAATGGGTTGCACATCCGGGAGGGGTAATTGATTACAGGGTAAATATTACCAATCATGAAGATCCGGTAACCAGGAGTCTTTCCGATTTTGATATGCACTCCGAGCAGTACTATATGCACGTAGATCCTAACGTGAAAGTCCTGGCAACCACTACTTTCAGTGATAAACATGCTTTCTGGATCGATGGATGCGTTATGCCGGTTGTATGGAAAAAGATGTACGGCAAGGGCCGGGTATTCTATTCTTCACTCGGACACGTCTCCAGCGATTTTTCTGTACCGGAAGCCCTGGAGATCATGAAGTGCGGGATCACCTGGGCCTGCCAGAGCAAATATGCTCCAGCAGAAGAGTGGATCGAACCGATCTACCCAAACAAGTAAACTGTTTAAACCGGTTGGTGCTTCTCGAATATTAACTCGTAATATCCCGGATTACCATAACCAAAAGTGCCGGGTGCAAAGATTTGTACAAAACGCCATCCGCTCCTGGCATGCTCTTCTATCAACTTGTGGTAGTCTTCTTTTGGTTTGCGTTTAAATGAAGTTGCCTTGATGGTAATGAACTTGTAATCAAACATATTTCCTGAAATTTTTATTCCTAAGAACTAAGATACACAAGAATCTGATATCTCAACACAATACTCTACTTAGTCTATAGACTATTAATCCTATTTAAAAAAAATAACCCTGTAGTTATATAAACTCCAGGGCTCTTTTTATATAGACCTTCTAAACAGAAGGATCAGAGCACCTTGCTGGCCAGATTAAAATAGGGAGGCATTAGATTATTATCGATAATCCCATCTTTTTTCAACTCCAGAATGTACTTCAACCCTGCAGAGTAGGATATGGATAGCCTCTTAATGATCTGACCCAATGAACAAAGATCATTCTCCTGCAGTATTTTAATAATTTCCTGCTTGGTAGGATTATTGATCTCATCCAGTCTTATTTGTTTCTTTTCTTCCATAATAACATTCTCCTTTTCTAATAAAAAATTGCGATCAAATTTGCAAGCCGGAGAAATGCTCACATTCCGACTTGCAAATTTTGCTCATTTCAACACTAACCCCTCAATTCAATGATGTATAATTCACCCAAAAGGTTGCTCCTGTATATGAAAAAATCGTTAATATTTTCTTAAAATTGGTATATCATTGACGAACTCATTGAATTTGTAGATGAGTTCACCCTTCTTTGATATGAATTCATGAAGATATAGCGTACATTTAAACGCTGCGATTGGTTATTGGATATTTTTTTAACCAGATCAATATTTTTATTAACAGATCATTATCATGTCAGGAAACCCATTCGATCTAACAGGAAAGCTGGCCTGGGTTACCGGTGGAGGAACCGGAATTGGATTTGGTATCTCGAAATGCCTGGTTAATGCCGGGGCATCGGTGGTCATTACCGGCAGAAGAGAAGAGGTGCTTAAAAATGCAACTATAGAGCTGGGTGAACGGTCCAGCTATGTCATTCATGACATCACGGAATTAGATGCTATCCCCGATTTCGTCCGGTTCATAGAATCAAGACACGGATCGATCGATATCCTGGTGAACAACGCAGGCATCAACGATGTAAAACCCCCTTTTGAGGTATCAGACACTGATTTCCAGTCTATTATGAACACAAACCTGGCCGCTGTTTTTTCGTTAACCCGTGAGGTTGCAACGTTCATGGTTCAGCGAAACAGGGGATCAATCATCATGATCACCTCCCTGGCTGCCATTTATGGATTACAGGACGTGGCGCCCTATGCTGCATCAAAATCAGGACTTCTTGGCTTGACCCGTTCCCTGGCAACTGATCTTTCCCCTTCGGGCGTCAGGGTTAACGCCATTGCACCCGGTTTCATCGTCACGCCCATGCATGAAGAGGCGATCAAGCGATTTCCGGAAAAAGAAAAAAAGATCCTGGAGCGTACACCCCTGAGACGGTTTGGCACACCGGAAGAGATCGGTTATGCGGTTGTATTTCTTGCTTCTGATGCTTCGGCATTTATAACCGGTGTTCAGTTGCCGGTAGACGGTGGGAATGCCATTGGATTTTAACCCTCAGAAAATCGAGGATTTCAGAAATTGTTTTTAAGAAGTTAGTTTCGGTGTAACCGATAATCCTGTATCAATCCCTCGGTAAGCCAGTTTGCCAGTGCCTGCCGGTTGTTTTCTTTTAAAAACCTCACCTGGTCCCGGTAATTTCTTATGTTTCCCAGCTCAATGAACGTAGTAACGGGTGTCGTCTTTTTTAACATGTATAAGTTCCTTGTTCCGACGGTTCCGGTATATTCCCTGGATGGCTGATGGATCTGATATTTCTTTTTCAGTGTTTGCTGAAGGGTTTCAGAGAGTTGTTTTCCGGCTTTGCTATTGGGATGGTGGTAAAAATAGACATCGATATTGCTGCTTTTGCTTTGCGAATCGAGATGAATAACGATTGCCCGCTGGTATGATCTGGATCTGTTTTTGCGATATAGCTGATTTATGGTAGATGCTCTCTGCCTCAATCTTGCCGTCTGTTTTGCCGGAATTTTATGATTCGGGTAACAGGTCTCATCCCGATCCGGTTTCAGGTATTCTTCATTTCGTATACCGTCATCGTTATCCCGGGTGATCATGTACACAAGTGCTCCGTGTTCAATTAATCTCCTGGCGAGCCGTAGCGTAATATCATACGCATATTCATCTTCACAAACCGTTCTGCTCCCAATCTTCACATTGGCTCCCCAATCCGGCCCTCCGTGTCCGCTAACAAGATAAAAAACCGCACCTGCCAGCTGGTTATCTTTCCGCTCTACCAATTCATACTCTTTCCCGAAGATAGGATACCGGCCAATTTCACTCACCACCGGGATCTTATAATTCTTCCCTTCAATCAGGGTATTGTTTTTGCCCAGTGATGCGGCGTTGAGCTCAACAAACTCATCAAAGTATTTTGCAGGCGCAAGGTTATTCCGGGCTAATAGGGAATAAATCCCTTCTCCCTTTTGGGCTTTCACCACAGTATAACTATCCTGAGCTCCTAAAGAGAAAGTGAAGCAGGTAAAAAAAATGATCCCTAACAATCCGTTTAACAGCTGTTTTTTCTCCTCCATGTTATCTTTTTCCTTCCCGTCCGGGGATTCCCAAACATCCCATCATAAAATTATGAAAATTCATCATGCGTATTTTCGGCCTAAATGAAAAGTAATCAACAGGATAATTAACAAAGGGAATGCCTCTTCCATAGGAATGCCTTCGGCAAAATGCCTCGAATTTTTCTTTAGCAAATGGAGCAAGTAGTAAAGAATAAGAAGTTCTTTTATTGGATATTTATATCAGAATAGAATGTCCTGAAAGGACAAAGTATTTTTTTTGAGGCATTTACAAATTTAAGGCAATTGAGGCATTTATTATACGAACTTCTCCCTGGCTTGCAGGTTATAGAGGCCATACAGGTTGGCAAGGATCATTCCTGTCAGAAGATAAAGGCGGTTTTTCATGGATACTTCAGCCCATATGACCTGATTCATATCCCCAGGCAGATCGAAGGGATTGAGAAAGATATTCCATGCACTATCTGCCAGGGGTTCGGCAGCAATGAGAAATCCAACTCCGATCACGACCATGACTACCGCAGTACCATTTCCGTTTTTTATCAATGTTGAAAGCATAAAGGCAAGGCTTCCGATAAAGAATATCGGAAACATCAGCTGGAATGACATTTCGAAAACCGGGATCCTGACCAGTGCAAATGAGCTGAGTAATCCCAGTGCAAGCAACAGCAAAAAAACGATGAGATAGATCAGTGCCAGGCGCACCAGCCATACTTTGTACCGGTAATTTGGAATACCAAAAATAATTTCAAGCATTCTGGAATCTTCATCATTCTGTATACCGAAGGCTGTGGGATAGAAGATCAGCAATATTCCCGGGAACAGCAATAAATAATAGACCCCCTCAATGGTAGCACCGGTTCCGGAAAAGAGATCAATAACTGTAACCAGAACAAAAAATGCGAATGCGGCGAGTAGAAAATAGAGGAATTTATTGGCAAAAACGATCTTCAGGTTATACCGGATCATTTTTACCAGCAGGATGACACCATTCGCTACTTTTTTACTCCAATTCATCGATATCGTATTTAGGCTTCAGTGTTTCCTTTCAACAGGTAAAGGTATGAATCCTCCAGCAGGGCTTTCACCGGTTTCGCATCCGGTACCGGTGCTTTCTCGGCCACACATCTGACCCTGATCTGATCACCATCCTGCATGTGATGAACGATCAGCAGTTCTTGTTGCAATTGGTGAAATGCTTCTGCTGAAACCTGGAATTGCCAGACGTGTCCTTCTGCAATCTTTGCCATTTTTGATGGTTCACCAAGGTATTTCAGCTTCCCGTGGTCCAGAACGGCGACCATATTGCATGAACTGGCAATATCTTCAATGATATGGGTTGAAAAAACGACTACCCTTTCCCGGCTAAGTTCCACCAGCAGGTTTCGGAACCGGATCCTCTCCCTCGGATCCAATCCGGCAGTCGGTTCATCCACCACCAGTATTCGTGGCAGGTGCAACAGGATCTGTGCGATGCCGATTCGCTGTTTCATACCGCCGGAATAAGAGGAGATCTTTTCATGCTTGTGCCCTTCCATATGGACTGACGAGAGAACATGATTCACCATTTCTTCTCTTTTCTCTTTGTCAATGAGGTTTTTAAGCATTGCCTGGTAGTTCAAAAATTCGTATGCCGTCATGTTTTCATACATGCCGAATTCCTGTGGCAGGTATCCAATCAGTCCCTGCAGCTCTTCTCTCTTTTCCAGGGTATCAAATCCATTGATTGTCACTTTGCCATAGCTTTGTTCCAGGATCCCACAAATGATTCTCATGAGGGTTGTTTTCCCGGCACCATTCGGTCCAAGTAATCCGAACATTCCCTTTCCAATTTCAAGGGTTACTCCATCGAGAGCACGAAAAGGCTTCCTCCTTCGCCCAATCAGTGGTATGGCAACCACCACCCTGTATAGACTGGTTCTGAACCGTTTGAATTTACCGGTCAATCTGTAAATGTTGATTTCTTCCCGGTGGATCTTATCGGAAATGGCATAAATGCCCAGCAACAGGTACCAGAAGATTGCGATAAAAACAACCAGGATCAGGTTATCCCACCGCAATTGGAAAAGAACCAGGTTCAGCAATGGGAAGCCCCAGTAAATCAGCTTTAAAAAAACATTCTGAATCCGCTTAATGAATGCTTTTTTCTTCTCCTTCGAGCGTTCCTTTAAAAAGATACTGACCGGTTTCCAAACCGGGAAGAAGAAAAGGAAGATAATATGAGGCATTACAAAAAACCAGAACTTGCTCTCCAGGTAAAAATAGGTGAAATAGAGGAGGAAGCCTAACAGGGGCATCTGCCAGATCAGATCTTCAAACAACCGCCTTCGGGTTATCGCTTCTTCTCCATCTGTGGCTTTTCTTTTTCGCAGTGCAGCCTTCCATTCCCTGATAAATCGGCTATCCCTGTCATACACTTTAACCAGGCTTCGGATTTTTATCATTATGGGATCTCTCTCTCCTATCAGTTTTGATTTTGCCTGCCGGAGGCTTGTTTTTACAAAATAGGTCAGTCCCGGGATCAATATGATGATCAAAAACAGGCAAAGAAGCTTCATAACAAACCGGTCAATCCGAAGAAAAATGAGCGCGACAAACAGTGCAAAAACAACGAGTTGTATTGTTTTCTCTTTCCAATCCAGGTTAATCAGCCAGGTTAGGGCATTGGAGAGTCCGGTATTAAACGTTGGAATAAACAACAGGGTAAGCAGGGTACTCAGCGATAATCCTCCGATCACCGTTATGGCAAACGGAGCTCCGATGGATGTTACGTATTCTGCCTTCCCCATGGCAAGGGGAAGCATAGCTATAATGGTGGTGACTGCAGTGATCAAGATGGGTCTGATGCGTGCCAGCCCAGCCATCATGAGGGCTCTGGACCGGTTAAATCCCTGCTGTCGGAGGATCCTGGAATAATCGATCAGTATAATACCGTTATTCACCACCACCCCCAGCAGGATCAGAAATCCCGTGAGTGTATTTGCATTAAAGAGGGAGTTTCCTGTCAGGATCAGGGCAATGAGGGATCCGATGGCAGCAAGGGGAATAGAGAACATTAAGACCACGGGAGTTGATAAGGATTCAAATACGGCTGCCAGTATCATGTAAATCAATATGATTGCTGCGAGAATCAGGAAATAGAAGTCCTTCAACTCATTCTCCTCGTGAAACACCTCAATAGCCACTCCTGCAGGGATTGGCAGAGCAGCAACCATCTGGTCGATTTCGAGTCTTGCAGCAGTAAGCAGCGCCTTTGAGTCCAGCATTTCCGGAATAAACTGGTAACGGACCTCAATCTGTTTTTCCTGGTTCACCCGGTTGATTTCACTGTTACCCGTTGCATAGATTATATCCCCCAGGTTTTCCAGTTCATAGCTGCTGCCGCTTGCCCCCTGTATTGAAAGTTGCTTCAGGTCATCCATGGTCATGGGTTGTGTCTCCTCCTCAGCCCTGTTTTTAATGATGATATCGTATTCCTCACCCCCCTGTTTGAATGTAATACCGGATGAAAATTCGCTCTGGAAAGAATTCAGTTCATTTGCGATTGAAGCCAGGGATATACCATACTGACTCAGGATATGCTGGTCGAAGGTGATATGGATCTCCGGCCGGTTATCGGCAATGCTCATGGATGCGGAGTTTATTGAAGAGAGGCTTTCCAGGAAGTACCTGACATCTTCGGCAACATTCCGCATGCGCTCAAAATCCTGTCCCTTGATCAACACCTTTTCCTCCTCTGTGCCGATGCCAAGCAACTGTTCGAATCCGCCACCCGGATCTCCACCTGTCATACCCCCACCGCCATACCCTGAAGAGGGTCTGTCCAATGATATTTCAGCAGCCCGGATATCACTAACCCTGTCCTGTATCTCCCGTTTTATCTGAGCCAAAGTCCGTTCACCGATTTTCTCATAATCTTCCTGCAAATTGATGGTCACAACGGCCTCCTCCTCATACACCTTACTGATCACATCACCTTTCTCTTCCAGGGTCTCGATGTTTTCTTCAATCTGCTCCACGATATGGTTGGTTGTTTCCAGGGTAGCACCACCCGGCATGGTTACATAGAGGTTAAATTCCGGTGTATCCACTTCCTGCACGGAACTGATGCTTATTGCCAGGCTAATAAAAACCGCAATGAAAAAGAGGAAAACAGCTCCGATGATCGTTCTTGCAGGAAAACGCATACAGGCTTTAAGCAAAACAATATAGATCCTTACCAGCCGGTTATCTGACGATAAGGTCTGGAACCTCAACTTCCCTTTCTGCAATCTTTTTTTAAGGAAGAAGTGGGATGTCATTGGGATGAGCAAAAGGGCTACCAGAAGGGAGACGCCCAGCGTCGAGATGATCGAGACACCCACGTGTTTCCCCAGCAGCCTGATGAGAAAGTTCGATGCAAAAAGGAAGGGTAGAAAAACCGCCATCGTGGTAAGGGTTCCAGCAAAAATCGAACGCCATACTTCCTTTGTCCCCTGTAACACTATTTTGTCAACATCTTTTTTCCTGGTTGCGATACGATATATACTTTCCAGCACAACTACACTGTTATCCAATAGCATACCAATGGCAAGGGCCATTCCCACCAGGGTTAAACTGTTTAATGAAATGTTAAAAGCATAAAAGAAATTAAATGCCGTAAATACCGATATGGGAATGGCAAGGGCAACGGTAACCACCAACCGGAGGTTTTTAAGGAAGATCCAGAGTAAACAGATGGCCAGCAATCCTCCAATGAGAGCAAGCCGGATGATGAGGTTGATATTCTCCTCCATAGTCTCTGCCATATTATTCTGGATAACAATTTCAATATCTTTTGAGCGCAGATCATGGTTGAGTTTTTCAATAACCTCGTTGGTTCTGTGGGAGAGATCGATCATGTTCACCTGCAGGTCCCTGACGAGTTGGATGGTAACGGCTTCTTTTCCGTTGACCCGGCTATAGGAAGATTCTTCTTTAACACCAAAGAAGATCTCAGCAACGTCTTTTAGCAAGATGGGGCCCCTGCCATCCACTACCAGGTTTTGAATATCATCTATCTCAAGATACTCTGCTGTTACATTCACGAAATACCGGCGGTTATTCTCGACCACATCCCCTACAAAGGTTTTGGTTTTTGTGCTTTGAGAAAGCAGATTTCTAACCTGTGACGGAGAGATTCCATGGGCTCTGCATGCCTCTTCATCCAGGATAATCTCGATCGATTTTTCTCTCCCGCCAAACACCTCTACACTGGCAATTCCATCCACATTCTCCAGTTCGGGTTTGATTTCCTGGTCCACCACGTTCCGAACCCGGTCTGTACCTCCACTGCCCCGGACCTGTAATCCCATGAATTGATTGGATAGCTGTTCTATATCAATCTTTACCACCTGGACATAAAATCCTTCCGGGAGGGTTGGCTTTATGGCTTCAACCCGTTCCTGCAATTTCAGGTATGCATATTTGATGTTTGTTTTTTGGGAAAATGAGATGTAGATGACTCCCCTTCTCGAACTGGCGGTAGATTCAATCTCTTCTATTCCTTCCAGGGAACCGATCACCCCTTCCAGGGGAATCACTGCTGCATTTTCCATGTACTTCGGATCAACCTCGAGCGGGCTTGCCACGTTCACAATCAACACAGGGAGTTCTGCATTGGGGATCAACTCAACCGGGAGGTGTTTATAGGATATATAACCCAGCAAGGTTAATCCAATGAACAACATGCTGATCAGCGTTTTCCTATGTACAATAGATTTCATTCGTTCTGTTACTCTCTTTG
>Ga0315552_1001834_pt1 | contig 12757 bp, 10 predicted proteins | sample SalMarSW160170MG_2_FD_203102 | JGI IMG/M metagenome (GOLD analysis project Ga0315552, IMG submission 203102) | Salt marsh sediment microbial communities from the Plum Island Ecosystem LTER, Massachusetts, United States - Salt Marsh Sediment SW1601-70 ...
AGATGCCTTAGCGCTGAGTCCACGCAGGTAATAAAGCCTGGCTCGGCGCACCTTTCCACGTCTCACTACCTCCACCTTTTCCACCAGTGGTGAGGAAAAGGGGAAGGTATGCTCCACGCCTACGCCCCGGGCAACACGTCTTATGGTGAAGTTTCCGCCATCGGCGCCACGGCGGACCTTGATTACTACCCCGTTGAATACCTGGGTGCGCTCCCTCCCCCGTTCCACAATCTTGGCGCTAACCTTTACCGTGTCCCCAGGGGCAAGGGCAGGAATATTGGGATTTGGTTCGTCTTTGAATATTGTGCTCACATCCATCTAAGATTGCCTCAATCTTTCCACTAAACGCTTCTCCTCAGAGTTTAGCTCGGCTTTGTCCAATAGCTCGGGGCGATGCTTATACGTGCGCCGGATAGCCTGCTCACGGCGCCAGTTATCAATTTGGGCATGGTTTCCCGAGAGTAACACCTCGGGCACTGACCACCCCCGATATGTAGGCGGGCGGGTATATTGAGGGTACTCCAGCAGCCCAGCGACATGAGAATCATCCAGTGGTGAAGCCTCGGAGCCGAGAACCCCGGGCACTAACCTGAATACAGCATCTATTACCACCATAGCTGCCAGCTCACCGCCACTGAGCACATAATCGCCAATGCTAATCTCATCAGTAGCTAGGTGCTCTCTTACCCGCTCGTCAACCCCCTCATAGTGACCGCAGATAAGAATTAGATGGCTATAGCGGGCTAGCTCCTGGGCAACCTGTTGTGAGAAGAGCCGACCCTGCGGGGAGAGCAAAATAACCGGCACATCAGCCTCCCTTTCTATTGATTCCACCGCCTCAAAAATGGGTTCGGGCTTGAGCACCATGCCGGCGCCACCGCCATAAGGATAGTCGTCAGCGGTGTGGTGTTTATCATGGGTATAGTCCCGAATATTACGAACGCCGACGCTGACCAATTTCTGGTCTATAGCCCTTTTGAAAATGCCGAGGCTGAACATGCCCTGGAACATCTGGGGAAACAGGGTCAAAATATCAATGTGCACTTATCTAATCCTTCCCGGCACCTGGAATTGTGTGCTCGGTTATCTCTCCTTTAATAATCTCCACAGCATGAGGAATGGCAGGCAAAATTACCTCAAGGCACTCCCGAACTCCCTTGGGGCTACCCGGCAGGTTGATAATAAGGCACTTTTTCCTGACGCCAGCCACCGCTCGACTCAGTAAGGAGAAGGGTGTGGCACTGAAAGTTTGGGCTCTCATCATCTCCGCTAATCCCGGCACAACCTTATCCACTATAGAAAGGGTAGCTTCAGGGGTAACATCGCGCGGACCCAGTCCGGTGCCTCCGGTGGTTATAATAACATCCACACCGCCCTCATCTGCCCACTGGGCAAGCTTGCTGGCAATAATCTCCATCTCGTCAGGGATAACCTCGTGCTTAACCACACGGCTATCTACTGCGGAGAAGATTTCCCGAATTGCCTCGCCGCTCTTGTCAGGGCGCTGTCCCTGCCACGCCTTATCACTGATGGTAACAATGCCCAGGTTAAACATAATACTGCCTCGGTTAAAACAGATTCTATTTTATCACATATGGGGGATATAGCAAAATGAGCAAATTTGAAAAATTCGATGTGGTGGGTATTGACAAAAGGGGATATCTGTGCTATAGATGGTAGAAAGTGGGAGATTATGGTAAACTAGGGTAAAATGAGGGGTGGTATGTTCTTCGGTGAATTTGAATATAGGATTGATGAAAAGGGTAGGGTGCCTGTCCCGCCCAAGTTCAGGGGTGACCTGAGGGCGGGGGTGGTGCTGGCGCCGGGGATAGAAAGGTGTATCACCGCCTACCCATTAAACGAATGGCAAAAGCTGGCGGATGAGCTTACCAGTGGTTCAGTTGCACGCGGTAAGTTGAGGAGGCTAAATCGGGCTATTTTCGCTACCGCCTTTAGCCTCAAATTAGATGGGCAGGGAAGGATAGCCCTACCTATTCCGCTAAAGCAGCATGCCGAGATTGTAGATGAGGTAATTATAGTTGGGGCCAACAATTATCTTGAACTATGGAATAAAGTGCACTGGGAATCAGAAAAGGCTGCTAGCCAGGAGCAGGCCTGGCAGATTATAGAAAGCCTGGAGAGGCGTCGATGAGTCTAACCATGTCAGCGGCACCTACCCATATCCCGGTATTACTGGAAGAAACCATTGAGGCGCTGAATGTTCAGCCTGGAGGTCGCTATATTGACTGCACCATTGGGCCTGGAGGTCATGCGGCTGCCATTTTAGAACACAGCTCACCTGGTGGGCAGTTGCTGGGCATTGATGCCGACCCCAAAGCTATAGAGGCAGCCAGAGCCAGTCTTGAAGCCTACAGCAATTCAATCCTGCTGGTTAACCAGAACTTCGTCAATCTGCAGGCGATCTGTACTAAGCATGACTTCTTTCCGGTACACGGTATCCTGTTTGATTTGGGTCTCTCCTCTCTGCAGCTGGAGCATAATAATCGTGGTTTCAGCTTCCAGCATGATGCCCTGTTGGACATGCGCTTGAGTCCCAGCCAGGATATTACCGCTGACATCATTATCAACACCTCCCCCGAGAGCCAGTTAGCTCACCTTATAAGGGCATATGGCGAGGAACGTTACAGCCAACGAATAGCCCGCCAGATTGTGCGGCAGCGTCCCATAACCACCTCCCTTCAACTAGCTCGGACGATAGAGCAGGCTATCGGGGGCAGACGGGGTAGAATTCACCCTGCCACCAGAACCTTCCAGGCGCTACGTATAGCGGTTAATCAAGAACTTGAGCACCTGAAGTCAGCCCTGGAACAGGCAATCGACCTTCTTGGGTTTGGTGGCAGATTGGTTGTTATTAGCTATCACTCCCTGGAGGACCGCATAGCGAAGAATTTCATGCGCCAGGAGGCAAGCGGAGAAAAAGCCTGCCTGAGGTTAGTTAGTAAAAAGGTTATTACTCCCTCCCTGGCCGAGGTTCAGTCTAATCCTCGTAGCCGCAGCGCTAAATTGAGAGTGGCTGAACGCATTACTATACCAAAAGGAGACCAGTAGTGGGTAAACCAGCTATTGAGTATCAGAAGGTAATGAATGAGGTAGTGTATGTAAACCTGCCCGGTCCCGAAGAACCCAATCCGGGGATGACTGGGGGTGAGCTGCTGCACGGTTTTCTGGCTGAGCTGCATAGGGCGACGAATGCTGAGACAAAGGCTTTCGTGAGTGGTCTGTGTAGTAAGTGGAACGTGCACTATAGGGAAGGTTAGTACTGGTAGTTTACCTACTCGATAGGGCATTGCCTGGTCGAGGCGGAAAAGCAATATTGATGAAGGTGGCCAATACCCCAGCCTGACATGGGGTGGGGGAGAAGACCACCTTAGGGAGGTCTGAAGATGTGAAAACTAACGCCATTCAGGAGTTTAGAATACACTCAACAAGGAGGTGGCATATGAAAAGACGGGGTGTTTTAACTTCTATTGATGTTGGAACCACTAAGGTATGCACCACTATAGCCGATGTGGGTGAGGGGGGTAGTATCCGAGTTGTAGGAGTGGGGGTTACTCCATCCGTAGGGTTGCATAAGGGACTGGTGGTCAACATCAATGAAGCCAAGGAATCGGTCCGTGAATCAGTAAGGAAGGCGGAGCAAGCTAGCGGTTACAGAGTGGAATCAGCCTATGTCGGTGTAACCGGCAGGCATGTTACCTCGCTGAATAACCGGGCAGTGGTCGCCATTACTCGTAATGACCGGCTGGTGCGTTCCGATGACCTGAGGCGAGTCCTAACAACTGCCCGCAGCGTTAAAGTTCCTGTCGATAGAAGGCTACTCCATGTTATTCCTCGGGGTTATGCTGTTGATGGTCAATCAGGAGTCCAGAACCCGTTAGGAATGCATGGCTTCAGGCTGGATGTGGAGGCACATATCATTACCGCCGCCGTAACTTCGGTTCAGAATCTGGTAAAGTGCATCCGGGGCATCGGCCTGGATATCGACGACCTTATTCTGGAACCTTTAGCCAGCAGCGAGGCGGTACTATCTACGGATGAGAAGCAGGTGGGTGTCATATTGGCTGATATAGGAGGTGGCACCACCGATATCGCTATCTTCAGGGAAGGGAGCATTTGGCATACCGCTATTCTACCTGTAGCCGGTTATCAAATCACCAGAGACATTGCTATTGGCTTGGGGCTGCCCTTCGATGTGGCCGAGGAGATGAAAAAGAAGTACGGCAGTGTTACCCCAGTTTATGAAACACAGGGGGGCAGAGACAGCGATACCCTGATGACAAATGGACATGGTGTCTCTCACCAAGACCTGTGTGATATTATCCGAGCCAGGGTAGAGGAAATCCTGAGGCTTATCGTGCTTGAGATGCCGAGCTCTGAATATGAGACGTTAGTCCCTGATGGTATAGTGCTCACCGGCGGCAGTGCTAACCTGGCTGGTATAGAGACGCTGGGGCGCAATACATTGCAACTCCCGGTAAGGGTAGGCATTCCCAGCAATATAGGTGGCATCGCTGACGCCCTTCATGACCCGGCATATGCCACTAGCGTTGGCTTGTTGCTCTGGGGAGCAAAACATAGAGAAATGCAGACCTGGCAGCGTCACGGCTTTGGCTCAGGTTTGCGACGCTTCGTTTCCCGAGTTTTTGGTATGTTCCGCTAGCTATAGTTAGCAATAAGTGGTAAAGAAAGGAGGGGAGAAAATGGCAAAAACAACCTTCAGTCCTAACCCGGCTAAGATTAAGGTTATCGGCTTGGGCGGTGGTGGCTGTAACGCCGTAACCCGCATGGTTAGGGAGCAAATTCAAGGGGTGGAGTTCATCGGCATGAATACTGATGCCCAAGCTCTGTCTATTACCGAAGCTCCTATCCGGGTCCAGCTTGGAGAGAAGCTCACCAAAGGCTTAGGAGTAGGCGGCGACCATGTCATGGGTCAGAAGGCAGCCGAGGAAAACCGTGACGAACTCACTGAACTTCTCTCAGGGTCTGATATGGTGTTTGTCACCTGCGGTATGGGTGGAGGCACCGGCACCGGGGCTGCCCCGGTGGTGGCTGAGGTAAGTAAGCAAACCGGGGCTTTGACCATTGCTGTGGTCACCAAACCCTTCACCTTTGAGGGCGCTCATCGCAATGAGGTGGCTGAGGATGGCATCGTTCGCCTGTTGGGAAAGGTTGACACCCTTATCATTATTCCCAACGACCGCTTGCTTGACCTCTGTGACCAGAAGACAGTGGTGGATAATGCCTTTAAATTGGCTGATGATGTGCTGCGCCACGGGGTTCAGGCTATTGCCGAGGTTATCACTGTCCCCGGGCTGATTAACCTTGACTTTGCCGATGTTAAGGCAGTGATGAAGGACGCTGGTCCAGCCTGGATGTCCATGGGCATCGGTTCAAGTAAGAACCGAGCTGCCGATGCGGCTACTGAAGCCCTGGCTAGCCCGCTGTTAGATGTTTCTGTTGAGGGGGCAAAGGGTGTATTATTCAATGTCGCCGGCGGCTCTGGCCTTACCCTGTTTGAGGTTAATGAAGCGGCTGACGTCATAAAGCAAGCTGTAGACCCCGAGGCTAACATCATTTTTGGCGTGGTTCAGGACCCCAGTATGGGGGAGGAGGTAAGGATAACCCTGATTGCCACTGGCTTTACCTCCAAGTTAGGATTGGCAGGAGTCAGCCGAGAAGACGAGTTTAACGAATTGCTTAGGGGCTTGAGGGGCAAGGAGGAGGAACTGGATACCCCTGCTTTCCTGCGTCGTCCCTTGTTTAGCCATCGGCGTCAACCAATAACCCAGGCAACTAAACTTGTTCATACCCAGCCTCACGTACCCGAGGGGTAGGCTCCTTGACAATAACTAAAAGTAGTACCAGCTAAGGGCTGTAGTGCTTTGAAGCGCTGCAGCCTTTTTGCTTGTCCGAAAATCTTGTAAATTAAGGGCGAAAACCCTTGACAAATACTATATATTGTGGTATGTTAGCTCTGTTGCCCTACATAATGTGGTGATTGCTGATGAACTGTCCCTATTGTGGTCATTCTGAGGACAAGGTTATAGATTCTCGTGAGGCAGGCGAGGGGATACGCCGTCGGCGTCAGTGCCTAAGCTGCGGCTCTCGTTTCACCACCTATGAACGGTTGCAACCAGTTAGCCTGTTTGTGATTAAAAAGGATGAGAGGCGGGAGGAATTCAACAGGGACAAGCTGCTGGCCGGTATTCGCAAGGCTTGTGAAAAACGCCCGCTGCCTACTGGTATTGTTGATAAGCTGGTTGATGATATAGAGGCTGAGCTTTACCAGGGGGGCAAGGCGGAGATACCCAGTGATGTCATTGGTGACATGGTAATGGAACGGCTCAAAAAGCTGGACCACATTGCCTATATCCGTTTTGCCAGCGTCTACCGGGAATTTGCCGACATCACTGCCTTAAAACAGGAGGTAGATACCCTGCTCGGTACTGGAGTCGAAGCTTCTCGCCCTTCCAACCAACTACCCTTGCTGCCAGATGAAGAACTGGCTGGGGCGGTTAAGGGGCGGCGGGCAGGCCAGAAGAAGGGCAGAGCTAAGAGGGGAGCCAGAGATGAGCCCAGCTAATCGTGGTAGGGGAGTGAACAAACCAGAGGTGAACCGCACCAAGATTGCCAGGGCTATTTTTGCCGCTGCCGAGTCTATGGGCATACCGGATAGAAGGCAGATAGAGCAGCTCACGGCTCAGGTGATTGAACGCCTGGAGCAGACGCCGTCCCTCTTGGCGGCGGAACACGTGGAGCGGCCGCTGCCGGGGATGGAGGATTTGGTGCCTAAATCCCGCCGGCCAAGTCGCCTGCCCACCGATGCTGAAATCCAGGCTATGGTTAAAGAAATCTTACAGGCTGAAGAGCCAGCTAAGCGAGAGGAGGTCCAACCCCAGATGGAATCAACCACTGTAGTCAAGTCCAAGGTTCAGCCTAAGCTTGGCATCAATCTCACCGAAAACGCTCTTCGCGTTTTAGAAAAGAGGTATTTGCATAGAGATAAACAGGGAAAAGTCGTTGAGACGCCGGAGGAGATGTTCCGCCGTGTGGCGCAGGCTATTGCCGCTGCCGAGCTTAACTATGACCCTAAGGCAGATGTCAAAGCGAGGGAAGAGGAGTTCTACCAGTTGATGGCTAACCTGGAGTTCCTGCCCAACTCGCCCACCCTGATGAATGCCGGGCGGGAGCTGGGTCAGTTATCAGCCTGCTTTGTCATTCCCGTCGGGGACTCAATGGAGTCTATCTTTGATGCCGTAAAGTATACCGCCCTCATCCACAAGAGCGGTGGTGGCACCGGGTTCTCCTTCAGCCGCTTGAGACCTGAGGGCGACTTTGTTAAGTCCACCTCCGGGGTGGCCAGTGGCCCGGTCTCCTTCATGGAGGTATTTGACACCACCACCGATGTCACCAAGCAGGGTGGGACACGGCGGGGGGCAAACATGGGTATCTTAAGCGTTGACCACCCCGATATTATGAGGTTCATCACCGCCAAGGATAACCCCCGAAAGCTGACTAACTTCAATATCTCGGTGGCGGTAACCACTGAGTTTATGGAGGCAGTCAAGACGGGCACCGACTACGACCTGATAAACCCGCGCACCAAAAAGGTTGTAAAAAAGCTTAACGCCAAAGAAGTATTCGACAAGATAGTGGATATGGCGTGGAAGACCGGCGACCCCGGCATTGTCTTCATTGACCAGATAAATAAGGATAACCCCACCCCCCATCTAGGCAAGATTGAATCCACCAACCCCTGCGGTGAGCAGCCCCTGCTCCCCTATGAGTCGTGTAACCTGGGTTCTATCAATCTGGCTAAGATGCTGCGAACCACCAACGGGACTACGGAGATTGATTATCCCAGGCTGGCGGAAGCAATTAAGACTGCGGTCAGGTTTTTGGATAACGTCATTGATGTCAATAAATTCCCCCTGCCCCAGATAGAGGAGATGACCAAGAAATCGAGGAAGATAGGGCTGGGGGTGATGGGGTTTGCCGACATGTTAATCGAGCTGGGTATCCCCTATGACTCGGAGGAGGCGCTAAAGGTTGGCACCGAGGTTATGCGCTTTGTCCACGATGAGGCAGGTAAAGCGTCGGCGGAGTTAGCCGAGCAACGAGGCGCCTTTCCCGCCTTCAGTGATAGCATCTATGATGTGCCCGGTGGTCCTAAGATGAGAAACGCCTCCTGCACCACCATCGCCCCCACCGGCACCCTGAGCATAATCGCCGGCTGCTCCAGCGGCATTGAGCCTCTTTTCGCCTTGAGCTATACCAGAAATATCTTGGATGGCGCCCAGCTGGTTGAGGTGAACCCCTATTTTGAGGAAGCGGCCAAGAGCGGAGGCTTTTACTCAGATGAGCTGATGAAGCAGCTGGCGGGTGGGGCTAGGCTCCCCGATATAGATGAAGTCCCGAACAATATCAAGCAGTTATTCGTTACCGCCCACGAGATAACCCCGGAGTGGCATGTCAGGATGCAAGCTGCCTTTCAGAAGTCCACGGACAATGCCGTTTCCAAGACGGTCAACTTCCCGCAAGAGGCTACCAGGGAAGACATAAATAAGGTCTATATGATGGCTTATGAAGAGGGATTGAAGGGCATCACTATCTACCGGGATAGGAGCCGTGACGCCCAGGTGTTGGTCACGGGCAGGGAGGAGAAGGCTGGGGGTGTGGGGCTTACGCCGAGGAAGAGGTCGAAGGTCACCACCGGAGTTACGGAGAGGGTGACCACTGGCTGCGGCTATATCTATGTAACGGTGAACCGCGATGAGCAGGGGATATTTGAGGTCTTCTCTCATCTGGGCAAGGCGGGGGGTTGTGCCTCAGCCCAGCTTGAAGCCACCTGCCGACTTATCTCCCTGGCGTTAAGGGCTGGTATAGATGTCGCCTCGGTGGTGAGGCAGCTGCGGGGTATCCGCTGTCCTAACATCGCCTGGGAGGAAGGCAAGTCCATACTCTCCTGCGCCGATGCCATTGCCAGCGTTCTGGAGAAGCATATCAGGTCTGGTGATAGCGGTCGTAGTGCAGATACAGTCGAGAACCTTGATGTTGCTTTGAAGGGTACGGATAGTGGTCAAGGTGTGGATGCAGTCAAAAACCTTGCCGGCCAGTGCCCCGATTGCGGCAACCTGCTGGTGTATCAGGAGGGCTGCTACATCTGCCCCAGCTGCGGGTATACGAAGTGCTAGATTAAAGCAGAGAGAAAGAAGTTTAAGAGGGGGCGAAGCCCCCTCTATTTTTTCTTCCACCTCCCCCTTTTTAATATATGTTTTTCTTCCCACCCAGCCCACCCTCATAGGCTTTGCCTCTGAAACTCTCTTACCCCTCCCGTTTGAAAGTAACTAACCCAGCGGGGGTGTTTAAGAGGGGCGCTAGCCCCTCTTTTTAAAAAAACTTCCCCCTCCCTTGTCAAGGGAGGGGGATACAGGGGGTGGGTCGCCATATTAAATTAAAATCGCAATTTTACCCTAGAGGCTATATAATGATACGGCATGGACATAAATAGTCAGCATAGGTATGAACTGATGAGGGTGGCTCTGGGGGAGGCTGAGGCTGATTTAGCCATAATTAACGGCTCTATAGTTAATGTCTACACCGGCGAGGTGCTGGAGGGAGATGCCGTCCTGGTTAAAGGCGACAGGATAGCCTATGTAGGCAAGAATGCCGGTAAGGCTATTGGCTCCTCAACCAGGGTCATTGACGCCGCCGGCAAGACACTGATACCCGGCCTTATTGATGGGCACACCCATGTTGACACCACCTATTCTTTAAGCGAGTTATTGAGGTATGCCATCAAGGGGGGTACCACCACCATTATCACCGAGACTTCCAACATCGCCCCCGCCCTGGGGTATGAGGGAGTTATTCAATTTTTGAGGTCTGCCCGAAACCAGCCGATAAAAATCTTTGTTACTGCCCCACCCATGGTCACCATAAGCCCGGTAACTGAAGAGCATGCCCTCAGCGTTGAGGAACTGCGAAAACTGCTCAGGCGAAAAGAGGTCATCGGGCTGGGCGAGCCTTACTGGGGGGAAGTGGTCAACGGCAACCGAAGAGTCCTTGACCTTATCACCGAGACCATAAAACGGGGCAAGAAGGTTGATGGGCACAGTGCCGGCGCCACTGGTAAAAAGCTACAAGCCTACGTTTCCTCTGGCGTCTCTTCCTGCCATGAGCCAATCACCGCTGAAGAGGTTATAGAAAGGCTGAGGCTGGGGCTTTTTGTATTGATAAGGGAAGGTGAAATAAGGAGGGAGCTGGAAGCCGTTTCCCGGATAAAAGATGAGAATATTGCTCTCACCCGGCTGGCAATATCAACCGATGGCATTGGACCGTGGCAGCTTACCAGCGACGGCTATATGGAATTCGTGGTGCAGAAAGCCATCGACCTCGGCTTTAGTCCGGTTCAGGCGATACAGATGACAACCATAAACGTCGCCCAGCACTTCGCCATAGATGACTTTATTGGTGGCATCGCCCCGGGCAAGTATGCCGACATCGTTATTATCCCGGAGCTAAAGACCATCAGCCCTGAATATGTTATCAGTAACGGGCAGCTGGTTGCCCGGAACGGCGAGCTACTTGTCCTGCCCAGAAAATACCATTACCCCCAATCAATCTGGAACAGCGTACGTCTAAATAAAGATTTTCAGGCTGAGGACTTTGCCATACCGGTAGAAAGCAACCGCAATGAGGTAAAAGTCAGGCTCATGGACCAGGTCACCAATCTAGTCACCAGGGAAGATTTTGCATATATGCCGGTGTCAGACGGTCAGCTCAAGCCCGATATCAGTAAAGGCATATTAAAGGTAGCTGCTATTGAGAGGTCTTACCGGACAGGCAAGAGCTTTGTCGGTTTAATCAGGGGGCTTGGACTTCAGCGCGGGGCTATTGCCACCAGCGCTGTCTGGGACTGCGGCGATATTATAGTGGTCGGCGTCGATGAAACCGATATGGCGCAGGCGGTGAACAGGGTTAAAGAATTAAGCGGGGGCATGGTGGTCTGTGCCGGCAACAGAATATTGGCAGAGATAGCTTTTCCGGTGGCTGGAAGCATCTCTATAGAATCTATGGAGACTTTGTCTGATAAACTTAGCCGTGTTCAGCAAGCAGCCACCGACCTGGGTTGCCATTTCCCTGATATTCGTATTACTCTGGCTGTTCTCACCACCCCGGCGATACCCTTCCTCCGAATATGCGAACACGGCTTGGTAAATCTCAGGGATAATCGGTTTGTTGATTTGATAGTGGAGTAAGCGGGTTTATGGGCTGGGATGAAATCAAAAAAGCCAGGCGGTGGCTCTCTCGTGAACAGGGCACCATCATCAAGGACTGGGGGGGTAGAGTCCCCATCGCCCTGGTCTATCCCAACTCCTACTATGTAGGTATGTCCAACCTGGGAGTTCATGCCCTCTATAGCCTGCTCAATAGCTATAGCCAAGTTGTTGGTGAAAGAGCCTTCTGGGAAGTAGAAAATAGGGCTCGCCGCTCGCCTGCTCTATGCCTGGAATCTCAGCGACCGCTCTCCGACTTTGCCGTCGTTGCCTTTTCCATCTCCTACGAGCTTGACTACTTCAACGTCGTCCATATCCTCAAAGCCAGCGGCATCCCCTTATATGCTGCCGACCGCGATGAGAGGCACCCCCTGGTTATAGCCGGCGGTCCCTGCATCATAGCCAATCCCGTTCCATTGTCCCCTTTCTTTGACTGCCTGTGTATCGGTGAAGCCGAGCCGATGGTTCCAGCCATGCTGCCCGTCATAACCGAGGGCATTGGGGGCAGGCGAAGCGACCTGCTCCAGGCGCTAGCCCTGGTACCCGGCGTCTATGTCCCGCAATACTACTCGGGGAAGCCGGTGGTCCGGCAGTGGGCAAAAAACCTGGACGAATTTCCTGTTGGTTCGGTAATACTCACCCCGGACACTGAGCTGGGCAACCTCTATCTCATTGAGGTGGAGCGGGGCTGCAACTGGGGCTGCCGCTTTTGCCTGGTGAGTAAAGCCTTTTCTCCCATGCGCTATCGCTCTACAGACAGTCTAATCGCCCAGGCGGAGCAAGGACTCAAATACAGGAAGCGGCTGGGTCTGGTGGGGGCGGCTGTCTCTGACTACCCTCAGATAGAAGAGCTGCTGCTAAAGTTAGGTCGGATGGGGGCTGAGCTAGCCATCAGCTCACTGCGAATGGCTCCCCTCTCCAGCGTGGTATTGAGGGAGCTGGCTAGAGGAGGCGCCCGGACCATTGCCCTTGCTCCTGAGGCTGGCTCCCAGCGTCTGCGCCAGGTGATAAAAAAGGGCATCTCTGAGGAGGACATCCTGGAGGCGATGGAAATGGTGGCTGAGCAGGGGATAAAGCAGGTCAAGCTCTACTTTATGATTGGCTTGCCCTCGGAGACCGATGAAGATATAGAGGGAATCATAAACTTAACCCTGAGTTGCAAACGTATCATTGATAGACAGCAAACTGGCTGCCGCCTGGTGCTCACCATTTCTCCCTTTGTGCCCAAGGCAGGCACCCCCTTCCAGTGGCTACCCATGACCCCGCCCTCTATCCTGAATCGGCGTTTGTCGTTACTCAAAAGCAACTTAATGCCGAAGGGAATCAAAATTAAGGGGGAAAGTGCTGCCTGGAGCCAGGTTCAGGGGGTTTTGTCGCGGGGGGACATTAAACTAGCCGAGGTGCTGGCTGATATTGAGGAAGTATCTCTATCCGGCTGGCGTAAAGCGGTGGAGAAA
>Ga0315552_1001836_pt1 | contig 12750 bp, 7 predicted proteins | sample SalMarSW160170MG_2_FD_203102 | JGI IMG/M metagenome (GOLD analysis project Ga0315552, IMG submission 203102) | Salt marsh sediment microbial communities from the Plum Island Ecosystem LTER, Massachusetts, United States - Salt Marsh Sediment SW1601-70 ...
TTCTTGCCGTACTTGGTTTCGACGCCCGAAAACTTGTCGAAGGCACCGGCTCGACTGGTGACTTCAAGCCCCTGGAATGTGTCGGCATTGTCGGTGATGATATTCACGACCATAAACAACGCGCCGGGGCCGTAGAGGACACTACCTGGACCGCGAATGACTTCGATATGGTGGATATCCCGCAACAAAGGAAGATCACGTTCGCTTAGGGCACCGTAATGCAACCGTTCATTCATCACTCGGCCGTTAACCAATAGCAGGTATTTGTCATCGCGGTCGGAGATTGATCCTCTCAATCCGAGATGTCGAGGTTCCCAAAGGTGTAGCACAATCTGAAGATTAGGCACGTAGATCTCCAGCAATTCATCAAGACTGCGGGCACCGGATGCCCGTATCTGTTCTTCTGTGATGGTAGTCATAGCGGCCGGGACCAGACGAGGCTTGGATTGGGTTAAGGTTGCCGACGAGCTGACTTCCATTTTCATCAATTGTTCGATAGACATATCAAACAAGCCTTCTTCTTCTCCGGAAGCCAGCTTGTCTTCGGACGTTGTATCATGCGCAGAAGGGCTTTCTTTTTCCGATGCAGCCTCTTCGGCGGAAACAAGGTTATTGAACACCAGTACCGCCGTGACAATTAAACTCCAGCCAAACACAAGTAATAATCTTCTATTCATTGTCATTATCCCCAATTAATACAGAATTTGTATATCGAGCACATAAACTATGGAACTATCGTGTAATAAATGCCTTAGAATGAAACTTGCGCTTTGCATCAAATTTGCTACTCCAAAACCGCATCTATCCTGAAATGGCGATGTTGTAGTCACTTAGAAACAAAATCAACGGTTGTTTAGACAAGTGCGTGACAACCTGTTATTTATACTTTTTATTCTCACTCCACCACCAAATTCAATAAGTATAAATCGGACGATTCCCTAATTAAGCTTTAGGTTAAAGCAGAAAGTTATACGGCTATTTGCTTACAAACACGACGATAGAAAAGAAAAATGCCCAAAAAATATATTATCGGACTATTATTTGTGGTTTTTATAAGGTCTCGGAATAATTTCTTCTGTTGCTCCCGATATAAACATGGCTTGAAGGTATCTGATAATGGAGAACTATTTATATTAACAGCCTTCAGTGACACCCGAAAGCGGAACATAAGTCACTGACATGAGAATGCTTAAAAAAAACAAGCATCAAAATAGTATCTTTCCTGATCATCTAATATTCAGGAACACAGATATTGTCCGATAAAACGCTTCGCAGCCAGGCTGAGCAAAGTACGGCTGTGTGAAATAGCTTCATCGAGAGGCATATTATCCGGCTTGCAGGGTATAGCTGTCACAATTCCGGTTTTTTTATATTCCTGCGGTTGTACCTTTATCTGGCCTGCAAGTACCGCCACCCGGATATGTGATTGTGCGGCCAATTTTACTATCCCCGAGACGACTTTCCCGGAAAGAGATTGTCGGTCAAAGCACCCTTCGCCGGTAATAATCCAATCGGCGGATTCGAGTTCGTCATGGAGATTACTGTAAGAGATGACGGTTTTTATGCCGGAGACCAGCTCTGCATTCATAAAAGCAATGGCTCCGGCAGCCAGTCCCCCCGCTGCACCGGCACCGGGTACATTAGAAATGTCTCGCTGAAGTCCTGCTCGAACAACGTCTGCCAAGTGTGCGAGGCCTTTATCCAACCGTTCTACCATCTGGTCGGTAGCTCCTTTTTGAGGGGCATACACCCGAGCCGCACCAAGCTCGCCACAAAGGGGATTATCGCAATCGCAGAGAACTTCGACCGGGACAAGGTTAAAATCTTTCGGTCTGATGATTTTTACAATCTTCTCAAGGCCAGCGCCTCCGAACGGGATTGTCTTGTCACTGCTGTCGAGGAACTTCCAGCCCAACGCCGAAGCGGCGCCCAGTCCGCCATCGACGGTTGCGCTGCCTCCTACCGCCAGAAGGATTTTACGGGCGCCATATTCCATTGCGGCCTTTATCAATTGGCCGGTGCCGTATGTAGTCGTATATAGGGGATTTATACGTTCGGGACAAAGCAGTTCCAGCCCGCTGGCTGAAGCCATCTCGACAAGGGCGGTTTTATCCTCAAACCATGCAAAACCTGCATCGACCTGCATATCCGGCAAGGGCCCCATCACCTCTCGTCGAATCCATCGGCCGTTTGCTGCTTTGATTAGTGCCCTTGCAGTTCCCTCACCGCCGTCGGCCATAGGCTTTATTACAAGCTGGATCTCCGGTGCACATTCGCGAATGGCATTGGCAATAATCTCACAGGCCTCGTCGGCCTTTAATGAGCCCTTGAACGAATCGGTTGCGATAACAACTTTCATAAAATTCCATTCTGTTAAAAATGTGACTTTACAATACTGAAACGGTATTTACTCCGCCCGGCGAGGGGTGTCAATTCTTTTATCGCGAGATCTCCGCCGGCAGGATATAACAATTGATATAAAATAGGTTTGACGGTAATTTATGAGGATATTATACTCAAGGCCTTAATTTGAAGCACAATAGGGATTAATATCTGGAGTAAACAATGGATAAAAGTAAAATTGTTGCTGAAGGTATAACCTTCGACGATGTACTGTTGGTGCCGGCCAAAAGCGATTTTGTACCGAGCCAGGCGGATACACGTACACAATTGACCGATAATATCACCATTAATATCCCAATTGTCTCAGCCGCTATGGATACCGTCACGGAGGCGGCGCTGGCAATAGCACTGGCGCAGGAAGGTGGAATCGGTATAATCCATAAGAATCTGTCCGTAGAAGCACAAAAACGGGAAGTAGCGAAAGTCAAACGCTCCGAAAATGGAGTTATCATCGATCCGGTTACTTTATCTCCGGGTCAGCCCGTCAGCAGAGCTCAGCAACTAATGATCGAACAGAATGTCTCAGGTATTCCCATTGTTGACGGCAAAAAGCTCGTCGGTATTCTGACACGCAGAGATTTGAAGTTTCTAAAAGACTACGAGGTCGAGATTAGCACCGTTATGGTTAAGAATAATCTCGTGACAGGTCCGGCCGGGACGACACTGGAACAGGCAAAGGAAACCCTGCAGAAACACAAAGTCGAAAAACTGCTTCTGGTCAACGGCAAAGGCGAGCTGGCCGGCCTGATAACTATGAGAGATATCGACCGCGTTCAGCAGTATCCGATCGCCGCAAGGGACAAGCGAGGCAGACTTCGCGTAGGCGCCGCAGTGGGTGTCCACGATTATGAACGGATCGAGGCCATGATAACGGCGGATGTCGATATTATCGTGGTTGATACGGCCCACGGCCATTCCCAGAATGTTATCGATACGGTAAAGAAAATTAAAACCGACTATGATATAGACGTGATTGCGGGAAATATCGCCACCGCCGAGGCGGCAGAGGATTTAATTGCAGCGGGAGCCAACGCCCTGAAAATCGGCATCGGACCCGGTGCAATCTGTACAACAAGAGTCATTTCAGGCGTGGGAATGCCACAGATATCTGCGATAATTAATTGTGCCAGTGTGGCACGCAAGCATAATATTCCCATTATTGCCGACGGTGGAATAAGGCAATCCGGAGATATTACAAAGGCAATCGCCGCCGGGGCTTCCAGTGTGATGATAGGGTCGTTATTTGCCGGTCTGAATGAAAGCCCGGGCCAGTTGGTTATTTATAAGGGCAGACAATTCAAAGAATACAGAGGCATGGGTTCTTTAGGAGCGATGGTTAAAGGCTCTGCAGACAGATACGGCCAGAGCAGCTCAACCGAACAAAGTAAGCTCGTCCCCGAAGGTGTTGAAGGACGGGTGCCATATCGAGGAATGCTTGGGGGATTTGTCTATCAACTTGTCGGCGGGCTGCGGGCCGGCATGGGCTATTGCGGAGCAAAGAATATACAGGAGCTGATGGACAACGGCAGATTCGTTCGTATCAGCGCTGCTTCGGTACACGAATCGCATCCACATGATATACAGATAACAAAAGAAGCGCCGAACTATTCGGCGTCCCTGCCTTTCGAAGATTAAAATATCTCAAGCCAGGCTCGTTCTACAATTATGAATATTAAGGGTTTCAAATGATTAAACATCGCCGGAATGGATTCTGGCTCAGATTGTTTTGTGCATTTCTTGTTTTCACCTCAGGTTGTACAAACACCGGCCAAGTTACCACCGAGAAAGATACTGTTGTTCCACCTTCCGAATCGTCGCAGGATACAACGGCTGTAAAACAAACAGAACAAACCGAAGATGCTTCTACGGAGCCGCTCTGGCTCAAAACGGCAAAACAGGATTTGGAAAACTGGCCCGACAGGTTAATCAGCGATACAAAGGAAAGTTTCCTAAGGCCGGACAACATGACGGCGTTGTTATTGGCCGGAGCCGCGAGTGTCGTCATGCATCAGGATGCCGATAAAGATATCGCCGACTATTTCGAGAGGCATCAGAAATTATGCAATTTCAGCGATGAAAGCCTGAATATTATAGGACATCCCACGACTCATTTTGCCGCCGGCACAATCTGGTATTTTCTTAGCGTACAGAACCAGGACGATGTTAACAAGGAGCGGGCCTGGACGATGCGAACCGCCCTGACAATTACCTGGCTGGCTACGATGGGGCTCAAAGCCGCCCGGGACAATGAAACACCCAACGGTAAAGACTGGGCCTGGCCGAGCGGCCATACTTCAAGCTCCTTTACCGTCGCCTCCGTTCTGGACGAGTTCTATGGGCCGAAAGTCGGCATTCCCGCTTATACAATAGCATCTCTTGTCGCCTATAGGATGATAGATACCGACGACCACTGGGCCAGCGATGTTGTCTTTGGTGCAACTCTCGGCTGGGTTGTCGGACATACTGTGGCGGGCAAACACAAAGAACTCGAAGTGGCTGGTTATAAAGTAGTTCCTTTTGTCCCGTTTACCGAAGAACCGACAATTGGTATTGGCCTGGTCAAAAAGTTTTAAGACCGGTTCTAATCTTAGTTAACAAATCCAATCGATTTAGATAGTCATTCCCGATAAGCAGTTGTAAATAAAGAACATATGATTTTACGATAGTAAATCTTCCTAAAATAGAACTTGCTATAACACAAACAACAGTTAAAGTATATAGTGCCTAAAATGACTAAAGTGTCTAAAGATTGAACTTTTAACTTTAGCTCACTTTCAACTTTTGTGCTTATTTGAGTGGTAATGAAATGGTGCACAAGCGAAAAGCATTTACATTAATCGAACTTTTGGTAGTTATAGCTATAATAGCATTGTTAATGGGGATATTGATGCCGGCACTGCAGCGGGTAAAAAAACAGGCAAAAACCGTTTATTGCCTTAATAACCTCAGACAAATCGGCGTTGCAATGCACCAGTACGCCTTCGAAAATGATGATTTTATCCCAAGGGCGCTGGACCATAACATTAAATGGATTCTCGTATTCATTCCATTCTTAGGCAACGAATACAAAGACGTTGAAAGCTATCGTGAGGTCGATGTTTACCAGTGCCCTTCTTTTCCTCGCACCGGAGTGGGGCAATATGGCTACGGTAATGCAGGACAAACAGTGGATTATGTCGTCAATGCCTGGGACATGGAAAATCCGGGTTTCTCAAACAGCAACAGAGGGACCCAAATGGGCAGGCCGACTAAACTCACCGAAGTCGAAACCCCTTCCCAAAGGATTTATATGGCTGATAATGAAGCGGGAAACTGGCGGCCCGTAGTCCGGGACAGATACGAACTGGATATCTTGTCCAGATTCAACGTTCTGGATGTTTGGTCAACTTCGCACTTACCGGCATCGGAACGAGAAAACCAGGGCAGCAATTTGACTCGAAGGATAGCCGCTAATCGACATCGCACCGACGGCTGTAATAATCTTTTTTTCGACGGCCGCGCCGATTGGCTGCATAAAGATGAAAACAGCGCCCGATACTGGTGCGGCGTTGATGATCCAAACAATTGATAATCGATCTATCTGTTCAATAACGATAAGGCCGGTTTAAGATTACTCTACCGTATAATCCGACTCGAGAACAGTCGTATTCCAGTTTTGAATCCAAACGGCAAGGTCGTCCAGATCGACGTCGCAATCGCCGTCGAGGTCGCCGACGCATCCGGGCCGGTCTGATTCGAGCCAGTGCGCCGCCAGGACACTAAAGTCATCAGCGTCCACATCGCCGTCCGGCTCGAAGTCACCGTCAATCACATCTACCACAATCGACTGAATCAGCTCAATTCCTTCACCTGTCCCGAGGTTCCTGCTGTACTGTTTGTCCGTCGAATTATTCCAGTGCTCATGCACACCGAGGCTCTCAAGAGGGATTCCATCGGCTTCCGGATCGTATATTGTCTCCGAAGGCGGATTGTCCGCTAAGGCCGCTTCGTGCAGGTAGTTATCAGCAGTTCCGTCGGTGACATCTCCTTCCGATCTTAGAAAATCGACCAGGACCGAATCAATCGCCACACCGTCCTGTGAAACGAACAGACTCGACGACAAATCCCTGTAGAATGGTGGAGCCGACCAGTAAGTTTTGCGAAGGCACTCGGCGAAAAACAACAGCGTCTTGCCGCCTAAATGCTCATGGCCCATCAGGTCCACAAGTGCGTTATACGAGCCCATGGGCCGTTCTGTAATACCGCCGGAGAAATCGTTGGCAGCCACGGCGGCGTGCATAATCGCCGGATTCCATCCGTGATAATAATCCCATTCGTTCGGATGCCAGACCGAGCCGAAGTGGTTCTTGGCGCATATTGTCACGCCGGCAAGCTCATGCGGCCTGGGCAAGGAGAGATTGATAAGATATTTGGCTTCGGTCACAACCGTTGGAAAGCATACCAGCCCGCTGTCCGTGACAAGGTCGGGATCGCCGTAATAGACATGGACGTTCGGATCAGGCACGACTTTTTCCCGCTCACCCGGATTCGGGCCGGGGCCGCCGCCGTAACCGCCGCGGTCGGTCGCATCGCCTTCGGCAAAACGCATACCGGGAAAATCGGCGTGACAGTAATCATAAACCGGGTCGCCATGATAAAAAATGCAGTCATAAACCGTAATATCGCTATCGGAAACACCGGCTACTTCCACTAATTGCCACAATAGTGCATAGAGCATCTGGGGACACGGTGAATTGGTGGATTGGCCGGAACTCCAGCGGTAACTGCGGGAGAAGATATTATTGACTTTGATGGCGATTTTCTCTCCCGGCACGTAACCGACATCGTTGCCGTCGTGAGTAAGATTGAAATATCTAAAGATAGCATCCCATGCCTCGGCCTGGTCGGCCATGCCGGTCAGATTGCGAATAGCACGGGACATCATGCTATGGGCTACCGTCGGGTCCGTGCGGCTGTCGTCCCACCAGCGTCCTGCTGAACCGTATGGATCGGTAAGAGCAGGGTCATAAACCCACACAACCCGGCCAGGATGGATTCCTTTAGCTACACCTATTGGCGTGTTCGGCAGGTCGGTCGGAACAAAGGCGGCATTCGCATTTTCCCCGGCGGTTATGCAGAGCGGCCAATATATCGCTGCAACTGCAACTACTATGGCAACGGCACCGATTACATACCGCGACTGGCGAAACATTCGCCGGGCCTTTCGATATATCGCCGCCGAAGCTATCAATCCCAAAAGCCAGACGACAAAGCCCGAAGCCAACGGCTGGGCAATCCTCTGGCACGGATATAACGCCCTGCTCGGCCTGGGAACAACGCGAATCAAAAACCAGATTAACGCTAACAGGCCGGTTATTGGAAACAGCCACTTAATCCAGCGTCTGTTGAATCTGCTTTGTACCGGTTTTCCTGTCTTTGGACATATCTTTGTTGTATTTTCTTTGGTTCGTTCCGAATGCTCCATAAACTGTCACCACCTGTAAGTTAAATCTCATTTGGATCATTTATTTGCTCTTCGATAAGTTCCCACCATAGACGCGGATAATCCTGGCCTTCGAGAATCCACCAGATATCATCTGTGCCGTTTTCAGTCTCACCCACAAAATCCCAGCCCTCACTGAGGTAGGTATTGATATCTTGCATTTCAACTGTTGTTTTACCTAAGCTATCATCGCAGTCCATATCATCGCCAATATTGTCTCCGCACATATTGGATAGACCACTGGTTTCGATGTCCCAGAAACTCTTGCTGATGTTGCTTTCGGCATTAATACCTACGAGACCGCCGACAAAGCTACCTGTTCCACTGACCGAGCCGGTGCTGTAGCAGAAAGTTACAGCAGCGCCTACGTTGGATCCTGCCAGCCCGCCGACTTCTGAATCTCCACTGACCGCACCTGTACTGTAACACTGGGTCACAGATCCTCCTCCGTTTCCGCCTACCAGCCCGCCCACACCATAATCTCCCTTGACCGTACTGGTGCTGTAGCATTGGATCAAAGACGAACGCAAATGGTAATTATAGCCTACCAACCCACCCACACCACTATCTCCACTGACCGGACCGGCGCTGTAACTCGTAGTAATCCTGTCGATATTCTCACCTACGAGACCGCCAATACTCCAACCAGTTCCACTAACCATGCAGGTGCTGGAACTTGTTGTGATATTGCCACTGTTAATGCCCACCAGACCGCCGATATCGCCATTGCCGCTAACCTCACCGGTACTGTAGCATTGGGTTACAGATGCCCCATAAGCGCTGAAGCCCACCAGTCCGCCGACACAGTAGGAACCGACTACGTTGACATCCATTACCCCCAGATCCCTTATCTCGCCTGCGGCTCCCAATCCGCCAAACATCCCTCCACACGTGTCTGCCTCGACTGTCAAATTTGATATTGTGTGTCCGTTGCCGTCAAAGATGCCAGTAAAAGGTGTCCCCCGAAAATTAAGTATCACTTCAAACCCGTACACATAACCTGGGGCGATTATATTGAATGATGGTTTGCCGTCCTTGCCGTCAAAACCTGACATATCGATGTCCGCCATGAGTTTGTAGTGCTTGTCCCAATCGCATTGAAACAAACCGATCAGGTTAAGTTCATCCGGTGTGTAGATCAGGTAAGGATTATCCTCTGTTCCTTCACCAGTCAAGAAGTCCGATAGTGTTGCTCCAACTGCAATCGGCTCTCCAGGTAGATTCTGCCACCACAGTTTCGGGTAGTCCCGGCCGTCATCAATCGTCCAGATTCCCTCATTGCCACACGTACCCCAGGCCATAAACGTATCGGCGTTTTGCATCTCGGCTGTTGTTAAGCCTATACCGCCATCACTGGAGGGCTGGCCCGAGGTCTCTACGTCCCAGAAGCAGTTGACAACTATACCTCGGAACCTATATGCATCGTTACGTCCTACCAATCCGCCAACCGTGGATTCGACGCAGTAGGAGCTATTCTCGGGAGAATAGCATCCGACTGAACCGATACTGTAGCAGTCGGTAAGAGCACCAGAATTCTCACCTACTAATCCACCTATGAGCCCGTCGTTGCTACCAGAGCCGGATGGAGCACCGAGTACTGCTGCTGTACTGTAACACTGGGTCACACTACCATAGTTCTTCCCTATCAGCCCGCCGATATAATCCCTTCCATTGACGGAACCAGTGCTATAGCATTGCGTCACAACAGAAGCGCGATCGCTTATCCCCACGAGACCACCGATATAGTCCCAACCGGCTGTGTTGACATCCACAACTCCGAGGTTTCTAACCTCTGCTCTTATCTCCCCATCTCCCAACAAGCCAAATAGCCCCAGGTTTGTCCTGCCTATTATTGACAGACGCGATACAACATATCCGTTGCCGTCAAAAACACCTTTGAAGGGGGTGCCCTGGAAACCGCTTTTAATATCATTTGTATCTGGTGCGATGACGGCCTTGTCGAAGACTTTTCCGCCGGGAAGGTTGGGATCGAGGTCGATGTCGGCTGTCAGGATGAAATTCTTGTCGTAATCGTTAGGTTCATTTCCTAAATCGATTAAATCCTGTGCCGTAGCGATTTGGTACGGGTTGTTCGGTTCGCCGGTTCCGCCTGCGTATTTTTTTGTGGCTACGGCATTGACATCGTAGAAGAACATATCGGCACTGTCGGCCGGCGGTGTGGTTTTGCCGGTCAGGTGGGCCGAATCGTTGCTGAAGCTTAGCTTCAGGCGAACGTCGCTTTCTGTGCCGTCGGCGGTTTTGCCATTAAATTCGATTGTCGTATCGTCGATAATAGCGCCGGCAAGTGCGGTCATGTTGAAGATTTCATCAAGGCTGCGGCTATATTCCGAGCCGGTCTCGTCGGTCAGGTTTGCATCGACTATCTCGAATGAAGCGGAACCAGCATCGAAATCGACGGATAACCGGAACCGGCCTTCGACGAGATAGGTTTCATGCACACCGGCAAAGCCGCCTGTCTGGACGACAGTGCTTTGATTGGGCTCGAAGATGTAGATGCTTGTTTGAGCCTGGGAAACTCGGCAGAATATGCAGACCGCAAGCAGTATAATTGCAGGAATCGAGAATTTGCCGTTTTTTCTCTTAGTAGAATGTTTCATCATTCAACCTCTTAAATATTATCATACAACATTCGAGGCAGTAAAGTCAAGTAGCTACTGCAGGCTCTTTATTGGAGTTATACCAATTCCGATTAAGAATCGCGCTTTTGTCATTTCGACCGGAACCCCTTAGGGGTGAAGCGGAGAAATCTATTCAAAACAGATTTCTCGACTCCGCTCCGCTACACTCGAAATGACGAATAAGTGCATTTAAAATACACGATTGGTGCTACTTTTTGTTCGGCGGACAAAATGACTTGAAAATTTATGCATTCGAGATAGACTATCCGATACTACTGAGCGAAGCTGCAGTGGTATTTGAGGATTAGTATTTCAGTTAGGAAAGATTATGCCAGATTTTAAGATAGAACCGGCACAAAGAATAACCCGATTACCGCCTTATTTGTTCGGGCGATTGAACGCGTTGAAATTGTCCAAGCGCCAGCAGGGTGCGGATATAATCGATTTGGGCATGGGCAATCCATCCGACGGCGCCCCAAAAGTCGTAATCGATAAGCTGTGTGAAGCGGCTCGCGACACACGCAATCATAGATACAGCGCTTCAAAGGGTATTACGAACCTGCGAAGGGAAATAGCAAAAAAATACGAGCGAAAATGGAACGTGCAGCTCGATCCCGAGACGGAAATACTGGCCTGTATCGGTTCGAAGGAAGGTTTCAGTCATCTGTGCCTGGCGATGATGGGGCCGGGCGATACCGCGATTGTACCCGACCCGGCATTTCCGATACATAACTACGGCGTAGCGCTTGCCGGAGGAAACGTCGTATCGGTTCCGTTGGGCAACGATGAGGAATTCATCAAAAACGTCACGATGGTAATCGAACATCTTTTTCCGAAGCCGAAGCTGCTGATTCTCAATTTCCCGCACAATCCGACGGCGATGACCGTCGATGAAGGATTCTTCGAGCCGGTCGTTGAATTGGCGAAGAAGTTCGGTGTAGCGGTGATCCAGGACTTCGCATACGGCGAAACCTGCTTCGAGGATTATAAAGCGCCGAGCCTGCTCTCGGTCAGAGGCGCCAAAGACATCGGCGTCGAATTTATTACGTTGAGCAAACCATACAGCATGGCGGGTTTTCGCGTCGGTTTTGTCGCAGGCAATAAAGATATGATCGATTACCTGGCGACCATCAAAGGTTATTACGATTATGGAATATTCCAGCCGCTGCAGATAGCCGGCATCATCGCACTGCGTGAATGCGAAGAGTATATAGCCCAGCAGAACCAAAGGTACCAGTCACGAAGGGACGTGGTCTGCGACGGCCTTCGCAGAATCGGCTGGGAAGTGGAAAAGCCGCGCGCTACGATGTTCGTGTGGGCGAAAGTGCCGCAGGAGCATTCCAAAGGCAGGAGCAGTCTCGACTTCGCAATGGACCTGATGGAACATGCCGAGGTTGCAATCGCCCCGGGCAGGGCTTTCGGCGAAAGAGGCGAGGATTATATGCGTATCGCACTGGTGGAAAACGAGCAGCGTTTAAGACAGGCGATTCGGAATATAAGCAGGTTTGTGCGCAAAGGCACGCCGGAAAACAGCAAATCGCAATAAAATTCGGGGCCGTCCGCGGGCAATTCTCTGATAATAAATCATACCCATTATACGACATACAGGCGTAAACGCCCCATAATAACCCGCCTCGGCGTATATCCACAGTTATTATGTTATATCCGGTGATAACAATAGTCAAAGACCCCGGAAAACACTTGACTTTTACAGCGATTTTTGGTTTAATAATAACATCAATGTAAGTCACCACAAAGGCTGTAATTGCCTGGAGGGACATTGATGTTGCAGATGTGATTTTGAATCACAAAAGGGGAGGTAGATTGATGAAAGTTGGCGGTCCGACATTTGTTGGATGGCGGGGGATGCTAATCCTGATCGTTGTTTTAGGATGTGTACTCACACCGGCTTATTGCAAGAGTTCTGATATATCACTATTTGTCCAGCAGACTCCCGATAAAGGTGGTGCAACAAGTCCGCTCTCCGGAATATATCATTTTGCGCTGAATTCGGAAGTCACTCTAACCGCAACTCCAAGTCCGGGTTTCAAGTTTGTCTATTGGCTGGGTGACGTCAGCAATCCGGAGGCAGTCAGCACTGTGGTTCATCTTAACAAACCGAAAATAGTTATCGCGGTATTCGAGCAGGCTGAGGGCGGCTTCTCCGGCGGCGGCTTGTCGGGTGGCGGCGGCGGTTTGACTTTTACCGGTGGAAATGTTGGTTCA
>Ga0315552_1001839_pt1 | contig 12731 bp, 9 predicted proteins | sample SalMarSW160170MG_2_FD_203102 | JGI IMG/M metagenome (GOLD analysis project Ga0315552, IMG submission 203102) | Salt marsh sediment microbial communities from the Plum Island Ecosystem LTER, Massachusetts, United States - Salt Marsh Sediment SW1601-70 ...
GGCCCGGTCAGTTTCATTAAGGCCGGCGGAAGCGAAGAGCTTTCTTCTGAGCAGCTCCAGGCCGTTGACTTGATAAATAAAATGTTCCTTTCTCAGGATGACAACGACTGATATTTATACCTGCGATGAAAAATTGTCATTCTGAGCGCATAGTGTGTCATTCCTGCGAAAGTCGCCGACGCTCCAAAGCTATGGCGACGGAGCGCAGGAATCCAGTATTTAGCCCCCCGATTTATCGGGGGGTTTTGCTTGATTTTTATATTTTTCTTGTGTTGTTAATGAAAGCCCTTGTATGAAAGTCCTTACCGTTGCAGCTCGTGGCGGCGCTCTTGCCGTTGCTCAAACCCGAATTGTAACTGATGCCCTTGGGAAAATTTATCCCGATATACGAATTAAGGTAAGAAAAATAACTACTAAAGGCGACCGTGATAGACGCACCGCTCTATGGGACCTCAAAACAACCGGTTTTTTTACCTCGCAGGTGGAAGATGCCTTGCTGGCCAAAGAGGCCGACTTTGCCGTTCACAGCTTCAAGGATTTACCCACGCACCAGCGCGAGGGTCTAACCATCGCTGCCATTTGTGACAGGCAGTTTGCTGAGGATTGTTTACTTGCAGCCGATTCTATCGGTTCGATTCAGCAGCTTCCTCAGTCTGCGAAGATTGGCACTTCCAGTCTAAGAAGGGCTGCCCAGCTTATGCACCTGAGAAATGATTTTGAACTGGCACCTCTTCGAGGCAATGTCCCCACACGAATAAGGAAACTCGATGCCGGCAAAGTCGATGCGATTATCCTTGCACGGGCGGGCGTTGAGCGTCTCGGCCTGGCCGAAAAGATTTCCGTTTCTTTTGACCCTATGCAATTTATCCCTGCCCCTGCCCAGGGCGCTTTGGCCATTCAGGCAAGAGCTGATGATATCGAACTGAACAAGCTGCTAAAAGTTATTGATGATGAAAAAGCAAGACTGCTCACCCTGGCCGAGAGACAGATTTTGGTAACGATGCAGTGCGGCTGTCACGCTCCGGTAGGGGCCTTTGCGAAAATTACTGGCAGGGATGTAAAAATTAATGCATTTATATCTGGTGTCGATGGCTCAAATTTCATCAAACGTAAGATTACAGGCCCAGCCGAAAAGGCCGTTGTGCTCGCCGAGCACCTTGCCAACGACCTCCTCGCCGCCGGCGGAAAACAAATCCTTGAATCTCTCGAAAAATAACATTACTTCTTTATTTAGCACTTTCTGCCTGCCCTGATGTTTTCTGCTGGGCTTCGATACTTGTCTTTGTGAAAACGGGGATTGGATATTTTCTAAGCTATATCTTCCTATAGCCACTTTTGCATTCTCCGCACATTTTTGGTATCATATTCTGTGGAATTTGTAGCCAAAATGTGAGCCTGTGTTTTCAAAAGATGGTTTGAACATTTGTATTTTGGTAATTTGAGTTTGTTTAGAATTTCGAGTTTAGGATTTTGGATTTCATTATGAACATCGGGTATCTGATATGAATAAAGCCATGGTCTATCTCGTTGGCGCCGGCCCGGGCGACCCTGATTTGATTACGGTTCGCGGCGCCGAGCTTCTTGGTCGGGCCGATTGTATTATTTACGACCGCCTGGCCAATCCCGCCTTGCTCAAATTCGCCAGTGAGGACGCCGAGCTTGTCCATGTCCCTAAGCGCATCGGCGACCGTTCCTGCACGCAGGACGAGATTAACAGGCTCCTTCTTGAAAAGGCCGCCTCCGGCAAAACCGTCGTCCGCCTCAAGGGCGGCGACCCCTGCATCTTTGCCAGGGGCGGCGAAGAGGCCCGTCTTCTCGCCGATGCAGGCATCGATTTTGAAATAGTCCCCGGTATAACCGCTGCCATAGCCGCCGCAGAATACGCCGGCATCTTGCTGACTGATAGAGAATACAGCTCGCAGGTCGTCTTTATCACGGGCCGGGAAGCGCCGGATAAAGAACAGAGCAATATCAACTGGTCTGTCCTCGCAAAGTTCCCCGGCACTATTGTTTTCTATATGGCAATGGGAAATCTCGAATTCATTGCTCAGCAGCTAATCGACAATGGTATGAGCAAAGACACCGCGTCAGCCGTTATCTCCGATGCCACATTTGCGAAACAGCGGCTTGTCAAATCTTCGCTTTCTCAGATAAGCGAAACCTGTGAGCAGGAAAATATCGAGCCGCCGGCGATTGTCATTATCGGCGCCGCCGCCGACAGCGACCCGCGTTTGAACTGGTTTATGAATCAGCCGTTGTTTGGCAAAAGCATTGTCGTAACGCGCAATGCCCCGGGCAACGCCGATTTCGCTGCGAAAATTATCCGAAAGGGCGGCAATCCAATAGATTTTCCAACCATCAAGATTAAACCTCTGACGCATACGAACAAATTCGTTCAGGCCCTCGCTAAGATACACGATTTTGACTGGCTCATCTTCACCAGCAAAAACGGCGTCTCGGTATTCTTTGACGCCCTGCATAGCTTAAAGAAGGACGCACGTGTCTTCGGCTCTGCCAAAGTCGCTTCGATGGGCAGCAAAACCGCCGCCGAGTTATCCGGCTTTGGAATAATCCCGGATTTCGTTCCTACGGTTTTTACAAGTGCCGAGCTTGGTGAGCAGTTAATCCGCTTTACGAATTTGCAGGACAAAAGGATTTTACTGCTTCGTTCAGAGCTTGCTTCAAAGGAGCTTGTAGATATCTTACAGAAGGGTGGCGCCGATATTCACGATGTCCCGCTTTATACTATCGAAAAGCAAATTCCCAATTCCGCCGATTTGATCGAGAAAATCAAAGCTGGCCAAGCGCACTGGCTCATCTTTGCGAGTCCTTCTTCTGTGAGGATTTTCTTCGAGCGGGTTTCCGCTGATATTGTAAATTCATCCGATGTCAAAGTTGCATCGATTGGCCCTGTAACTTCCGAGCAGTTGAAAGACCTCGGCGTAAAAGTTGATTTGCAAGCCGCCGAGCACACCATTGACGGCCTGCTTTCCGCAGTAGAAAACGCCGAAGCATCTTGAAAATTCTAAATTCTCAATTCCTCCACTCGGTATTTTTTTTCATCCTGATTGCAGCAAAGGATCTGGCCAACGAATTATTTCTTCATTCAACATTCCTTGTTCGATATTCGATATTCCGTCGTTCCTCGTTAATTGTCCTTCTTCCATCGTTCCCGTGCGGGGTCATTGCAGGAGTGTAGCGATGTGGCAATCTCAAATCAATCAACCGGTTAACCAATTAACTAATCCTCTAATTCTCTAACTTGTCCTATTGGGGTTGACTAATAAATTCTTGATGTATAACTGTTAACTTTCGCACTTTTTAGGCGGCTGATTTTAATGATTTGTCAACATAAACATACCAACCTTCCGATGTCTTTATTGGAAATAAAAATAAGACATGGAGGTTGGCATGAATACAATTATTACTTCGACATGGGATACGATAATTCAACACTTTTTTCCAATATTCACCGTTCCCACGACAGGAAGTTTTCTCAACCTCGTAACCGGTTGGGTCCTCTGCACCGCAAAACGCGCCATCACCGGTATTTTGCCATTCGCCGACCCAGCCGGACATAAGGCTCACGATGCTTATCACCGGTTTTTCCCGGATGCTTTCTGGGTAATGAGCGAATTGTGGAGACTTTTGACGATTCTGTTGGTCGGAATATTTTACCCAACCGGTGTAATATCTACCGACCTGGCCGACACCCTGTTTCATCGCAGTGGCAGAAAAGTCAATGGTGCATGCTGGTGGCGGGACGCGGTTCGCTCGACCGGTACAAACATAGTCCACGCTTGGGGTCTGAACCTGGTAGTACGGACACTGAGAATAAATCCGCCATGGGGCGGCGAACCCCTTGGCCTGCCTATCAATATGAGACTTCACCGGAAGGATGGGCCAACTCTTATAAAACTGGCCAGCCAGATGCTCACGGAAGTTGCCCTCTGGTTGCCTCAAAGGCGTTTTCTGTGCAGTGCGGACGGTTTTTACACCTCTCTGGCAGGAGAGGACATACCCAACACTCATATAATCTCGCGTATGCGTCGGGATGCAAATACTTACGATTTGCTGGGCAAGAAAAGAAAAAAGACAAGGGGCAGGCCTCGCAAGAAAGGCAAACAACTTCCATCTCTGGAAAAACTGGCGAAAAGAATAACCAACTGGCAACGGATTCAAACCTGCGAACGAGGCAAGAGCAGAGAACATCTTGTATATATCAGAAAAGTTGTATGGTACAGGGTATCGCGGAAACCGGTGCTTCTGGTAATCAGTCAGGTCCCTGCGGGCAAAGAGAAAGACGATTTTTTCTTTACCACGGATTTGAGTCTTACCGCCGCCGAGGTAATAAGCGACTTTGCGGGCAGATGGAGCATCGAGGATACTTTCAAAAACACCAAGCAGTTTATGGGTGGCCAAGAACCTCAGATCTGGAAACGCAAAGGTCCCGAGCGAGCAGCAGCGATGAGTCTGTGGGTTTATTCCGCGGTCTGGCTGTGGTATCTTGGTCAGAAATCGAAGCGGAGATACCTTTTTGTTCAGCCGTGGTACCCGGGCAAGTTGGCTCCCAGCTTTGCAGATGCGTTGAACTGCCTTCGCCGAGTGCTTTGGCGGGATAGAATTAAAATTATGTTCGGTAAAAGGTTCGTACATAACAAAAATTTCAAGTTTTTAATAGAAGCATTAGCCTCAGCAGCTTAAATGCTTATTAGAAGTGCGAAAGTTAACTTGTATTCACCGTTGTAAATTTGCTAATCTTTGTAGGCAATTTTTATTGATGTATTTGTTTGAGCGGCTTACAATGATAATAATCGGTATCTGCGCAATGCGGGGGATTGGCTTGTGCAGCAACAGACCATAAGTATATAAGTATTGAGAGTAATCTATGAACCTTGACCCGACAAAAATGGAGCACTGGCAGATTGCTGAAGCAGCAGAAAAGACTGCCAAACCTGTCAGCCAATTGGCCAAAGAGATGGGTTTGGAAGATAGTGAACTTATTCCTTTGGGTCGTATGCTTGCTAAGGTTGATTATCAAAGGATTCTTGCTCGTCTGAAGGATGTTCCCACGGCAAAGTATATTGACGTGACAGCTATTACGCCGACACACCTGGGTGAGGGAAAGACGACTACTACTATTGGCTTAATCGAAGGCCTGGGTAAGATGGGTAAACGGGTTGTCGGTGCGATAAGACAGTCAAGCAGCGGCCCAACTTTCAATATCAAAGGTTCAGCCGCTGGCGGAGGGCTTGCACAATGCATACCTCTGACGCCTTTATCAATCCGGCTCACCGGCGATATCGAATCAATTGCAAATGCTCATAATCTTGCTATGGTAGCTTTGACTTCGCGTATGCAGCACGAGAGAAACTATGATGATGCCCGCCTGGCCAAAAGCAACCTCAAGAGAATCGATATTGACCCCGGGAGAATTCAGATGTTATGGGCGATGGATTTTTGCGCACAGGCCCTTCGCAACATAAGGATAGGTCGAGGTGGAAAAATGGATGGCTTCGAGATGGACTCTGGGTTTCAAATTGCTGCGTCAAGCGAATTGATGGCGATACTGTCGGTTGCCGGGGACTTGAAAGACCTGCGGGAACGGATAGCAAAAATTGTTGTGGCGTATGATAAAAAGGGTAACAAAGTTACTACTGCCGACCTCGAAGTTGACGGTGCAATGACGGCCTTGATGGTTGATGCAATTAATCCGAATTTATTGCAGACCATTGAGGGCCAGCCTATATTTGTGCATGCAGGCCCATTTGCGAATATTGCTATTGGTCAAAGCTCTATCATTGCTGATAGGATAGGAACCAAACTGGGTGATTATCATATAACCGAAAGCGGATTCGGGGCGGATGTTGGTTTTGAAAAATTCTGGAATATAAAGTGTCGTATGTCCGGTCTTGTGCCTGATGCTGTTGTTATTGTTATTACTATTCGCGCTCTGAAGATGCATGGCGGCGGCCCTGTCGTCAAACCGGGTATACCTCTGGCTGATGAATATACAACTGAAAATCTCGGATTGGTGGAAAAGGGTTGCGAGAATCTTGTTGCCCACATAGAAATCGTTAAAAAAAGTGGTGTCAGGCCGGTGGTTTGTATCAACAGCTTCCACACCGATACCAGGGCCGAAATAGAGCTTGTGCACAAAATTGCCGAGAGAAACGGCGCTTTAACTGCGGTTTCGGAGCACTGGCTCAAAGGCGGCGATGGTGCAATAGAGTTGGCAGAAGCTGTAATTCAGGCCTGTGAGGAAAAAAACGATTTTAAGTTCCTTTATGATTTGGATACACCTTTGAGGAAGCGAATTGAGCTGATTGCCAGGGAAGTATATGGAGCTGACGGCGTAACATATTCTGATAAGTCGCTGGCCAAGGCCGAGGCCCTTGAAGCTGACCCGCAAGCGAGTGAAATGGCAACGTGCATGGTCAAGACGCATCTTAGCTTATCCCACGACCCGGATATAAAGGGCAGACCCACCGGCTGGGAGCTTCCAATCAGTGACATTCTTGTGTATAAAGGTGCCGGTTTTGTTGTGCCGGTGGCCGGAAAGCTTAAACTGATGCCGGGCACTGCTTCAAATCCTGCTTTCCGGCGGATTGATGTGGACGCCAGCACGGGAAGAGTTCAAGGACTTTTCTAAGAAGCACTTGCTTGATGGAATGGAACTGATTTACGACGTATATTGGAGATAAAGATGACGGCACAAATTATAGATGGCGAACAAGTAGCGGCAGATATGCGAGAAGAATTGAAAGCCGAAGCAGCCAAATTGAAAGAGCAGGGAATTGTGCCGGGACTTGGTGTTATTCTGGTTGGTGATGACCCCGCCTCGAAGTTCTATGTTACGGCAAAAGAGCGCACCTGTGAGGAGATTGGTGTTTATTCCGATGATAACCGATTGCCCGCAGATACTTCACAAAAAGACCTGATGGCCCTGGTTGAGAGGATGAATAAAGACCCTAAAATCAATGGCATTTTGGTTCAGTTGCCTTTACCCGAAGACCTTAATGAGGCCGATGTCCTTTTGTCAATTGACTCAGCCAAAGACGTCGATGGATTTCATCCGATGAATGTTGGTAAAATGGTGGTAGGCGAAAAGGCCTTTTTGCCCTGCACACCGCATGGAATTATTCAATTGCTTGTTCGAAGCGGCGTAACTATTGAGGGTGCTGATGTCGTAATTGTGGGTCGAAGTAATATTGTGGGCAAGCCGCTGGCAAATATGCTCATTCAAAAACAGCCGAACCGCAACGCTACCGTCACAGTCTGCCACACACGCACCAAGGACCTTGCTCGTCACACAAGGCAGGCGGATATTATTATTGCTGCTGCCGGTCGGCCTAACACTATTACGGCAGATATGATAAAAGAGGGAGCAGTAGTGATTGATGTGGGTGTTAATCGTGTAGATGATGCAACTAAAAAAAAGGGTTATCGTCTTGTCGGTGACGTGGATTTTGAAGCGGTGAAGGAAAAGGCCTCACTTATAACACCGGTTCCGGGCGGGGTGGGCCCGATGACAATCACTATGCTGCTTTATAATACTATAGAATCGGCTAAAAGAGCTGCCGGGCTCGCAGATTAGGGGAATACGAGACCAGCACTTTGTTCTGATTACTTGTCTTTTGGTGTAAAAGTGGCTTGTTTTGCTTAAGATAGCAAAATCAGCGTCTATCACGTCGATATATAAACATCATCGAAAAATCAAATTACTTTGAAGAGGGCTGAATTATTTGATTTTCCTTGACAAATATAGCTGGATTTTAGATAATAATTATATATAATATTAGCCATTCCATTATCGAGGAATAAAGCAATGCATCTGCTTGTGAAACAAAAGGACGGCAGTGTCAGAGAGTTTCAATTTGATGATGGGCCTATTTCAATTGGAAGAGCGGTTGACAGCAAAATTTTCCTGCCTGATAAGACAGTTTCAAGAAAGCATGCGATTATTGTATGTGCAGATGATGGCAAATGGATGGTGCAAGATTTGGATTCTGCGAGCAAAACATACCTGAATGATAAGTCGGTTCATAAGGCGGAAATTAAAACAGGTGATTGTCTCCGTATAACAAATTTTAGCATCGAGATCGATTTCGAGGAGCAGAGCAGGACTGAGGAAGAGATTCATATGGAAGATACCGTTCATCTGGAAGCCGAGCTTACGACACCTCAGCATGAAACAGTAATAAGAAGGCCGGATGCCAGCCACGCACCTGCTATGCGTTTAGCCGCCAAGAGATTGAGTGATTTTTCACAGGCGACCGAGGCAATCTGCGGGGCAGCTGGTCTCGAGGAATTGTTGATTATTTTGTTGAATACGATGTTAAAGCAGTTTAGCGCATTTCACGTCTGGTGTGCTCTCAGAGAACAGCCATCCGGCCCAATGACTTATCACGCAGGCAAAAGGCGGGATGGAAAGGCAGTAGATGCCGGTGACATTACACTTATGGAAAAAATAGAGCAGGCGCTGGAAAAAGGTCAATCGATGGTTTTGCCCCGGGTTGCTGCTCATTTGGAAGAAAAAGAAAGAATACGGTCTGCAATGATATCATCTATTATCCGACCAGCCGGCTGTTATGGCGTGTTATATGTTGATAACGCTATGATGCACAAGCATTATAGCCTGAGCGACCTAGACTATCTTATGTTGCTGGCGATGCATACGGCGGCGGTCCTGCAGAAGTTTCTGGATTAGCACAAAGCCCTTTATGTTGTTATCCTATATATTGACTTCTTGCTTCTGCGATGAGTTTTAACATCTGGTCGGCTTGGTTCTGAATCGCAGGGTCGGGATTTGTTACCCTCGAATTCCATTTGCAGAATAGTTTATTCAGATGCCGGCGGGTATTTTCTTTGCCCATACGCGGATTTACGCCAAGGATCACTTCCATATCTTTGACCTGGTGTATATTGACGGGAAGGATTCTTTCGGTCATTTCATTGAAGCGTTCCGTATCTGCTTCGAGCCATTTTGCCAGGTCCTTCAACAGGGCAAGTTCCTCGGCAGCGGCAAAACCCTTGGCCTGAGCGACATACAGGCACAGTTCCAAAATATCATAGCGATTTGCGACTGGTGCTATTTCAACGATTTCTCTGCAAATTTTATAGGTGTTGAGCTGATTGCCATTTTGGAAGAAGGTGATGGTTTTTTTTAGCGCTTTGTCGAAGTTGTGTCTGACTTTATCAGATGAGCCGACAGTATCGAGATTTTCTCTTACCCAGTTTTTTATAAGTTCAATTTCGCAATCGTATAATTTTTTGTCTGCTGCACTGACAGCGAACGCCAATGCGACCGTCAGGATTTTAGCTCGTTGGATATTTTCCTGCAAGTCTATATATCCGTACTCGGTATTCTCGTGGATGAAGGTGCATAGGGCACAAGCGAGCTCGTCGCCGCTGTTGCGGGAAAGGACTGAAACATTGAATTGCAGGTTTCTGTTTCCCCTGGGGGGGAATGTTAGCCAATCCAGGCGTATCCGGGCAGCGACTGTCCAGTCTGATAGGGTCGTGACTTCGTTGGGAAGTTTGCCAAGGTCGGTTTTATAGCAAAATACAGGTGAGTTTTGCAGTTGCCACTCTTTGATATTACTGTGGACCGGCATTGCTTTATCCTGTAACACTTCTGACTCAAAAATATGTCTGGGCGAGAGTCGGTTTTTATTATGTAACTGGTGAACAACATCTGTTATGTCTGTAATCGAAATTTTCAGGATTGTATCTGTTTGGCTTTGAAGACGGGGATTATGGATTGAGCCGCAGATTTCCACCGCAAAAGCATCACAAGCGGAGGCGCCCTTTTTTTGCTTTGTTAGTTGAACTCGGCAGTTAAGGATTTGCATATCCGGTGCTACAGGTTGCTCTGCAATTTGTTCGAGGTTCGCTTTTTGCGGCATCGCTAACCTGGCATTGCTGAGCCGGTCGGAGATACGAAAGAGAAAATTCCTGATGGGGCTGATTAGACTTATATAGTTGAAATGACCTGCCACTTTTTGGCCCCCTTCAGTTGTTGCTATTCAACTTTGGATTGCTCCGGTTGATTGTTTTTTTCTGTGACGTTATTTTCTGTAATTTTACTATTTTTGTCTAAGTAGAAATCAACTTCAAGTGCTTTACCTGATTCGAGGTCCTCGAGCTTACAGTGCATTCTTTGGTTTACGTCGTAACTGTAAGTGACCTTTATTGGTCGTCCTGCCGGTCTTTTTGGAGGAAGCTCGAATTTATATGTCGCAATCTTGTTTACATACTCAACAGCAGTATCTTCGCCCTGGGTTATGGTTGCCTCGACCTCTGTTTGCCCCTCAGTCATTGTGTAGAACATTTGCGATGCTTCGCAGGGCAAAGGTGTGTTTTTCTTTAGGATGATACGATTGGCAATTACCCGTCGTCCGGTTTCCTTATCGATAGGGGCGCATATAGTGCCGTAACTGTGATTGCAGACGTCTGTGAGGTTAATATCCTGCAGGCCACTGGAGATTCCCGCCGGCACATCGTTGGGTTTTTCTCTTAGCATTGTTAGGCCGGCATGTAAAGCAGAGCCGAGAGCAACGCATTCATCTACGTTGACGGTTATTTCGGGTGCGAATCCGAACATTTTTTCAAGTCGCTGCTGGACCAATGGTATTCGAGTGCTGCCGCCAACCAGAAGGACATTATCGATGTCAGATGGTTTGATGCCTGCCTCATCGAGAGCCACTTCCAGCAGGATTTCGGTGCGGGCTACCAGTGAAGAGATAGCTTCTTTAAACGTCTCACGGGTGATTTCCACTCTCATATTGCCGGCTGGGCCGTAAAGCATCTTCTTTGCTGTTTCACGCCGGGATAGTGTCTTCTTTATATCCTCTGCCTCATCTTCATACTTTGCCTTGTCTTCTTCGGAACCAATAAGGTCGGTGCCGAATTTATCCTTATAGTTCTGCTGAAGTATATCGAGTATTTTCCGGTCGAAGTCGATGCCGCCGAGTGCGTGGTCACCCTGTGAACAGATAATGTCTATTTGATGCCCCTTAACATTCATTATGGTTACGTCAAATGTTCCGCCGCCGAGGTCATATACGAGGACTTTTCCTGAGACCTTGCGTGTTGTGGCATAATATAACGCAGCGGCTACAGGTTCATTGACAATCGCGATTACGTTTAGCCCGGCCAAAGCCCCTGCGTCCATTGTTGCTTTTCGGCGGACCTCGTCGAAGTGGGCGGGAACAGAAATAACAGCATCGCGGATTTCACCATGCTCGGCTGAACATTCCTGTTTGAGCTTTTTTAGAATCAGAGCGGATAACTCCACGGCTGACCAATCCCTGCCGTCAATTTTTTTTCTATAGTTTGAGTCTCCCATATACCGCTTTATCCAGCGAACCGACCTTTGAGCATTCAGGTGCCGTGAATTAATCGCTTCAATGCCTACCCTGATGATTTCGGGATTCTCTTCATCGAAGAAAATTGCAGACGGAGTGAGTCTTTCACCGTCGGCGTTCGGGATTATCTCCGGTTTGCCGATTGCATTGAGAATAGCCAATGCCGAGAAGGTCGTTCCAAGGTCTATGCCTACTATATTTGCCATTTTACACCTCTTATCTTCTCGCAGGTCGCCTGTAAAACGGTTTATTTTCCGTATCAACCGAACAGCTTTACCTGGGCTGTTCGGACTACTTTGATATTTTCGTCGTTAATAAAATATTGGTAGCCGGGCCTGATTACCTGTGCAATTTTGCCGGCCTGTTTCGGGTCGTCGCATTGCTGCTTTTCTTTAACTGCCTCTGCAAACTTTTCCTGCCCCCGATAGTCACTGTTTACTCCGAGTTCGAATTGTTCAACTCCGCTGGATTCCAGGGCGAAAAGAAGCTCGTCTCTTACTTCCTTAAGGTCCAAAGTCTCAATATTTTTTTCAGACAGACGACTAATGCGACTTTCGAGATTGTCAATACAGCGTATAACACGCAGGCAAAAAGTTCTGATTATGTTCCAGTCATATCCATCCTGAAGCTTTTCCACCCTGTCCTGCTGGTAGGCAGCGTATTCACGAATTGCGGACACTTGCTGCATTAGCTCTCCAAGGGCGTTTTTAAGGGGATTTGAATGCTCAAGAGCAGCTTGCTGGATGTTTTGGGCCAGCTGCCTGAATTCATCCATCTGTTTTTCCAGGGTTTCTGTTTGAGTATTCAGCGCATCTTCAAAGTTTAAGGAATTTTTGTGAGAGTCCGGCAAAACAGTCTTTTCAGTGTCGCTGGATTTTTCATCGGAAAGCAACACGGAAATTTTTGGCATTGTCGAGTGTTCTTTTCCGCGTTTTGAGTTCCAGTAACCGGATTCGGTATTACCTGCCGGCGAAAAAGCAACCTGTTCGCAGGCGGACTTTTTATGGTTTTCAAAATCTGTATTGTAGTTTTGCCGGCCAGGATTTATAAAAGCTTCTGAATTTTTACGGACTTTTATTGAATCGGCTGTGTATGCTTCTATATTTTTGTTTTTTCGGCCTCTGATGATATTGATGAATAATTCTCTCGGCGAACCATCAAGTGTGGAAAGGAACAGCCGGGACGACCATAGTAATAAACAGCACGTAAAAATCGCTCCCCCTGCAAACGTACAGGCAATAGAACAGGTAAGAATAAACTCCCTTAGCTCCTTTTTCTCTTTGTATTTGCTTAATTCGTTTTGCCAGTTCTCGCCATAAAGAATGTCAGCGAAAGGGTGGATTTCACCAGCGGCCAGTTTGT
>Ga0315552_1001842_pt1 | contig 12726 bp, 8 predicted proteins | sample SalMarSW160170MG_2_FD_203102 | JGI IMG/M metagenome (GOLD analysis project Ga0315552, IMG submission 203102) | Salt marsh sediment microbial communities from the Plum Island Ecosystem LTER, Massachusetts, United States - Salt Marsh Sediment SW1601-70 ...
CACAAAAATCCGCGGTTTTGAATCATATTCCATGGCCTGTTCGGAAAAAGAGCTGGGCATATCTGAAGATCATGAAGGTGTGATCATCCTTGATGAGCAGGCACCCACCGGTATACCATTGGCAGATTACATGGGTGATATCGTTTTGGATATCGAGATAACCCCCAACATCGCCCGCGATGCCAACATTATCGGGGTTGCCCGGGAAATTGCTGCTTTGACAAATCAAGAGTTGCATTATCCATCCTTTGAAACGCCTATGCAAGGACCTCCCATAATAAATCGCCTCGCTATCGAGATTCGCGAACCCAAGCTCAACCCGCGGTTTGTTTTGGGATTGATCGAAGGGATTGAGATCAAACCCAGCCCTTACGAGATTCAGCGCCGGTTGCGCCTGGCAGGTATGCGTCCGATCAACAACGTTGTAGACGCCACCAACTATGCCATGTTGGAGTTAGGTGAACCGCTTCATGCCTTCGACTACGATGTCTTGGTTATGCGGGCCGATGGTAAGCCACCCACAATCATCACCCGAACCGCACAGCCGGGAGAAAGCTTGACTACCCTGGATGGTGAAAAGCGTCATTTGGACGATTTCACCGTACTGGTTTGCGACACCGCCGGACCACTATCGATTGCCGGGGTAATGGGAGGTGCCGAATCCGAAGTCAGTCAAAAAACCCGCAATGTCCTGCTGGAGGGTGCTGGTTGGAACTTCATAAATATTCGCCGGACGTTGTCATCTCAGCGGATGTCATCCGAAGCTGCTTATCGCTTCTCTCGCGGTGTGCATCCTGCCATGGCTGAATGTGGGGTTCGCCGTGGATTGGAATTGATGCGACAATGGACAGGAGGCGTGGTTGCCCAAGGATTGGTAGATAACTACCCCTTGCCTCCCCAAGATCCTATCGTCGAGGTCACGCCCAAAGATGTCAAACGCTGGTTGGGCATCCATCTCGAACCGCATGAGATCGCAGGTTTGCTACGCCGGCTGGAATTCTCGGTCGATATCGAGGGAGAGATCGCACGTGCGACCACCCCAGACCATCGTTTGGATATCGGCGAAGATATAATCGGCCTCGCCGATATTATGGAAGAGCTTGCCCGGATCCATGGTTACGACCGTATCCCCGAAACGCGCTTATCGGACGAATTACCGGCCCATATCGACAATCCTCAGGTCGAAAAGGAGGAGCGCCTCCGTGATTTGTTGGTCAGCCTTGGATTGCAGGAGGTGATCTCCTACCGCCTCACCTCGCCGGAGAGTGAATCTCGTTTCTTAGCGCCGGGCAGCTCATCAGATCAGAAACCATATATTCGTTTGGCCAATCCTATCGTCAGCAACCGGATCGTCATGCGTCAGAGCCTTCTGGCAAGCCTGCTTGAAATAGTTGAACATAACGCTCGGTTACGTTATCGCCAGACGTTCTTCGAGATCGGCCCGGTCTTTCTTCCATCTGAAGACAGTTTGCTGCCAGAAGAGCCTCAAAAACTGGCGCTGGTTATGACGGGTCCCCGGCATATACCGACCTGGCAGGCTTCCGATAATAATCCCCTCGATTTCTATGATCTCAAAGGGGTCATCACCGCAACCCTGGAAGGGCTGCATCTACAAAACTCACGGTATGAGCCTTCTCAACATGCCTCTTTCCATCCCGGAAAATGTGCGCGGGTCTGGCTGGGCGAGCATGAGATCGGCGCTTTTGGCGAATTACATCCCTTGGTACGAGGGCGCTACGATCTCCCTGAAACCCCCCTGCTTGCAGCTGAATTGGATTTGAACGTCATATTGGCGCTCTTACCGGAGCGTTACGAGGTCAAACCCGTGCCTGCTTATCCACCCGTGTTGGAGGATTTGGCTTTTGTCGTCGATGAAAGCCTCCCAGCCGCCCGTGTTCTACAGGCCATCCAACAGGCTGGCGGTGACACCGTTACTGCCATCGATTTGTTCGATGTATATCGTGGCGAACAGGTCGGTTCTGATAAGAAAAGCTTGGCTTACAACCTTACCTACCAGGACCCTGATTGTACCCTCACTGACGAAGATGTGGCTGTTATTCGCCAAAGGATCATCAACTTGCTTGAAATGGAACTTGGAGCCAAGCTGCGCCAATAATTGCAGCTGATGATTAGATATGCCATATCTCTTGCGTTTCTACCCGTTGTGCTCTATACTTTAGCAAATCTGACATTAATCTGAGTGAGGAGGAAGAATTATGGATAGAAGAACCACAGGAATCATCGCCACTGTCGTAACTGCCCTATTATGCGGTTGCCCAGGTTTGGTAGGTTTGTGTTGGGGTGGTATCGCTGCCATTGTCAGTTTCGTCCCAAACTCCAATATCGACATCGGTGGGAGCAATGACCCTCGTACAGCTTTATTTTCAGGGCTCGGAGCGCTTTGTGTTGGACTTCTTTTTATCGCCATTCCTTTCGTTGTAGGTTATTTCACCCTACGTGAAAAGCCTGACCAGACTTCAGTTCCAGATGAGCCCATCCCCCCCGCAATTTGAAGAATAATTAATCAGGACAGCAGACCGGAAAGGGTTGGGCTTCAATCCCGGCCCTTTTCAGGTTAATATCAACAATACCCTGGGCATTGAGCATGGTCCCCATCGCTCCATCCATGAGGATAGCCTGATTTCTCTCAGCGAGAACCGGTGTGATCTGCCCGGTTTTTTGGTGAGGTCTGGTCTCAGGTTGCCCGTCTCATAAATCCCACGGTGGCTTACCACTTCCCCCTCCTCCTTGCAAAGACGCCCGGATTGGCTCGCTGAATTCGGGCATAAGGTCAGCCACAGCTCCTAACAATCCGTAGCAACCCGCCAACATCATGTCCCCGAACGGCACCGCGAAGTACGGGCGCAGGTATGAGGCTCTCATTAAGTTGCGACGAGGTCCAGTCACCGCCACCCCATAATCATCACCAGAGAGAGGCAAAGCCTCTGGGTGATAGATCAGTGCTCCGTGACCGTTATCACCAAAGACATCCTCATGAGTAAGTTGGCCTTTAGCCAGCAAGATCAGCAACCGCTCCATCTTGGGGAGATCAATCAAGCCAGTATGGTGTTCAAAGACCCCCTCAATACCTGTCGGTCCAAGCCGGAAAGCCAACGTATGGAAATTCCCCACATTGGCAATCATCACCCTCTGGCGCGCCGCAACTTGCGCATCATAAGTAGCACCCATAACCGCAGCCGGCGCGGTGTCCATTACCACCAGCGGCACCCCCTCCGAATACAAGTGCGTTTCTTCCCGGTATGACCTCACCACCCCCAGTAAACGGGTCATAATCTCAGGAACGTCCTCAGCCCGGTAAGCAAACGCGCTCAGGCAATTCTCTGTCCGGATGCGCCGGTCGAGGTAATCGAATCGGAACTGGCGGTCAGAGTAATTGGGCGGGGCATTGCCGTGATCAAACACGGCCACCGCCACTGCTGCTAGGTTAGTTAAGGAAACATCAAATGGTTCCAGCGCCTGAACGATCGCGGTTAAGTCGAAATCGCGCAGCTGCAATCTCGTAATAGGTGCCGGGAGTTTCATCGCCTCGTCTTCGCTCACCACCCGGATGCCCATCTCTTCCACCTCTTCCAGATTATCATTGAATGATCGGGCAGCCTCTTGGGTGGCAAAGACTGGCAGGCCAGCTCGCACGTGAGCCTCCGCTGCCCATTGGCTTGGTCCTCCACCCATGGTTACTCCGCTGAGCAGTAAGGGTTCGTTTCGCCTAGTCGCCTCCTTTATCTTCCGATAGACGATCATGGTGGACGATGGGACCACTAATTTGAAGCCATTTTCGATGTCTAGGCGGGAGTCATAAAGATAGATATCCTGAGTGGCGGTGCCGATGTCAACGGTAAGTATTTGCATAAAATTCTTTTATAGAAACTTGTATCGACTTATTATTAAATTACGAGCTTTGCTGTTGATGTCCGCCGAAAATAGCTGATTTTATCTTTTTATAGGGCATTTGTTTGCCTTGACGAATAATCTCCGTCAAGGACATCTGGGGATCCCTAAAGTCTACCACAAGGAAAGAGCAGGGTCAGATTTTCAAGTAGGGTATACTTGGGGAGAATTTTCACGGCAAAGACCATATTTCTCAACTTTACATGAATTTGGAACAACCCTCCACAAGTCACCAGGTCATGGTTACCGCCAAATGAAGAATATTTATCCCTAGGTGCTGTTTTATGACTCTCGAAGATGAAATCAATCGTTGGAAGCTTAAAACCCTTAACCCGGCTTTAAGACAATGTCCCGGACGTAAGCCCAAATTTGAAACTTCGTCTGGGATTCCTCTACCCTCAATACTTACCCCACCCGCCCCTGATCCAGATTATCAGGAAAAACTCGGTTTTCCAGGAGAATATCCTTTTACCCGGGGCGTACACCCTACCATGTATCGCAGCCGGTTCTGGACCATGCGGCAATACGCCGGCTATGCCACCGCCCAGGAATCTAACCGACGTTACCGTTACCTTTTAGAACAGGGACAAACCGGTCTCTCGGTGGCTTTTGACTTGCCCACCCAGATCGGTTACGACCCTGATGACCCGATCGCGGCAGGAGAGGTCGGCAAAGTTGGCGTTTCAATATCATCCCTGGACGACATGGAAATGCTCTTCCATGAAATTCCTTTAGATAAAGTTTCAACCAGCATGACCATCAACGCCCCAGCTGCGGTTCTGCTCGCCATGTATATCGCCGTCGCCAAAAAGCAGGGCGTCGATCCTAAGCAGCTACGCGGCACAATTCAAAACGATATTCTCAAAGAATACATCGCTCGTGGCACCTATATCTTCCCACCAACACCATCGATGCGCTTGATCACCGATGTGTTTCGCTATTGTGCGGTTGAAGTGCCTCGCTGGAATACAATCAGTATATCCGGCTATCACATTCGAGAGGCCGGATCAACAGCAGTACAAGAGGTTGCCTTCACACTGGCAAATGCAATTGCTTATGTCCAGTCAGCCATCGACTCCGGTTTGGACGTGGATAATTTCTCCAGCCAGCTTTCTTTCTTCTTTAACGCTCACAATAACTTCCTGGAGGAAATCGCCAAATTCCGGGCTGCCCGGCGCATGTGGGCGAAGATCATGCGCCACCGCTTTGGCGCCAAGCAAGATCGCTCATGGATGTTACGCTTCCATACCCAGACTGGTGGCTCTACGTTAACTGCCCAGCAACCCGAAAATAATGTTGCCCGGGTCACGCTTCAGGCATTGGCTGCTGTATTTGGGGGCACACAATCCCTGCATACCAACAGTATGGACGAGGCTTTGTGGCTGCCCACCGAAAAATCAGTCCGCCTGGCTCTCCGGACCCAACAGGTCATCGCTTACGAATCGGGGGTTGCCGATACCATCGATCCACTAGCGGGTTCATATCTGATAGAACATATTACCGATGAGATCGAACGCCTTGCCACTGACTATATCAATGAGATTGATGAGATGGGCGGCGCTCTATCCGCCATCGAAAAGGGATACATACAAAGGGAAATTCAGGAAGCAGCTTACCGTTCCCAGAAAGCAGTCGAAAGCCAGGAGCAGACCGTAGTTGGTTTAAACGCTTTCCAGGTCGATGAGTTGATCGAACTTGAACGTTTGAAGCTAGATCCCGCTATAGAGAACGCTCAGCGCACTCGCCTGGAGGAGTTGCGAAATCGCAGGGACCCCGCCCGAACTAGCGAGTTGCTCGGTCGCCTGGATGCGTCTGCCCGCACCTCGGAAAATCTTCTGCCTGTGTTCATCGCATGTGTGGAAAACCAGATAACCTTAGGCGAGGTCTGTGGCGTGTTGCGTTCCGTTTGGGGAGAATATCGAGCCTCCTCCGTACTATAACAGATTGAAGTTTGGGAAACCATTTTTGATTAATTAGTTCTCTTCTTGGAGCCTATCAAGGAACTACTAATGCCATCGATAAAACGTATTGACCATATTGCCGTTGTTGTCGACGACATCGAATCTGCTCTGGGGTTCTGGCGGGATTCCCTCGGCTTGGAACTTCTTCACGTTGAGGACGTCCCGGATCAGGAATCTGTGGTTGCCTTCCTGAAGACCGGAGAAGGTGAGGTTGAGCTGGTCAAACCGACCACCGGAGATTCGGGGATCTCCCGATATCTACATAAGCGAGGACCGGGTATCCATCACATCTGCTTTGAAGTAGACGACCTTCAGGCCTCATTAGCGATGTTGCGAGGTAAAGGCATCCGTTTGATCAACGAAACGCCTCAAATTGGTACTGGTGGGAAAAAAATCGCCTTTATTCATCCTCAAAGTACCCAGGGTGTTTTAGTTGAACTTTATCAGCTCACGAAATCAGAGCCTGAAATTCGCTTGCAACGCGCCCGGGCTTTAGCCGACCGCGTTTTAAGTGAGGGGCAGGTCATGGCTGCGGCTGCTCTGGCATTCCTACGAGCTCTGCGAACGAACGGGGACCGGGAAAAGACTGCTAGTAATGACACGGTCGGAGAGGTTGAAAAATGAGTGACCGCCTCATGTCCAAATCCAGTTCGTCTCAGCGTTTTTCCCTGCATGGATGGTTGGGTTTAGGGTTGATCGCCTTATTCTGGCCATTAAACTGGTTTCTTGACGGTCTCCGCACAAACTGGGGGTTTTTCCCGCTCTGGTTGGGTTATTCTTTGACTGTAGATGCGTTGGTTTTCCTCCGTCGGGGAACTTCTTTATTGACCAGAAACTGGCGAAAATATGTTGGATTATTTATCATTTCAGCTCCGGTCTGGTGGTTATTCGAAGCCCTTAATGAACGCCTGCAAAACTGGCATTATGTTGGGTCCGAACTTTTTTCCCCACTTGCATTTTGGATTTGGGCTACCTTAAGTTTTTCGACGGTAATTCCAGCTGTATTCGGCACCGCTGAATTTGCAGCCAGCTTCGATTTTCTCAAACGCCTGCGACCTGGACCTGTCATTCGACCAACTCGATTTGTGACCTGCTCTTTTTTTATAGTTGGTCTGATAACCTTTATTCTGATGATGATATGGCCGAAGATCTTTTTTCCCTTTTTGTGGCTGTCTCTTTATTTCATTATCGAACCGCTCAACATTTGGTTGGGAAATAGTAATATCACCCGTTGGACGCAATATGGAAATTGGCGACCTGTAGGGGCATTGTGGACCGGAGTGCTGCTGACCGCTTTTTTCTGGGAAATGTGGAATTACTTCTCCTATCCTAAATGGGTATACCACGTCCCCTGGGGAGGCTGTTGCCATATCTTCGAGATGCCCTTATTGGGTTATGGCGGCTATCTACCCTTTTCATTAGAGCTCTTCGCGGTTTACCACATTGTCCAAGGTTTATTTGGGGATAAAAACGGGGGTTATGTAAAATTGATAATAGAAGAATGATCTTCTAAGCCCTCGCAGGAAAAAAACAGGAACTCGATGATTTCATGCTCTCGAATTCCTGTTTTTCTGACCTCTCCACGAGATAATCATAAGTCAAGCTTCTGATCAATCTTCTGGTTGTTCTTCACTTCTTAGGTATTCGTCTCTGCTTATAAACTCCCCACCTGAAATTTGTTGGTCAATCAAATGCCGCCCCTGATTAAAAGTAAACGCTACCTCAATTTGTTGAAAACAGCGTTTACTCCCGATCAGATATTTACGACAGAAGTATGTGGTTTCTCCCTCTTGCTCACCATAATTTATGCTCAAGTCGTTATGTAAATCCACCCGCGTACGGATGACTTCACCGCAGCGATTACACTTAACATATACCCAATAAGCCGCAGCATCCTTGTCGCTAGGTGCAGTCACCTTGCCTTTCAATTTCTTAAATAAGCCCATCACTCAGCCTCCATCCGCGTTTGCCTGCGCCTCATCACCGTTTAATATTATTTTACCCCCCATTGAGTATAAAAATCTCCCAAATCACAGCCACAAGCTTCCTCGAAAGATTGTAACAGAACTATTGGAGCTACCAACTTATAGCGGTTCTGGCTGTAATAGGTTTGCAAGGCATTGAAGAAGACATCATCTCCTAGTCGTTCGCGCAGTGCAACATAAAAAAGTGCCCCTTTATCATAAACAACCGGGCTATATTCCCTAGGACGGTTCTTAAAGGCAGTCACGGGCTGGGAAATATCTGTGTCATCCTTACTTTTTTCTATCTCGGCGACCCGAGTTCGATAATAATCCAAGGTGCCGCCGTAATATTGCTGCTGGTAGATTTGTAGGAAAACCAGCGAGCTGAATGTGGCCAAGGCTTCATCCTGCCAGGGGTCTTCTAGGACATTATTTCCCACGACTCCATACCACCACTGGTGAGAGGTCTCGTGCGAAACCACGATACCCAACAAAAAAGGGTGCTCGCTATTCGGATTGTATATATCCTTACCCACCAGGAAAACACCCGGGTATTCCACGCCCGAAGCCAGATTAAGAGGCACGCTGACGACGTCCAGCTCTGCATAGGGGTACGCACCAAAACGCTTGTCGAATAGTTGCACGGCGTCTCTGGTTTCCTGCAGCGCCTCATGTACCCATGCCTCTATGCCAGGTAATCCCCAGTGATTTATCTGGATTCCATCCACATCGCTCCGATTCTGAATAAATTGTGGGCTGGCACTCACAATGAAATCTCTGGCTGGGCCGCTTGTGAAAACCAAATACTGTGAATTATTCTGGGCCGTTTGCTCAACTTCTGATCCTGTCGTGACCACCTGCCATCCCTCTGGGATCGTGATTTGAACTTTAAAGAGTGCAGCCTCACTGACAACCGCATCCCCGATCCCTGTCACCGTCTCAGCCATCCAATCATTTCCCCGCCACTCCGCCAGAATGGGATACCAGTTAGCCAATGTCATCACCTGGTCATCACTAGCATAATTGAAAATCCCGTACACGCCCGATTGACCACCGAAATCGATCGGAACCTCCCCAGAAAAAGCCAATGCCAACACGATGCTTTCGCCTGACTGTAAAGGTTCCGGTAAATTTAATCGCAAGCCAGTCTTATCGCTTAAATAAACCTCAAAGGGTATATCTGCCCCATTTGCCTCTGCTGAAGTAACCTTTAACTGACCTCCATAAATCTGTTTAGCGTTTGGGTAAAGGCGCAATACCAAGGAGGTGAGTGGCTGGCCTGTCGCGTTCTTGTATGTCAACCGTTCACTACCCGTGTAGCTGTTACCAGCCTCTGTGATTTGAAGGTTTAGATCGTAACAAGCAGAGAGATCGAGGCGTTCCCAATCCGGGACCTGATCGGGTCTCATTGCCTTTGATTGTCCCTCCAAATCGCAGGCAGTCAGCACATCTTCCCCAGCAGAATTCTCGCCAGCTTCAATTGGTAATGTTCTTAACTGCTCTGCGTAGATTGCCTGCTCTGTTGCAAGAGCCGCATCTGTAGTTTCTGGCCTTTGCTTGGAAGGAGTAAATATCTGGCAACTCACCAGGACAACCCAAGAGGCTACTAAAAATGCTAAGAATTTTAGTATGAAGCCATTATAGATTTTCATCATTTCCTTTCTCCCAGTGACTATCTACAATACCCGTAAAAAGGATCAACGGTTCACCCATCCAGACCTGTCAAGGGTGAACCGATTCTGTAGGAATTCCCGTGGAAGCCAGACTCTGTGGCTATCAGGGTGAAATTCCGTCCATACCACCACGGACAAGCGTATATCTGGCTGATTTACGAATGTCGACAATTGTTTTTTCAAACTGCCAAGAGTCGGCTGGTATAATAAGAGATTGGCTATTTACCATCGGGTACTTGAAACAAATGTGCTATAATCTACCTTACTAGCCCATTCGATTAAATAATTACTAAAAGACAAGTGTATGTCCTCTAACGTTATCCGAATTGTTGGTGCTCGCGAGCACAACTTAAAAAATATAACGGTCGAAATTCCGCGTGATAAATTCGTCGTCATAACCGGGCTTTCGGGTTCGGGAAAATCTTCCCTGGCTTTTGATACCATTTTCGCCGAAGGACAGCGACGGTACGTTGAATCTCTTTCCGCTTACGCCAGGCAGTTCCTCGGCCAAATGCAAAAACCTGATGTTGATTATATCGAAGGGCTTTCACCGGCTGTTTCCATCGACCAGAAAGGCGCTTCACATAATCCCCGCTCTACTGTTGGTACTGTAACGGAAATCTACGACTATTTACGTTTGCTCTTTGCCCGTACTGGAATCCCACATTGCCCGGTCTGCGGGCGAGAAGTCTCTCGCCAATCGGCCCAAGAAATCGTCGATGCAGTCCAGGCTCTCCCGGAAGGGTCTCGCTTGCTGATTCTCGCCCCTGTGGTGCGTGGTCGCAAAGGTACTCACCAGGCTGTCCTCGACGAGATTCAGAAATCAGGGTTCGTCCGGGCTAGAGTCGACGGAAATGTATACGAGCTCGAACACGAGATCAACTTAGAGCGTTATAAGATCCACAATATTGAAGCGGTCGTAGATCGCCTGATCATTCACCATCCAGAAAACCAGGAGGATGCCCAAGCCTTCCTTTCCAGGTTGACCGATTCAATCGAAACTGCCTTGAAGTTCGGTGATGGCTACCTGATCGTCCAGGATGTCACTAATCCGGCCGAACCCCACGATCTTTCCTACTCAGAGCATCTGGCCTGCCCAGAGCATGGTGTCAGCTTGCCGGAGATCGAACCCCGCACTTTTTCATTCAACACCCCTCATGGTGCCTGCCCCGACTGCCAGGGCTTGGGTGGCAAACTAGAAATCGACCCTGATCTGCTCATACCAGATCCTGATGTCTCGCTGAACGAAGGGGCGATTGCAGTCTCCGAGTGGAGTGGGCCTCGTGAGGAAGGTGGTTATTATTGGCAAACCTTGGAAGCAGCTGCTGAGGAGTACGATATCGACCTGAATGCTTCAGTCGGCACGTTGGCTCACGAAAAACTCGATATTATCCTGTTTGGGACGAACAGCCAGGAAATCACCGTCCATTACCGCAATAAGAATGGTCGCCAGGCGACTTTCAATACCACATTCGAAGGCGTGATAAACAATTTGGATCGTCGTTACAATGAGACCAGCTCCGAATACATACGCGATAAGATCTCAGAATTTATGAGCCAACGAATCTGCCCCACCTGTGGTGGAGCTCGTTTGCGACCTGAGGCCCTGGCAGTCACCGTGGATGACGTCAACATCATTGAAGTCACCCGCTGGCCTGTAATAAGCACCCTGGATTGGGCAGAACGGTTGAGCTCACAAGATACCCCGCTCGACAAACGCCAGCGTCTTATCGCTGATCGCATCCTGAAGGAGTTGCTCGCCCGTCTTGGTTTCCTGGTAGATGTCGGTTTAGATTATTTAACGCTAGACCGCACTGCCGCCAGCTTATCTAGTGGGGAAGCTCAACGTATCCGTCTGGCAACCCAGATCGGTTCGCGTTTGATGGGTGTCTTATACGTGTTGGATGAACCCTCCATCGGACTACATCCTCGGGATAACACCCGTCTTTTGCGTACCCTTAAAGGCCTGCGTGATCTCGGTAACACCGTCCTGGTCGTTGAACACGATGAGGAAACCATTCGCGGCGCCGATTGGGTCGTAGACCTGGGACCAGCCGCTGGAGATCACGGTGGTGAAGTCGTCGCCGAAGGTCCCGTAGAAAAGATCCTCGAATGTCAAGAATCGCTGACAGGCGCTTACCTGACCGGTCGCCTGCAGATCCCTCTTCCTGGAATACGCCGGGATGGCAATGGCAAGGTCTTAACCGTCGTAGGCGCTCGCGAGAACAATCTCAAAGACATCACAGTGCACATTCCCCTCGGGAAATTTGTTTGCATCACGGGTGTATCTGGATCTGGTAAATCCAGCCTGATGGTGGAAGTGCTCTACAAAGGTTTAGCCCGCCAGCTCAATCGTGCCCGTACCCAACCGGGAGATCATGATTACATCGAAGGCTGGGAAAATATCGACAAAATAATCAACATAGACCAATCCCCCATTGGGCGTACCCCGCGATCTAACCCGGGAACCTATACTGGTCTATTCGATCACATACGCAGCCTATTTGCGGAATTACCTGAGAGCAAAATTCGCGGTTATAAACCCGGGCGTTTCTCTTTTAATGTGAGGGGTGGTCGTTGTGAGGCCTGCCAGGGACAGGGCCAATTGCGTATCGAAATGCAGTTCCTCCCTGATGTCTATGTGCCCTGTGAAGTATGCCATGGCTCACGTTATAACCGCGAAACCTTGCAAGTCCGCTTCAAAGGTTACACCATTGCGGATGTGTTGGATATGACCGTTGACACTGCTGCTGAAGTCTTTTCAGCATTTCAAGCCATGCTCACCCGCTTGCAAACGCTACAAGATGTTGGCATGGGTTATATCAAGATAGGCCAACCTGCCCCAACCATATCCGGTGGCGAAGCCCAGCGTGTCAAGTTGGCCCGGGAACTTTCTAAAAGAGCAACAGGCAGCACTTTATACGTTCTCGATGAACCCTCCGTGGGTCTTCACGCTGCCGATGTCCATAAATTAATCGATGTCTTGCATCGTCTCGTAGACCTGGGTAATACTGTCGTGATTATCGAACACAACCTGGACATCATCAAAGTTGCTGACCATATCATCGATCTCGGTCCAGAAGGGGGCGAGCGCGGTGGTACCATTGTGGTTGAAGGAAAACCAGAAGAGATCTGTAATAATCCAAATTCCTATACAGGTCAATTTTTGAGTCGTCACATGAAAGAAGCTCATAATAAGGTTTGTGCGGAGGCCTGAGA
>Ga0315552_1001860_pt1 | contig 12688 bp, 9 predicted proteins | sample SalMarSW160170MG_2_FD_203102 | JGI IMG/M metagenome (GOLD analysis project Ga0315552, IMG submission 203102) | Salt marsh sediment microbial communities from the Plum Island Ecosystem LTER, Massachusetts, United States - Salt Marsh Sediment SW1601-70 ...
AAAAACTATATCTATAAGATGGTGGGGAGCCTTCATTAGCAGGTCAGCGGAGGGCTTGGCCGTGCCAATATCCATCTGCTTATAAACCTGGCGCGAATCAGCAGAAATTATCTCTCCCTTAATTTTCTGCACCAAGTCTGCTGCTATCTCGCTCTTGCCCACCCCTGTTGGTCCCACAATTACTAAAAGAGCATCTAGCAAGAGATAACTTTCCCTTTCAGAGCCCAACAGCCAGCTTTAACTATCTCTACCCAGATAAACCTGCCTATTAGATTTTTTCCTCCCGGGAATATAATTATCTTATTTCCTCTGGTTCTCCCTTCAACCTCATCAGGATTCTTTTTTGAAATTCCCTCTACCATAACCTCAAACTTTCTCCCCACTAGAGATTTATTTTTCTTAAGAAGAATTGCCTGTTGAAGCTCAATTAGTCTTCTTAATCTCTCCCCACTAATTTCTGCAGGAATCCTTTCTTCTGACTGGGCTGCTTCAGTCCCTCTAAGAGGAGAATAACAGAAAGTGAAAGCGCCGTCAAAGCCAACTGTTTCTACTAACTCCAGAGTATTTCGGAAATCTTCTTCCTCCTCTCCGGGAAATCCTACGATAATATCGGTAGTGAGAGTTGTCTCAGGAATTGCCTGGCGGAGCTTATCCACCAGATTTTGGTAATGCTCTCTAGTATAGCCTCTCTTCATCCTCGACAAAATCTTATTAGACCCTGATTGAACAGGTAGATGAAGATGCTCGCAGACCTTATCCAGACGGGCCATTTGATCAATTAATTTATCACTGAGATCTTTGGGATGGGAGGTAGTAAATCTTATTCTTCTTATGCCCTTTACTCGGTTAACCTGGATCAGAAGGTCAGCAAAGTCTTGATCTTCATTCAAATCTTTACCGTAGGAATTTACATTCTGTCCCAGAAGAGTTATCTCCCTGCACCCTTGACAAGATAGTTCTTCAACCTCCTTTATAATATAATTGGGAAGTCTACTTCTTTCCCTTCCCCGCACATAAGGAACATTGCAGTAGGAACAGAAATTGTTGCAGCCTCTCATTATAGAAACAAAGGCACTGAATTTGCTCTTTCTCAGTATGGGCAGACCTTCAGGAATTGCTCTATTCTCCTCTGCCCTGACTACTCTAGTACATCTTTTCTTAACTTGCTTCTCCCGATTATCATTGCCTGAAATTTCTTCTAATACCTCGGGCAACTGATAAAAATTAGAAGTACCCAGAATAAAATCTAGATAGGGCGCTCGGTGTAGAACCTCCTCTGGTTCTCTTTGCACTAAACACCCGGATAAACCCAAAATAAGATCAGGCTTTTTTCCCTTGAGCTTCTTTAACTCTCCCAACCTACTATAAATTCTATGCTTAACTTTCTCCCGCACATAGCAGGTATTAAGAATAATTATCTTGGCTTCCTCGAGATTATCCGTCAGATGATAGCCGCTATTATTCAATAGGCCAGCCATAATCTCAGAATCATACTCATTCATCTGACAGCCGTAAGTCCTGACATAGACTTTGGGAGAATTCTTGCTGCAGTTATGCTCTTTCTTTTTCATCTATCTCCGACAGCTTTCTTCCTTTACTATATTTGTATCCATAAGGCGCATATCTTGCCTCTTGCCAATTTCCCTGCTGCACACTCTTAACCATTCCCCGAAAGACTCTTTCAGCAATCCTATTTCTTTCAAATTCTGCAAAACTCCCTAATTGCTGAAACATTAGTTTCCCCGCTGATTTTGTAGTATCGAAAGTCTCAGTGGCAGATTTGAAACCTACGCCATAAGAAGATAGTTCATCAACAAGATTGAGCAAATCTTTAAGATTCCTACTGAATCTATCTAGTTTATAAACCAAAACTAAATCAAATTTCTTCTCTTTAGCATCTTTAAGAAGTTCTTTTAAGGCAGGACGTTCGGTAGAATATCCGCTTATACCATCATCTTGGTATGTTCTGAAGATATTAAAACCTTTCCTTTTGGCAAAAGCTTCAAAATATTCTCCCTGCACCTCAAGAGAATATCCCTCTTTTGCTTGATCTTCAGTAGATACTCTTAAATAAATTACCACCAACATGTTTACCGGCCTCAATTAGTACCAAAATATGTTTTATCCACCCACATATAGTCCAATCTTTTTGGATTTATCCATCTAATGAATACAGACGGTTTTGTTTTTTTATTGATAAAAAAACGTGTAGATACAAGATAACATTTTTTTATAGTGCGTACCAAAGATACTATAAAATTACAAATCTCTATATCGGATGGAGAGGCGTTATTCCGGGGCAGACTTTTTTCATCCAAACCAATTATGAAAACAAACCCTGCCGACAGCCCCTTACATCCAACATATGTACTGAAGACAATAGATATCTCCTCTTTGTTCTCTTCTGTATCAACCTGTTCTTTTTCAACTTCCATGGCTAAAACTTCTCGCATCTTATCCACTTTCAATCCAAGAGTGCCTTCGAGTCTTTGAGTATCAGAATTATTCAACTCTTCCCCTTCCTTTAACCTGGACAATAAATTTACGAGATACGAATGTTCTTTTACATAGTCAGGGGGTAAAATTTCATATAATTTCAAGGCTGGATTTTCTTCAGTTTTTTTGATAATTTCTTCAGTATTCTGTAAATGATCGAATTCTAATAAAATTCGCCATCCAAGATTCGATAATTCGCCTTTATTTAGTAACGTTATATATCCATCGATTATTTTAATAGACTCGCGATAATCCTCCTCCTTCCTAAAAAATAATTTGTATTTACCTAACTCTTTAAAATGGTTCTGAACTTGCTCCAAATAATGACCGCTTCCAGCAACTAATACAGTAAAATCGCCTTTTTCATTTGCTGTCCGTACTTCTTCCGGAGTCAACTTAGCTATTTCATGGGCTACGAAACGGGCCAAATAGGGCGCTTTATTGCTCTGCGTGCTACAATTTGCGTGTACTATTTTCGGATATTTTTTACTATCTTCCCACTTGTCTGGTAAATAGCAGATATATTCCTTCTCTATGCGGCTCTTTAACTTATTTATCCTCTTTGCTTTTGAAATAATATCTTCGAGCGCTTGAGTAACTACTAATGTGCATCTCCCGCAATATGGTAAATCAAAACGCACATAACTCGGATCATTATATCTATTCCTAATATATTCCACAGAGGCATTTTTCAACATGCCATACAGAGCTTGATCGTCATCACCAACTATAAGTATTGGACTTTTCTCAGATAAAATATTTAAAAATTCCACTTCTAATTTATTAAAATCTTGATATTCATCAACTACGATTTGCGTATATACTGGGATCTGATCTGGATGATATTGAAAATAGTCCATTACTCTATAAACTGAATCATCAAAAGAAACTGCATCATAATAAGAAGAACGTTTTAGAAAAAAATCAATATTTCTATTAGATAAATCAATTTTTCTAAAACCTATCATAAATTTTGGGGAGTCATCGATCAAAATTCTTGCGTCTGATTCTATTATAGTCTCTAATTTCGGAAATAATTCAAATTTATCTGTCAAATCGGTTTTTGGAATTACATGTAATAATTCTTTGCAAAACTTATGAAATGTGCACGCTTTAGCATAGCCCTTCAAATCTTTCTTTAGTTTATTAGCAAGATTATTGATAAAAGTTAGCGCTAAACAATTACCATCTTTTGAACTGAGCAGTTCTTTGAATGTATGTGTTTTTCCTGTTCCAGGTCCAGATACAATAACCTTTCTTGGAGCATCTGAATTTAATATTCTATCTTTACAGCGAGCACGTTCAGATTCCTGTTCTCTTAAAAGTTCTTCGAATTCTTCACGATTCAATCATTTTCCTCCAAAGGGGAAGCGGTCACACAGTGACTGCTGAGTGGGGGGGGATTTTCCTCATCTGCTTTTTAGTCATAACTAGGGAGTTATGACAGCGGCTTGCCGAAGGCAAGATGCAAAAGCATCAAAATCGCCCACAAAAAGATTTCTTCTTTTGAATTCTTTGCCCCCTTTAGTTCTTTATTTTTTGAGGAGGAACATAAGGCGAAATGCCCGAAAAATCAAAGGTTTTGGAAAATGACAAAACACTCTACGTCCTCAAAGACCATTTTCTCTAAAACTAAAATACCCATTACCTCCAATTATAATGTGGTCTAATAAAGCGACATCTATCGTTTTGAGAGCATTCCTAATAAGCTTTGTTACTTTAAGGTCATCTTCTGAAGGATTTAAGGAACCTCCGGGATGATTGTGCGCAATAATAACACCTGCGGCATGGTTATATAGTGTACGTTCAACAATCTTTCTTGGATACACTATTGATTTAGCAACAGTTCCTTTTTGTATGGTTTCAAGCATCAGCAAATAGTTTCTGTTATTCAAAAACAATGCCTTGAATTCTTCATCGCAAGCCCCCCTTAATGAAGATTTCAAATAATCATACACAATCTTTGGCGAAGAAATCAAATCTTTATTATAAAGTTCTCTCTCCAAATAGCACACTGCTATATCTTTTAAAAGACGAATAAACAATGCAGTATGTTCAGAAATACCTTTGATTTCTTTTAGGTCCTTTACCTTTGCATCTAATACTCCGTTAAGCGTTTGGAACCTTGATAATAACTCTTTGGCAATTGGCTTTGTATCCTTTCTGGAAATGGCATAAGAAAGGGCAAATTCCAGCACCTCATGATCTAACCACCCCTCTAATCCGGCCTTTTTGTACTTTTCTTTTATTCTTTTACGATGAGCCACATAATGTGGTAAATTGTTTTTATTAATTACAGATTTCATCCGTTTGCTCACAACAATATTTGCTTAATTTTTATCATTTATCATAAATGCAAGATTATACTTTAGCTAACTTCCTATAAATCATCTCAAACATCCCTGCTAACAAGGCTTGTCTGACCTTGCTATTATCGTTCACCTTCTTGTAGAAATCAAAATGTTCATCGATAATCTCCTGAAGCTTATCGTCGAATAAATGCTCGAAAGTTAGCTTGACTTTTGCCTTACTGTTTACTTTTGCACTCGTTACCAATGAAGGATTCGCTTCTATTCTGGCCTGGAGTTGCTGAGCAATGACTTTATCGCCAGCCGTAAACTCAGTCCCAAATCTATCGTTGACCGACTCAATTATCTTCGACAAAACCTCCTTCTCTTTCTTCGGTAATTTTGTTCCTAAATCCTCCATTGGTTGAAGTGGAATCTCCTGCTTCTCCAACTCTATGCCTTTATCGTCAATCAACTGTATTCTGTAAGAATCCATATCAACCTGCTCCATAACCTCAAGCGGCAATCTATCCTTTACAGGAGGTAATTTCCTAAGCAACATCTTTCCAAAAACATACAATTTTTCCAGCTCTACATCTTTGAAAGGAATTACCTGGGAAAGAAAAGCATAAAGTCTTAAGTACGACTTCAGAAGGCTTTTGAATTCTTCCTGCCTTTCTTGTGACAACTCAACAAATCTTTTTACAACCTCATTCAAGATAGGATGCAGCTTATCCTGCTTCACTCTTCTATCAAAAAAGAGCTTTGCAAAATTCTGAACGTCACTGTCAAAAAAAATGTAAAACCCAGAAAGCTTATGTTGAATATCATACAACTTATTCGGGTCAGTCCCCTTACTTAAAGTAGTCTTCCCATAATATGGCAAAAAAGCCTTCTCGATCTCATCAGCATCATTAGCAAAATCCAGAATAATAGGATCCTCCTTGTTCAGCCATATTCTATTAATACGACTCAAAGTCTGAACAGCGGCAACGCCTGCCAACTTCTTATCGACATACATCGCATACAGCAATGGCTGGTCAAAACCGGTCTGAAACTTATTTGCCACAATCAAAAATCTATTCTCCGCTCTCTTAAATTCCTCGGCAGTCTGTTTTTCTGAACACCCATTCATTGATACTTCTGTATAGTCAATCCCATCATCAGGGTCATGCACAGTACCAGAAAAAGCAATTAATGTCTTAAACTTATAGCCCTTCTGCTTAATATATTTATCACAAGCAAGCTTATATCTTACAGCATGCAGTCGCGAACGCGTCACAATCATCGCCTTACCTTGTCCATTGCCTTTCTTGTCAGGAATTTTATTCCTAACGTGTTCATTAAAATGCTCAATTATTATGCTTACTTTCTTGTTTATCGAATGCTCATGAAGGTCGACGAAAGCCCGCAACAAAGCAGTCGCCTTCCTCTTGTCGTACTTAGGATCATCCTTAATCTTTTTCAAAAGATTAAAGTATGTTTTATATGTAGCGTAATTTTTGAGGACATCCAAAATAAAGCCTTCCTCAATAGCCTGCTTCATAGTATAAAGATGGAATGCACCATAAGAACCATCTTGCTGTTTCTCGCCAAATAATTCAAAAGTCTTTGACTTAGGAGTTGCAGTAAAACCAAAGTAGCTCACATTCTTGAGCCTACCTCTTGCCTCCATTTCTTTGATTATCTCATCTTCCCAAGTTCCTTCCTCAACATCCTTTTCTTCCGCTTCCTCTAAGCCCGAAACAGTCAAAACCATCTTGAGGCTCTTGCTGGTTTCACCAGACTGTGACGAATGAGCCTCATCAACCACAACGGCAAAAGTTTTTCCGGCCAACTCCTTTATGTCCTCCACAACAAAAGGGAATTTTTGAAGAGTTGTAACTATAATCTTCTTGCCAGCTCGCAAAGCCTCCTGTAACTGCTTTGAGTTCTTATCAATCTTCTCCACAACACCGCTCACCTGCTCAAACTGCTGAACCGTTCTCTGTAATTGTCTATCAAGAACCTTCCTGTCAGTAACGACAACAATAGAATCAAAAATCTTTCTATCATTTTTATCGTGCAAACTCGCCAAATGGTGACAAAGCCAAGCAATAGTATTACTTTTACCACTACCCGCGCTATGATGAATAAGATAATTCTTCCCAAAACCCTTCACCTTAGTACTGGCAACCAACTGCCTAACCGCATCTAGCTGATGATGCCTGGGAAAAATAAGGACTTGCTCTCCTGTCAGTCTCCCCTTATCATCAAAAACATCCTGAACGTGAAGAAAATTGTTAATAATATCAGACGAACTTTCCTTTGTAAGTATCTCCTTCCACAAATATTCCGTTCCAAAACCTGCCGACTCAGGATTACCAGCACCACCATCGCACCCCTTATTGAAGGGCAAAAATCTCGTCTTTGCCCCCTCAAGCTTCGTCGTCATGTATACCAAATCCTCATCCACAGCAAAATGAACAAAGCAACGCTTAAAAGTAAAAAGGGGCTCCCTCGGATGCCTGTCAAACTTATACTGCTTTATCGCATCACGTACAGTGTAATGCGAACCGCTCAGCTTGTCTTTCAACTCCAACGTTATGACTGGTAAGCCATTAAGAAAAAGGACCATGTCAACAGTTTCGTTACTCTTCTCACTAAAATAAACCTGGCGCATGACACTAAACAGGTTAGCCTCATAAAGCTTCCTATACGTCTCGTTCATCTTAGTTGCCGGTTTCGGATAAAACAAATCAAAATAACAACCATAATCCCTAATGCCCTTCCTAAGAACATCTAGCGTACCTCTCCTGCTTATCTCATCAGTCAGCCTCTTTAGAAATTTGTCCCTCACCTGTGTCCCGTGCTGCTGCTTAAGCTTTTCCCACTCCTCTGGCTGGGTAGCAAAGATAAAACTAAGCACAAACTCAGTATCCAAACAAAGCTTATTATTGTACTGAGTGTTAGGCCGCTTAAAGTACTTGTTCTTAGTAATCAAGTACTCTTCTATCTGTGCTTCCATTGCCTTTTCGGAAGTATCCACACTCATGCTACCTCTCCTCTCACGTCAACTTTACCCGTAACCACGTGTGAAATCAAAGAGGTCTTGTGTTCCTTTAAAAGCTCAATCTGCTTGTTAATTTTTTCAATTAGAGTGTCGATTTTGGAGGTTTCACTATTAAGGTAATCTGAAATTTGTTTTTGTTCTTCAGGAGGTGGAACTACGATTAATATTTTGCTTAATTCATCTTGATTTAGTTTATCTCTTGTACTCCCCTTTATATAAAACTTGTAATCAGTGATATTTAATTGATGCATTATAAGTTCACTCTTTATTGTATCCTTTACCCTCAATACATGTGCATGATTATTGACCCAGGATTTTCCATTGATTATAAAAGCCACATCTTTATATTTCTCGAAGAAAGGAGCTCCGTCTTCACCTATTAATAATAGCTTTTCATCAAATATATAACTATTAACATAGTCAATTATCCCCGTAGCACCATAGTAAGGGATTTCTCCCTTTACCCTATCCTCAGAGCTAATTGGAACCCTCATACTATCAAGATTGGTGGTCAAGTATTTCAATTTTTTAGCCTCCCAATGCTCCGGAACCTCTCCAATCCACTCAACTCCCGAATCTTTCATCTTAACATTAGGATTTAAGCCTTTTGTTACAACCTGACTGATTAAAGCAGTCCTTTTTTCTTTAAGTAAATCGATGAGTTTTTCATATTCTTCTATGAGGTTTTGGATTTGCGATGTTTCTCTATCAAGGAATTTTGCAATTTTTATTTGTTCTGTAATATTAAAATAAGGTACTAATTTATTGTGTGTCGATTCCCTATTAAGTCCAGGTACAGCTGAATCTTTAGAAAATTTATCTAATTCTAAAGTTTGCAGCAAGTAGTACAACCATTTTAGACTTGATTTAGTGTATCTTTTGTCTATAAAGTAGGTGGTATCAATCGGATAACAAGAATCATCAGTATATACAACCTTTCCAAAAGAACCTTTTCTACCTATAACAACGGAAGGACCACACGTTACAGCACTTGAATGACTTCCAACTACACCATTCGAGCCAAACACTAAAAAATCTCCATCCTCTCTTTTTTCATCTGGAAGAGACTCACCATACGCAAGTCTTGCAACAAATTTCAACCTTTTAACTTCCCAATGGTCTGGTATGTCTCTTATCCATTTAACGCCTGATGGCTTATATTTCGGATACGGTTTTAGTTTCATATTTCTTTCGATTCTTTCTTCAAATCTTCCATAGTTGACTCCGTAACTGAGACCGAGTCGGAGACAGAGACTTTCAATCCCTTCTTTAAATCTTCTAGACTGGGAAGTTCTTTCGCTAATTTCTTAGGTAGTTTTTTGGTTATCTTGTATTTTGAAACACCAATTGGCTTGTTTATGTCCCCAAGGAATTTCTGCAACAAGTTGTTGCAGATTTTTCAAATCTTTATATTCAATATAAAACCTTCTCATATTCCAGAGATTACGGGCAGAAAATCCTTCAAGTCCGGCATAATCTTTACGCAAGTCTTTAGCCAATTGTTCAACTACAGACCTGCCCCAACTAAACTGCTGCTGCCTCTTAAATATTAACTTACCAATATCCCAATACAAGCTTATCAGCTCTCTGTTTAATTTCCGGTAAGCAGTAACACGGGCGGAGGTAATTTTCTCTTTTATTTCTCTTAGAAAATTAATATAGTCAGATTTTGAGATTATCCCTTTTTTATTATCCATAAGTTTATCCTGAACGTCTTTTATTGTTCCACCCTCTCTAAAAGCTCCTCAATTTCCCCTTTTAGAGCCATAATATCTGCTGTAATTTCTTCAAGATTCCGTGGGGGCTCATACTTGTAAAAGTATTTGTTGAAGTTAATTTCGTAACCAATCTTCCCAATTTTCCCATCTTTGTGGTCTCTTACTTTTTCGCTAATCCATGCGTCAGGCACGTAAGGCTTGACTTCTCTTTCAAAATATTGATAAATGTCTTGGCCCAAGGGAATATTTTCATAATCTCTCAGTTCACTATCTGGCTCGGGTTCGCCATCTTTATTCCTAACGATTTCAGCGGTTTCATCACGTTCACCTAAAGCATTTATAAGTGCCTTCTTAAGAGATGCTGTCAATTCTATCTTTGCATTTTTAAAAGCATTCTCTAAAACCATTATAAATTCGCTATAGTCTTTATGCAGAACATTGTCCATGTCTCGTAGTACACGTTTAATCTGTTCTTGGAATTCTTTTCCTTCCTCTTCTTCCTTGAGCTTTGCTTTCAAATCTTTCTTTCTCTTACTTACTGCTAAATTGGCAAAAGCTTTTTGTTCAACCAACCGTGCTATGCGTTCCCCTGAAGTCTTAAAATTAAGGCGTAAAGGTCTCTCAACTGTTATCTTTCTATAACCAAACTCTTCTCTATCAAAAATCTGTACTCTACCATTCTTAACATTCTCTAGATACAGCTCAGTAATTTCTAAAATTTGGTTTTCTGAAATTTCATTCCGCTTGTCTCCTAGGCTCTTACGCATCTTAACATACATATCAGTAGCGTTAATGAGCGCGATTTTACCCTTGCGCTTATCTTCTTTTTTAGTCGTTAATATCCAAATGTACGTAAGAATACCAGTATTGTAAAATAACTGATTAGGCAGGGCTATTATTGCTTCGAGCCAGTCGTTTTCAATAACCCACCGTCTTATTTCAGACTCGCCAGAACCCGCATCCCCGGTAAACAAAGGTGAACCATTAAAGACGATGGTAATCCTAGTCATCTCCTTGCCGTCAACCGGATGCATTTTGGAAATCATGTGCTGTAAAAAAAGCAATTGTCCATCACTAATCCTTGGAAGTCCTGCTCCGAATCTCCCAGTAGATCCCCGCTCATGTTCATCTCTTATGAAATCCCCATCTTGCTTCCATTCCTTACCATAAGGAGGATTGGAAAGGATGTAATCAAAAGCCTGTGCTTTCAAGCCGTCTCTTGAAAAGCTGGAGCCATACTTTATATTCTCGGCGTTTTCACCTTTTATTAGCACATCAGACTTGCAAACCGCAAAAGTCTCATCATTAACCTCCTGCCCAAACAATTCAATCGTGGCACCCGGATTAATATGTGTAACGATATGTTCTTTTGCAATGGTTAACATCCCACCTGTTCCACACGCAGGATCATAAACAGTAACGATTTTGCCTTTCTTGCTTAATTCATCCTTATCTTTTGACATTAAAACGTTAACCATTAACCTGATAATCTCTCGTGGTGTAAAGTGCTCCCCGGGATTCTCATTGGACTGCTCGTTAAACTGCCTTATCAACTCTTCAAAAACGTACCCCATCTCATGATTGGATAAAGAGTCTGGATGCAAATTAGTCTTTTCCCTATCAGCAAACTTCTGCACGACTTTGTACAAAAGGTCTTTCTCATCAAGATAATTAATCTGCTCCCTCAACTTAAACTTATCAACAATCTCTCTGACGTTAGGTGAAAAACCATTAATGTAATCAATTAAGTTCAGTTTAATATTATTCGGATCATCAAGCAATTTTTCAAAATCGTACTTCGATGTATTGTAAAAACTATAACCAGCGGCTTTCTTCAATATCCCCGAAAGGTCGTCAAGCCTGACTTTAAACTCCTCAAACTTTTTCAAAACGGCGTTCTTTGAGGGAGCCAAAACGCAATCCAACCTTCTCAAAACGGTAAAGGGTAAAATAACATCGGCATACTTGCTTCGCTTATAATAATCTCTTAACAAATCCGCCGTAGACATTATGAATTTTGCAATTTCCCGGAAATTCTTCGTCATTTTATCAAGTTCCAGTTGTTCATGAAATAGGACATCTCGTTTTCCTTGTTACCTAGGTACAATTTACCATAGCTGGAATTTTTTCCTTGTTAACATATTCTATAAATCCCTCGAGAGCCTTTCTCCAAGTACCAAAGCGATATTCATATGCACCTGCTGAGTATTTGGATAATGGTTTTTGCATATCCTTATAATGTGGCTGTCTGCCAAGTTTCGTCCAGACTTCCTCTAAATTAACAAAATATTCTTCATTCGTTATTCCGAGATTTCTCGTTTTTTCAAGACCTGCTCTTCCTAGCGCCTTGAACCACGAACCAAATAGTCTGCAAAAAGGACTTGGTGAAAACTTACCGACATTTTGGTATTCAAATTGTGTCAATGAGTTCTTTTTAAGATGCCTGGCAACACGAATCAAATCGTCTATTAATTCTTTCTCTGTTAATCCCAAATTACGCGATTTTTCCAATCCTGCCTTTTTTGAAGCAGTAAACCAAGACCCATATCTTCTTATTAAAGTAGAACTGCTAAATTTACCATACTTATTATACTCGGACATTGTAACAGAGACTTTGCCCAGCAGAGAAGCTACTCTTTTCAAATCATTAATTAATTCTCTATTTGCAACATTTCGATGATATTCTTCCAATTTATACTTCATGTTTGGCTATTGTTGTAATAATCTTCTTTAACTATTTGACCGAATATAGAATTAAAAAGATACAACGTCTTATCCACATGGAATTCTTGTGCTTGCTTAGGACTGATTACCGGAAGTAATTCAGCTTCTATCTTTTTCCTAAGTCCTGAAATTTCCTCATTGCTCCTGCCAAAGTTACTCATGTAACAAGACAAGTCATCAGAAAAATCATCTTCTTGTAATTTTCGTTTAAGTAGGCCTATGTAACTTTCATCTAAGAAATTGAATTTTACATTATAGAAATATTGCAAATCAAATAGATCCCTGGAAGCAATTTCTTTTCTTGTAATCATGGCCCGAGTTTTTTCAGCTACGAGTTCTTTAAATTCTAAACATAAAACAGTACCAGCAGGAAAAAGATATTCATCTGTGAATGGGTCCTTAAAAATATG
>Ga0315552_1001864_pt1 | contig 12671 bp, 8 predicted proteins | sample SalMarSW160170MG_2_FD_203102 | JGI IMG/M metagenome (GOLD analysis project Ga0315552, IMG submission 203102) | Salt marsh sediment microbial communities from the Plum Island Ecosystem LTER, Massachusetts, United States - Salt Marsh Sediment SW1601-70 ...
CCGGGATGAAGTACTCACTGCTTGCAAATCTCTGGCCCACGATTTTCATGGCTTCCCTGGCCTGCCCCAAAAGATCCAGGGGATCGACACCCTCTCCCAAGGCCTTCTCCACGAATGCCAAGGCCTCTGGTTCCTTTAAATCCGATAGCAATCTCACCAATTCACCTGACATAGCGTTACCTCCTTCCAAAGCAGTTGATAAAGAATGGTGCACTAATAAAGAAAGGCCTTCAGATTTCTCCCATGGCAAAAAAGAAACACAGCTCCATTACAAAGTGTACTGCCTTACCCTTGTTGGCCTTTGTGATGATATGAGATCGGCATTCTTTGGGATCAAATAAATGCAAAGCGGGCCTCAATCTTTTTGGCGATCCCTTTCAAAAATTCGGATAGGGAATCAATCAGCTCATCTTTGATCTGCTCTTTCAGGCCCACGGCCCAGATAGCTGCCACAAGATTTTCTCGATTGAGGTTCAAGGTATTCCTCCATATCAAAAGCAATACCCTCCTCCCGGGTCTTGTGAATGCTGGCCTTATAGTCTCGTGTGTTCGTACATGAGAATGGCGTGAATTGTTTCAGTTTGTTCTTTGAAAGGATCTCATCAACATCGGCATCGGTCAGCTGTGAGAGCAGTGCTTTGCCCCGGCTCCTACAAGCAGGGGTATTTGCATCCCTTTCTCGGACATCACCTTTATGTCGAATGTTGCGTCAACTGACTGGGCCCGGAGCTCTCGTGTCCTGAAGCATTTGTCGATTGCGGGAACCTTTTTGAATGGAGTTTTCATGATGTATGAACACAAGAGAAGTGTTCTTTATAGAAAACAATTATTTTTTATATAGATTAAGTCAAGAATTCCGTCAAGAAAAAATGAACATTCCTCACAACATTTTTGACGATAGGGGATGAACTGGGGTTTGACTGTGGATTGCGATAAGCTCTTGCTGCCTCTTCTTTTAGCCGTTAAGTCCCTTAAAGTCATGGGCTTTGCGGGGAACAAGGTTCGCTCTGCTTTCAAAATGAAGCGAAGTTCATTGCACTCCTCAGAGACTGCCGTATTGAAACAGTGGTGGATGTGAGGAGCTTCCCTTAGAACAGGTTCAAGCACTTCAAAGGGGAGAATCTCGATGAGGATACTGGAAATAGAGAGGTGATTGGCTGCATCTATCTCGGCAAGGAGCTGGGTGGGTTCCGGGTTACTGGGTCAATACCAGTTCGTTCCTCGCATGCTTTTCGATTGCCTTGTCGCTGAACCACCAGTACATTTTCTCCCCGCTCACGAACGCCTTGATCTGGTCGGTGGTGTGGGGATCAAACATGCGTCCGGAAACCCCGCCTGGCAGAATGGCTAGGATCTTGTCTTCGTCACTCAGGTCCGCCACCATTCTGAGGGATGCCGGGATGGTCACATCATAGGGGTTGTTGAAATCATACATCCCCCGGCAGAGCGTCTCGACAGAGCCCGGAAAAGGGTGTGATCCGCCTCCCGCCAGGCCTTTTCCAAACCCTTCTCTTCTGATGGGGCTCACGAATTCCATCCGGTGCACCTCTCCCCAGGTCCACTTCTTCATGTCGTCACCAAGCCGGTCTTTCAGCTCCCCCGCCGCGTCGAGGGCCGCTTGATGAAAGAGCACATCCCTTGTCTCCTTGATGTCTGCCGTTTCGATATTGTCAAACCAGGGAGACGCTCCTTCCAGAACCATTTTCTGAAGGCGCTCCTGCCAGTAGGTCCAATGATTCAGCATGGTCTCAGCCAGCTCCTTGCCCAGTTCATCTTTGAAAACCAGCCATGCGAACCGTTTATAAACTGCCTGAAAAATCGTTGGCCCCACCTTGTCCGTGTCGTCCCGGTGATCCCACCGGGTAAGGATTGTACCCATCTCTCTGGTATCTTCATGAGCAAGGAGGGCTTTCGCCATCAACGGCCCGATCCTCATAGCCATGAGATTCAGGGTATCTAGTTGGTACTGCCAGTGGTCGTCCGCCGATTTCTTCACCGGTGTATCGAGGAGCTGTGTGAGTCTCTCATAACGGTAGGAGGCCGAGACCTCGGAAGAGAAACAATAGGGGTAATCCCGTTTCACAACGAGGTGATTACAGGTGCCCACCCATCCCCTTTCCGGATTGGTCACGTGGGGCATCTCATCCCAGGGGATCCATCCGGTCCAGTTGTCCCTGCCGTCCTTTACCGCAATGGGTAAGGACCCGTCCCCCTCCATCCTAATGGGCAGCCGGCTCGACACATGCCATCCTATGTCCCCTTTTGTGTCTGCAAAGACAAAATTGAGCATGATCCAGTTGACATTTTTCAGACCCTCATGGATCTCTTCGACGGTCCTGGCATGGAGCAGCCTTTCGATGCCCACGAGGGGCTCCATGCTCTCAAAGGCCGTCCATCTGAGGGTCATGACCTTTTTGGCCTTCAGGCTCGACAGAACGCCCGATACAACCGGACCGCGCTTGGTGAACCGGATATTGATCTTCTCCTTTTTGAATCCCCCCGGCGCTTCCTTGTCTTTGATCTTGAGTGTTTCCTCGATCATGGTGAAAGGAAGGGATTCATTCCCTTCCATGTAACGGTCGGGGTTCGAAGGATCGACGGTCTCAATGAACAGGTCTTGCGCGTCCCCGTATGCATTCGTCAAGGCGATGGCGAAATCGCTGGAACGTCCGACCCCCATACCGGGCATGCCGGGGATCATCACCCCGACAAATCGTCTATCGGGAAGAATCAGGCCGCAGGGGTACCACGGACCCGGAAGGATTCGGGAATCCAGGTGCGGGTCATTGGCCACGATCGGTTTTCCCCCTGTCGAGATCTTCGGCCCAGCAGCCCAGTTATTGCTGCCCACCTGCAAGGTGCCTTGCTCGAGAAAGGCGAGGAGAGGCTCATCCATTGCCGGGCCGAGCAGACCCAAATCTGTTCCGCCTAGAACGGTTTGAACGAGGGGTAGAGCAGAATCATCCGGGTTGACATTGACCGGAAAAATCTCCCCTGCCTTATCCGGTCCGAGTTTATCGACGAGCATCTGGGAAATAATCTCGGCGTCGATATTCCCGGCCGAATCCCAGCCCATGTAGTACATGATGGTCAAGGAGTCTTCTATGGTCCAAGGACCGGGTTCGATGCCGGCCAGTTTGAACTCCAGGTGATGTGTCTTGGCCCGGCCTTTGATATAGGCATTGACGCCGTCAGCATATTTTTGGAAAAAGAGCCGGGTCTCGGAGCTCAGGATACGGGCATGTTTTTTGGCCTGCCGTGAAAACCCGATGGTCCTCATTCGGATGTCGATCTTTTTGCCGGCGTCCCCCGCCAGTTCAGAGATCCGCCCGCTGGAAAACAGCCGCGTCAATTCCATCTGGAACAGTCTATCCTGTGCCGTGACAAAGCCCTGGGCCATCAGGGCGTCTTCAAGATTTTTTGCGTAGATAGAGGCCATGCCCTTCTCATCGCGCAGGACGCGAACCGGCGCCTTCAAGCCGGCAAGTCTCAACGAGCCGTCTTTCTGAAACTTGTTAAGGAAACGGGGGCCGATGAAAACCACACCAGCCAGTAAAAGAATCACAACCAGCAGGACGACAGGCCATTTCCTTCTCATATCCGTACCTCGCTTTCATAATTCGATCATAAACGATCGCATCGGCCTTCAAGATGAATAAAGTTCATACCGTCATTGATAAGCGCTTCCTTTTTGTAGAAAGAAGCATAGGCGATTTTGCCTTGTGTGTCAATGGGGCGAAAGGCCCATTGCTCTTGGAGAATGAGTTGCTATCAACCGGATACCATGGGAAAAAGATTCTCTGGTGGGTATCTCTCCATGCCGGTTTCCTCATGCTCTGTCTTGCGTTAACGGCCTGTAAAATTCGCCCCCCTTTTTTCCATAAACGATGAAAGTGCCTCTCTCAGATACTCAGAATTGAGGAGTATCATATTTTTGTGCATAGCAAAGGACATGCCGTTCGGTACCGTTGACGATCGACTGTAATTGAGAACTTTTTTCGTGGATTGAACTACAAGGGTGGATTTGCAGCGATCTGCCGTGCGAGTTGGTTCGCTCCTTCCATCATTGCACGATAATCTGGATATACCGTATTGACCAGTCCCATGCGTTCAACTTCACGCGTTGTGAAGAATCGTGCTTTGTAGGCCATTTCTCTCGTAAAACCCTGGCCGATAATAGAGGGAAGCCGCTGCAGCACCCCCATATCCGCCACGATGCCGAGCGCTGCTTCACGCAGCAAAAATGTCGCCTCTTCTGTACAAAGGCGGATATCGCAGGCCGCGATAATATCGAGCCCCCCACCGATACACCTACCGTTGACGGTTGTGATAGTCGGTTTGTTGCATTCCTAGAAACTGTTTGCACTGTCAAATAAATAGTGAAGTTCTGTGGGAAATTCGAGGCTGCTCTTTGCAGAACCAAGATCTAGATTCATAAAATCTTTGAGATCGAGACCAACACAGAATTATTTCCCGCTGCTGGTGAGAACAATCACCCGCACCTCTTCCATGGCATCCAATTCCCGCACAGCTCCAGTGATTTCCCTTGCGAATGCGAGGCTCAGGGCATTCATGCCCTCGATCCTCGAGAGGGTCAATGTCCCCACATGGTCTTCGACACCCAGTTTCACCCATTTATAGGCCATCTGTTATCCTCCTGTCATCCTTATCGCGTTTTTTGAAATCTTTTTTGAAGGGATTGCCACTCTCCTGTTTACGATTCCTTTCCCCTATTGCTCGAAGCATAGAGTATCTTTTCGATCGTAGTTCTCATCGCCTCGTTCAAGCCCGGTCAACGTTACAATGACGTCAATTTTGAATTCATTTTACTGGGCGTATTTCCTACTTATCTTGAACCGCGGATGAGTTCTTGCTCCATTTCGGCCGTACAGGTTTCTCACCAGCTTCTTGAAAGGCATCTCGAAGCAGTTTGGATTGGCGATTGTAAGCCTCACGGGGGTTCTCTGGGTCCTTCATCAATGATATCTCCTGGGTTATGAGACGAGCGATATTCAACACGTGGGCCTCACTTTTCCGGGCTTCCCGCTTGTAGAGAGGGTGGTCCCGATTGATATAGATGATCGTTCCCTCAGTCATGCACTCCGGTCCGTCTTGGCCAAGGTGATCCAGACAGCAGGTTACCCCGGCATCGCCGAACTTGAGCCTTTTCACCACCGCGTTCGGTGTGGCGATGCGGAGAGAAGGTTTTCGCTGCTTTTTGAGTCTATCGCTGCTCGCCTCTGAGGCGGAATCGAGTTCATCCGAATGGGGTGGCTGTTCTTCTTCCACGTCTTCCACCTTGACCTCTCCGGGTTCTTCCTTGCCCGAAGGTATTTCCACACCCGTTTCCCCTGTTCCCCGCTTGCCTTCTTCGGCTAGGGGGACAACACCGAATGGAGAAAACTCCGGGTTCATGACAAGCGCATGGTGCACGCGCTGCAAGGCCTCCTTGACCGCGAGACTGACCCTTCGATTCTCTCTATCCGAGTCCAACTGACTGTATGCGCGCTTCACCTCGTTGATGGTTTTTTCCATGGACTTGAGGAATGAGATGTATTCAGGGGAGTCCTCAATAAATCCCGATCGATCGCTGACCAGAGGGAGAAAGTCCGCATTGACCTCACCCCTGATGCGGGTCGCCGCTTTTCCCCACGAGGCCATCTCGAATAGCTCCCGCCGCACCGTTACCCCCTTCACCTTGATCTCAATGCCCATTTCTTCTTTGGTGGCCCGAGAAGCGGGAAGGATCACGATCTCGCCGTGGATAATCCCGTACCGGGTGGCATCCATAACGGGAATGCGATTCCCTGCCAGGATCCTGGGACTCACCCTGTATCCGTTTACGTAAACAGAGAACTCCCGCGCACGTATGGGCACGCCTTCGGCAATTCTCCGGGTGACGTCTTCCGGCCGGAAGGTCTTCTTTAGATCCACGAGGTTCACGGTGGTTCCATTGCCTTTTCTGGGATCTGCTTCCAATAGAGTCAGGGGGATCTTCCATGAATTGCCCCCTTTCATCCAGAGTGCCTTGTCAAAAACGACCCGGGCCGCGAAATCCCCCTTCTGCGTCGTGATCTCAAAGCGAGAAGCAGCTGCCAGACTCGCGAACTTCCCGATGCCGAATTGTCCGATCCTGTTTCTCCCGTATCGAGGCGATATAGGGTTAGCGAGTTTCTCGGCGGATCCCACGTTAAAGTATTGCTCGAGTCCCTCTCTATCCATTCCCTCGCCGTTGTCCGCCACGGTGATCTCATTATCCGTCACCATCACGTCCACCCGTGTTGCATCCGCATCGTAGGCATTGTTGACCAGTTCCCTGATCAGTTCGATACTCTGCTCGTAAAGCCGCTCACCGATGGTGATAATATGGCTCTTATCAACGGTGATCGTGAGAAAGGATGACTCCTGTGACATAGTTAGGATCTCCTCTAGAATCCTCTTTACCGATAAACCTTATCCATTCAATGGTTGATGGTCTCGAAAAAGGTTGAAAAAATCCTTCTCTCTCAATGGGAGAGGGATGACCTGAGGTTGAGAAAGGCAGCATTTCAACTACATACCTCTTCCTCCCTTAATACCCTCCCGCAGGGGAAGTGGGAATGGGACTTTTTACGAACTCATCATTGGTTGATAAATCTATATAATTTTACATAGTCTTGGATGAAAATCAAATCCATTTGGGCTCATGACCGGGAAAAAGGCTGAGGGAGAGATACGCCTATAGCGGATCTTCCAAAGCCAAAACTGCTATAACTTACTGAATTACTAAACAAAAAGGCATCATTTTGCTTGAAATTAGTGGTCACTATTAAAACTCATCAAGAAATGTCAAAAAAGTTTTGACAGCTAATAATCATCGTTTATAATAGTGGTCACTATGCATATCGACGATCAAACCTACACCGTACAGGGAAGAACGTACCGCCGGACACTCCTGAGAAATTCATACCGGAAGAACGGCAAAGTATATCATGACACCATCGCTAGTCTGTCGAAATGCAGCGACGATGAGATAGAAGCTATCAAGTTCGCTTTGGCAAACAAGAACTATGTGGCCGCCTTACGAGTCCCTAACAAAGCAGTCAAGACCCGGCAGGGACTGAGTGTAGGGGCAGTATGGCTCCTGCATCAAGTGGCCAAACGAGGAGGGATTGTCAAAGCAATGGGTCGAAGCGTACAGGCGAAGCTCTCACTGTGGATGGTTATTTCTGCGGTGATCGGATCGGTATCACGTCTTTCCGCAACCCGCCTTGCACAGAGTCATGCCGCTTGCGATATCCTTGGATTGGATTCATTTTGTGAGGACGATTTATACGCTGCGTTGGATTGGCTCAACGATCATCAACAGGCAATTGAGAAACGCCTCTTCAATGGCCGTTATCAACACAAAAAGCCCAACCTGTATCTCTATGACGTGACCAGCAGCTACTTAGAAGGCGATCAGAATGAACTTGGCGAGTACGGATATAATCGTGACGGGAAGAAAGGGAAAAAGCAGATTGTCATCGGTCTTTTAACCGACGATGAAGGGCAACCAATTTCCTGTGAGGTTTTTCGAGGTAATACCCGTGATACGACTACCTTTAAGAATCAAGCAGACAAGCTCGCACAACGTTTTGAAATGGAAGAAGTGACCTTTGTAGGTGACCGGGGTATGATCAAGAGCGCCCAGATCCGTGATCTTTCTGAAGAAAGATACCATTACATAACGGCACTAACCAAGCCTGAAATTGAAACCTTATTGAAGAATGATGTGCTCCAGATGGAGCTTTTCGATGAAACCGTGTGTGAGGTTGACCTCGGTGGTATCCGCTATATATACCGCCGCAACCCGGTGAGGGTCATGGAGATCAGAGAAAACCGTCAGAGCAAACTCAGAACAGTACAGTCTCTTTGTGCACAGAAGGTCAAATACTTGGCTGAACATCCCAGAGCAAACGTAGATGGTGCCAAGAGAGTAATCGAGGAAAAGGCAGCAAAGCTCAAGATCAACACATGGGTGAGTGTCACTACTCAAGGCCGAAATCTAAGCCTCGTAAAAAAAGGGGCGGCATTAGAACACCAAGAGAAGCTCGACGGATGTTATGTTATCAAGACTGATCTTTCGGTTACAACAGCCTCAAAAGAAACCGTCCATGATCGATATAAAAGCCTTGCCGAAGTCGAATGGGCGTTTCGAACGATGAACACAACGCTCCTTCACATCCGAGGAATCTTTGTGCGTAAGGCCCATAGAACACGAGCTCATGTCTTTACCATTATGTTGGCCTATCTGATCGCATATCACCTCCGGCGACTCTGGCAAAAAATAGAATGTACCGTTGAGCAAGGAGTCGATGAACTTTCTTCTCTCTGCGCAACAGAAGTACTTATTGGTGATGTATCGATTCAGACAGTTCCAGCACCAAGACAACTGGGCGAGTTACTTCTCAAAGAAGCGCATGTAACCTTGCCTGATGCGATCCCCTGCAGAAAGGTAAACGTGTTCACTAGAAAGAAACTCGTTGAAGAGCGAAGAATCTCTTTATAAACAAGTGGTTAAATGCTTAAAATCTTTTTTCGTAAAATGGAAGATCCGCTGAATATCCATGGCAACACTCCTGCCTCGAACAATAATAATAAATCCTTACTCAATCTACTTTAGGCATTTTAGTCACTTTAGCTCACTTTAGGCACTCCCATTATGTTTCCACCGTATTTTGACTACATAATAGATCCTAGCTTAACCTATCAATTGATATCATTTTAGGGCCCACTCCACGGCAGCGCGTGAATGGATCGTGGTTGTATCGAACAATGGCACATCAACATCCTTCTGGGAGATCAAAAGCGGGATCTCCGTGCAGCCCAATATCACCCCGTCTGCACCACGTGAAACAAGCCTCTTGATCACTTCTTGAAATCGTTCCTTTGATTTCTGTGTGATAATCCCGACACACAGCTCATGGTAAATAATCTCATCAACTTCTGTCCTGTCTGTATCCGGAGGAACGATAACCTCGAGTCCATACTTCTCCTGCAACCTTCCCCTATAGAAATCCTCCTCCATGGTAAATTTTGTCCCCAGCAAACCCGGCTTGTGCAACCCTTGCTCGATAATCTTCTCCCCGGTCGCATCAGCGATATGGAGGAGCGGTATGCGCAGAGCGCCCTGCACCTGCTCAGCCATCTTATGCATGGTATTGGTGGCGATCACGATACAATCGGCGCCTGCATCCTCCAGGCTCCGTGCAAGGCCGATCATTCGCATGGTGAGTTCCTCCCACTCGCCTCGATGCTGGAGGTCTGCAATCTCGTCAAAATCTACGGAGAACAGGATACATTTCACGGAATGCAACCCGCCCAGCTTCTCCTTCACGGCCTCATTCATAATCCGGTAATACTCGGCCGTTGATTCCCAGCTCATTCCCCCGATAATGCCAATAGTTTTCATTTTCACCCCCTCCACGGTTATGGTTCGGGTCTTCGAGTCATGAAGGTCAGCAACGAAGATCTCGTGATGAAAGAATAGATAAGCCGCAAGAAATTACCCTTTATAAAATTTTTACCTACGATACCTCGCCCTCAAGACTTTATCAAGGAATTACGCCAAGCTTGATAGATAGTGCCGTACCAATGCGATGGGATCTTGCTTTGCTCACGTACGGAAGGAAAAATATCTTGACAGGGAACTATCGTATAAGGTACGGAGAAAAAAGCACATAGGGTTGAATCGTTAGCATTTCTAAGCGGATAGTGCTAACGCCAGAGGGACTCATCTTTCCAGCCTTTCCTTAATGATGGAAGACTCATGACACTCGTCGAATGCCACATCGATATATCTCATACGGAACTAACTGCTTTATCTTTCTCTCTGCCCATGATATTCAAGGTATGGCCCGGCAGTCAGGTCATCCACGCAAGGCCTGTGGATGCCCAAACCGTCTAATCTATTTTATGTTGCAGGCCGTCTTTGCGCTCTGCGTTGGAGTAGTAAGCGTTACAGGTAACAGGTTTTAATGTATCAAATGCGAGGTAAAGAGCCCAATGAAGGTTCTCGTGAGTGACTCTCTATCGCACACGGGTATTGAGATATTACGGCAAAGCCCGGACATTGAGGTCGATGTGAAGGATAACCTCACTGCTGACGAGCTTAAGGGCGTCATTACGGACTACGACGCGCTGGTTATCAGGAGTAAAACCAAGGTTACTGCGGATATCATTGAGCAAGCTCACAATCTCAAGGTCATCGGCCGCGCCGGAATCGGCTTAGACAACATAGATATCCCCGCTGCGAGCAAAAAAGGGATTGTGGTAATGAATACGCCCGAGGGCAACACCATTACCGCAGCAGAACACACCATTGCAATGATCATGGCGCTGTCGCGAAACATCCCACAGGCCACGGCATCTCTCAAACTGGGAAACTGGGATAAAACCAAACTAGAGGGTTGGGAAATCTTCAACAAAACACTGGGCATAATCGGCGTTGGCAGGATTGGAAGGCTCGTTGCGGAGAGGGCACGGGGTTTGCTGATGAAGGTGATCGCCTCTGATCCCTATATCAAGCCTGAGGCCATTGAGAAAATGAATATCGAGCCCGTTCCCTTTGATCAACTCCTGCAAAGATCCGATTACATCACTATCCATACTCCCCTCACCAATGAAACAAACAACATGATCAATAAAAAGACGATCTCCAGGATGAAGCAGGGGGCAATGCTTATCAACTGTGCCAGAGGAGGCATCGTCAATGAAGACGACCTTTACGATGCCTTGGAATCAAGCCATCTTGCGGGCGCGGCCCTGGATGTCTTCAGCAAAGAGCCACCCGGTAAGAGTAAGCTCATGAGTCTCCCACACTTTATATGTACGCCCCATCTCGGTGCATCCACACGAGAGGCGCAGGACAAGGTAGCAAAAGATATTGCGGAACAGGTCGTCGATTACCTCCTGTATGGCTCGGTAAAGAATGCGGTGAATGTCCCGAGTATCAGCCCTGAGCTGATTACTACCTTAAGGCCTTACGCCATGCTGGCCGAAAGGATGGGATCTCTTCAGACCCAGCTCTCTGACGGCCCGATCCGTGAAGTACATCTGAATTACCTCGGGATGGTAGCCACCTACGATGTAACTCCTTTAACCACCGCGGCGCTCAAAGGGCTTCTCAGCCCAATTCTCAAGGATGAAGTGAACTATGTCAACGCATCACTCATAGCTGCCGATCGGGAGATACGGGTGATGGAATCCAAGACCAAAACATCTGAGGATTTTTCCAGCCTGATCAAGCTAACGGTCACGACCTCTGAAGGCGACACTGTTGTCTCGGGCACCATATTCGGTAACAAATTCCCCAGGATTGTAAGGATTAACAATTTTCACCTCGAAGCGATTCCCGAAGGCCACAACCTCCTCATCAATAATGTTGATAGGCCTGGTGTGATCGGAAAGATTACGAGCACGTTAGGAAAATACAACGTGAATATCAGCCGTATGGCGGTCGGCGAAGAGAAGGAAGAAAAACAGAATGTCATCTTTTTGGCAACCAACATTACGGTGAATGAGGAGGTTCTTGAGATATTGCAAGGTCTCGAGGATGTTTTCTCGGTAAGAAGAATTGAGCTCTAAGCCCAGCATCCACCATCATAAAGGGTAAGTTCAATAACACTAAACGAGTGGGGAAGTACGTGTTTGTGTCATAGCGTAAGGCCAAATGGCGGCAAGAGGGAGAGTATCACAATCGATAACCAAATAGAGGGGGGGGAAATGGAAAGGACAATCTACGATCTTGACCAGAGGGACATGCCGACTCAATGGTATAACATTCAGGCCGATTTGCCAAAGCCATTGCCACCGGTCCTGCATCCAGGAACGGGAAAGCCGATAGGCCCGGAGGATCTGGCTCCCTTGTTTCCCATGGAGCTTATCAAACAGGAGGTAAGCACCGAGCGATGGATCGAAATCCCTGAGGAGCTGCAGGCGATTTACCGAACCTGGAGACCTACTCGATTGCATCGGGCATACCGGCTTGAGAAGGCCCTGGATACACCGGCTAAGATCTTCTTTAAATATGAAGGCACAAACCAGGCCGGCAGCCACAAGCCGAATACTGCTGTGGCTCAGTGTTACTACAACATGAAGGAGGGCATCAAGCGCATCACTACGGAGACCGGCGCCGGCCAGTGGGGCAGCGCCCTCAGTATGGCCGGCGCGTTTTTCAATGTTGAGATCAAGGTCTATATGGTCAGGATCAGCTATGACCAGAAGCCATATCGCCGCATCGCGATGGAGGTGTGGGGGGGGAAGTGTATCCCTAGCCCCAGTCCGGAAACCAAATCAGGGCGAGACATGCTGGAAAAATGGCCTGATTGCCCAGGCAGCCTTGGCCTTGCTATTAGTGAAGCCGTGGAAGAGGCGGTGAGCCGTGATGACACTCACTATTCTCTGGGCAGCGTGCTCAACCATGTCCTGCTTCACCAGACCATCCAGGGGGAAGAGTGCCGGAAACAGATGGAGATGGCAGATGCCTACCCCGATATTATTGTAGGCAATATCGGGGGCGGCTCAAACTTCGGCGGGCAATTCCTGCCCTGGGTCAGGGATAAGATTAGTGGAGCAAAGCCGGATATGCGCATCGTCTGTTGTGAGCCGGAAAGCTGTCCTACTGTGACCAAGGGGCTGTATGCCTATGA
>Ga0315552_1001880_pt1 | contig 12627 bp, 8 predicted proteins | sample SalMarSW160170MG_2_FD_203102 | JGI IMG/M metagenome (GOLD analysis project Ga0315552, IMG submission 203102) | Salt marsh sediment microbial communities from the Plum Island Ecosystem LTER, Massachusetts, United States - Salt Marsh Sediment SW1601-70 ...
AGAATACCTCGAAAGGTGACAAGAAATCAAGGCATTTTCTTGGACGATGGTTCAAGCGTTTCATGATCAGTATCAATTCTGCGTCGGTGACAGAAGCGAAATCACAGTTTTTCGGAATGTATCGACGTAAAATGCACTGCCACCCACATTCGCTTGGATTCTCACAATCGAACCTAGAAATGTGATGTTTTCTATGGTGCAATCCAGCACATTCTCTTTCTCCCTATCCATGGTAAAACTGAGTTGCTCGGGTCTGACCGCGATCATCAATCTGTCACCATTCTTAAATCCCTCCAGCCCCTGAGCGGTTTGGATTTGCTGGCCTTCTAATTTCAAGATCTTGCTACTTGTATCTATTCAACATTGACGGCATTCAAGGTACCGACAAATTGGGCCACGAACTCCGTCTTTGGGAAGTTGTAAATTTCAAAAGGTGCCCCCACCTGCTCAATGAATCCATTATTCATCACCACCACCCGATCCGAAAGAGATAAAGCCTCCTCCTGGTCGTGGGTAACATAAATGGCGGTGATACCCAAATGCTGTTGGATGGCGCGGATTTCTGACCGCAAGGATACCCGAATCTTTGCATCGAGGGCGGAGAGCGGTTCGTCGAGTAAGAGCACCTCGGGCTGGATCGCTAAAGCCCTGGCTAATGCCACTCGCTGTTGCTGGTCACCGGATAACTGGAACTGATAACGATCCCCAAAACCGGGCATATGGATCAGGTTTATTGGCAATATCCAGCCCACTCCACCGGGATCGCTTCGGATACATCGCACACATCCATTCTCTGCCGCTGGCTGCAGGCAATTGGGGGCCTGGAACGGTGAACTGGCGGTCAGGAATTGCCGGAGCCGGGTTGCTGTATGCTTCTGCGGCAAGATGGGTCAAGCCGGCTGCACGGGGATGCGCGCTGTGCGGGACTACACCTTTGCTTGAGGCTCAGACAAAACGGGTCACCGTTTTGTCCAGGCTTGCGTGCGGCGTTCAACGCCATGTGTGAGAAGAAAGAATAAGCCTCGCACAAGGAAGCCCACTACGATAATCAATAATGCCATCGCCATGGCCTGGGCCGTTTCGCCAGCATCATCCAAGAGCATCACGGAGAGAGAAGCCAGTTCCTTTCCCGGGACAAATAAGAACACAACCGCGGATAATGTAACCATTGCGTTCAGAAAGAAATAGGAGGCGATGGAGATGATCGCTGGTAGGGTGACCGGCATGGTCACGCGCCAGAAGGTGCGGTAGAAGGGCGCGTTCAGTGATTCGCTGATGGCCTCGAATTCCGGATCGAGCTGTTTTAGCGACGTCATGGCCGTTAAAAAGGGAACCGAGTAGTAGTGCACGATAGAGGAAATAACCAGAATTGCCAGGGTGCCGTAAAGGAAATTTAACGGACTGGCAGGATTATTGAATGTAAAAATATACGACAGGCCTAACACCATGCCCGGGATTGCGAGGGGGGCGATAGATAACAGGTACAGAACCGACCGGGTTGTGGAAATACCGCGTGTTTTCTCTATTAAATACGCGCTGCAGAAAACGATGATCGTCCCCGCCACCGCGGTCCAAAAGGCCATCTTGATGCTGGTCCACAAAACGACGAAAGCGCCACCACGGTGCTGGGTCCCCGCCACGTAGAAGGTGAAATTCCTCAGCGTCAAGGACAGGTCATAAGGCCAATAACGGGTGAAGGCGCCCATGAGAACAATGCCATAAATGCTCAGGATGAAGACGGCGATTAGCAACATCAACGCGTAGATGCCCCACTGCGCCACGGGATGATGGGGTCTGGGCGTCATCGGGGTAATCCCAACCGACACTGCGGCAACCTGGCGACGCTGCACAATGCGGTCCAGTATAAAAGCGATCAACGCCGGTATCAGCAGCAGCGTGCTGATAGTGGCGCCCATCTCAAAGTTTTGCTGGCCAACGACTTTGTTATAGATGTCTGTGGCCAGCACATCAAAGTTTCCCCCCACCACCTTCGGCGCGCCGAAATCTGTGATCGCTAAGGTAAATACCACAAATGCCGCACTCATGAGGCCGTACCTGGCGCTGGACAGCGTGACGGTTGTAAACATGCGCCAGCCTTTGGTGCGCAGGGATTCTGCAGCTTCATACAAACGGGCATCGGCCAAAGCTAGAGACGCCGCAATGATTATGAAGGCGTGGGGGAAGGCATAAAAAGCCTCGGATATGATAATGCCTGTGGATCCATACAGGTGAATATTGATGCCTGCAAGCCTGGTAAAGACCCCGTTGTTTCCAAATACATAAATTAAGGCCAACGCCTGCACCAGCGAAGGAATGAAAATTGGCAGCAAGGCAATCATCCGCAATATTCGCCGGCCCGGAATCATCATGCGGCTCAGTCCATAGGCGTAGAGAAACGCCAGCAGGACCGTAAAGACGGTGCTCATGGCTGATATGTACAGGCTGTTGGTAAGAGAGGTGGAGGTCGTCGCTGAGGAGAAGTAGTTGATGTAATTCTCCAGCCCGATAAATTCTCCGGTCTTGTTTTGAAAACTTCGCGCCAGGCCCCGAAACAAAGGATAGATCAGGAATAGGTAAAAACCCAGTCCAACCAGGATAAACAGGAAACGGCGCAGGTAATCCTCGAAACCCAAGCGTTGCTCAATTCTCTTGCCCTTAACACTTTGGATTTCAAGGGCTGCTTCAATCGGATAATCAGGTGTAGAGGTTGCCATGATCAAATCGCCACCTGCTCCGGATAGACACGAATAAGCTCTGGAGGCAGATATAGGCATAGATCGTGACCGATATCCAGGGATAACTCTCGCATCCGATTGTCCGAAACTTCTACTACCAGGGAGGTCCGATCTTCTTGATGTAATTTACATGTCAGGCGGCAGAAAGAGCCGAGAAATTCCAATTCGGATACGGTAACCTTAAGGGTATTGGGGCCAGGTCCGTTCTCTGCGACCAACCGGATTTCCTCTGGTCGGATCGCCACAGTAGCAGGACGTCCCGGTTTAAAATCCTCCGGGAGGAAACACCTCAGCATTAAAGAACCAAGTTTTACTTTATCCAGGGTATCCATGGTTTCGACCGGAATGAAGTTCATCATGCCAACAAAATCCGCAACATATGGAGAAGCGGGTGAACGGTAAATCTGCTCCGGAGTTCCCACCTGTTCGATGGTCCCCTGATTCATGACCACGATACGATCAGCCATGACCAAGGCTTCCTCCTGATCGTGGGTTACGAACACCGTTGTGACGCCCAACTGCTCTTGCAGGTGCTTAATCTCCAGGCGTAGGGATATGCGCACGCGGGCATCCAGGGCCGATAAGGGCTCATCCAGGAGCAGCAGCCCAGGAGAAGTCGCCAGCGCACGCGCCAGGGCCACGCGCTGCTGCTGACCTCCTGAAAGCTGCGCCGGATATTTCTTGCCTACATCCGGCAGTCCGATTAGATTCAAGAGTTCGGTTACCTTCTCGTCAACTGCTTTTTTAGGCACCTTGCGATTTTCGAGGCCATATGCGATATTTTCGGCGGCGGTAAGGTTTGGGAAGAGGGCATAAGATTGAAACACGATACCGAAGTCCCGGTTTCGAGGTGGCAGGCGCGAGATGTCTTTCCCGGCCTGGAAGATCTGGCCTACATTTTGCTGCTCCAGCCCGGCGATAATCCTGAGCAAGGTGGTTTTTCCACACCCACTGGGACCTAAAAGACATACGAATTCACCCTCATGTACTGCCAATGATATGTCGTTGAGAGCGACTAGCTCTCCAAACGTCTTGGTGATATTTCTTATGACCAGATATGGCTCTGTATCACCTGCATTCCTCTTATCCATGCGGCTTGTCTGATCCTTTGTACTTGGGAGGCCTGCGGCCTGATCCCTTAAAGATTCTCAGGCATCGAAGCAGGCAGCCTGGTTCGAATAGAAGCTTACGCGCAAAGCCAAATCCAAATGGGGACTCCGGCAAACCGGGAGCTGGAAAACCAGGAGCCCCCATCATTATGCATCCGCTGCCGCGCTCTTAGATTACTCTGTCTCCGTCTTGGCAGCGAAGTGATCGGTCCATCTCGCTAAGATAGCGTCACGATTGTCGGAGGACCATTTGAAATCCATCGGGTACAAGCGATCGGCGATATCCGCGGGAATACCTTCCGGAACGTCGAAGCCCGGTTTAGCCAGCACACCGAAATACTCGGCGTACATCCCCATGGCCTCATCTCCGATTGCCCAGTCCAGGAACCGTTTGGCCCCTTCTGGGTTATCGGTTCCCTTGACGAGAGCATTGACCTCCATCTCATATCCAGAACCATCCGACGGCAGGACCAACACCATCGGGGCACCGCTAGCGATCTGGCTGACAGCAACAAACTCAAAGGAAATTCCGATGGGATATTCCCCCGCCCCCGCCATCTTGCAAGGCTTAGAACCGGATTTGGTGTAGATCGCCATATTCTTATCCAGTTCCGCCAGATAAGCCCATCCTTGTTCCTCACCCAAACCCTGGAGCACGCTGGACACAAACATGTATCCCGTGCCGGAGGAGGCCGGATTCGGCATGACGATCTGACCTTCGTAAGCTGGATCCAGGAGATCCTGCCAGGACTGGGGGATGGGTAAACCGAGCTGGTCAGTCAAAACCGTGTTGACACAGAAAGCGGTCACATAGGCGTCATCTCCCACCCAGTAAGGCGGGTCATTCGCATCTCGGAACTGAGGGAGGATCTCCTCATTTCCCTTGGCCGCGTAGGGCTCCAGCATACCTTCGTTTTGGAAGATCATCATACTGGTAGCCGCGACGCCCCAAATAACATCTGCCTGTGGGTTGTCCTTCTCCGCCAGCAAGCGGGCCGTTAGATCACCGGTGGACAACCGCAGAACCTCGAGCTGCAGGTCCGGTAAAGCTTTTTCTGCTGCGGGCAAGTATCTCTCGATCTCTTCGTTTTCTTTGGCGGTGTAAATCACCAGCTTCGTGTTGGCTGCTGGCTTTGCCGCACAAGCTGCTACCAAGATCGTGGTTAGCATTAAGAGTGTGGCAACGAGAGTAATGCGCTTTTGTTTTGTGGACATTTGTACTCTCCTCACTTAGATCTTTTTTGTTGTCTCTTTGGTGGTTTCTTAGAACATTCGGGCAGTGTAGAACAGCTCATTGCAGGCCCATGGGTTGGATTCTCTTCATTCACCTCCTTTTCAACGATAATTTTAACGATATGGTCACCAGCCAGATAGTGAATTTTATTTTTTGGGGTGCCCATGCTATTATACTTTTATGCTCCATCTTCTCAAGGGAAGAGGGTTGTGAGTTCAAATGGGCGGCACAAGAGCTCACTCCACTGGAATTTCCTTGTACACTTTATCCACATCAATGCCCTGGTTCCGCCGGTAGATGCTAAAGCCGAAATAGATGGCGGCTGCCAGGCCATACATCACCAGCATAAACAGCATTGAACTCACGTTGGACCAGCCAATCGCGTATAACGCAAAATCAAAAGGCGGAACGTGAGGGTCCCAAAACCATTCCACCAGTAACCAATCCAGGAATGGCATGAAGACCAAGCCGGCCAACGTGATCAGGTGCATGGGCTCGTCTGCCAGAATCTTTGACCCAACCGTGTAAAGAATCCATAGCAGTACAACCGCGTTGATAACCGTTAGCACCGCGACCATGATCACGATGATCCAGGTCAGTACATTAGCCCCTATACCGGAAAGACCACCCATGACAGTCAATCCATATTTGAAGGAGGTTACGATCAAGTAGACCGAAGCCACAGCATAGAGGGCAGTGACCAGCCATCCCAACCATGAAGACACCTTGAATTTGGCGACCGGTGATCCTTCAAAGATCGTCTTCTGACGCCACGGCAAGATAATAGCCGCAATCGTAGAGCCCAGGAAAGTCACAGCAATGACCAGGGTAGCATCGAGCACCAGGGATTGGAAGCTGAAGATGTTATAAGCGTACAGTATCGAAATGATCACTGACGGGATCACCATCAACAGCAGGGCGTTGAGTGGCGTGCGAGTGCGGGGTTCCACGGCGGAGACCCACTCGGGCAGCATGCGATCAAAGGCCGCCGCGAAGATCACCCGGGTGGAGCTCAGAAATACTGTGCCCGACCAGCCGAACCACCACAAGCTCATCAATAACAGCACGATGAACTGGAGAACCGGGCTCTTGGTCATAAAGGCTGCCAATAAAGCCGGGTAAGGCCAGAAAGGCAGGGGTGGTGACTGTTCAGTATATCCCCAGGTGTAGTTCCAAAATGCGCCATTGGCTTTATTGTAGAAATCCCAACCCAAGGTCTTACCGATCAAAGCAAAGAAAACCAAGGCCAGCAGGGCAGTCACGATGATGGCTGAAGCCATACCCCAGAAATTACGCTTGTAATCCGAAGCACCCCTCACCTCGCCGTATAGCGTCGAGCCCCAGTTTGGCCACAAGTTGAAGAACACGATCATGGGAATCAGGGCAAAGCTCGCCAAGAAAGCGATATTCCCCAGAGGAGCCGCGACCGTGCCAGCTTCTTCTCCAGCCTGTAACGTCGCCTGGTAAAGATCACCCGATTGGGCCCCAAACATTTGGGGAGCAATTTCGTTCAAATTATTGATGAAGGTCTGGTTGTTGCCAAAAAGGAGCAATATAAAAACCAACGCCAAGCCAACCATACCTCCCCAAAAAGAGATCTTTTGAACCCGGGCGTAGGCCTTCATGCCTGCCGCGATGTATACGAAAACGATTAAGCAGACCGCCAGCATGCCCACCAGTAAGCCATTACTGGTACCGGTAAACCACAAGGCTGCGTCTTTAAATCCAAGTACGGCAAGAATGGGCGTAAAGAATTCATACACCAGCATCTGTCCGTACAGCGGTACCCACAGCCAAAGGATGAACCACCAGCCAGTTACGGTCAGGATGAAGCCAACACCACGACCGATAACGCGACTCTGCCAGACATAATCACCTCCTGCGCGTGGCATTGCCGATATCAGGCTGGCATAGACGATCACCTCAAAGATGGTAAATACGGCACCGATGACTACTGCTGTAGCCAGATTGCCTTCAAAGTAATAGCAATAGGAGAAAATGAATAAACCCAAGGTGACCAGGTTAATCGAGAAAGTGGCGTAGATAAAGGCATCAAAACCTGACCACGATCGTACTAAGCCGCTCGCTTTGCGAACGAAGACGGTTACTTCGCTCGCGGCATTGCCTTTTACAGCCATCGGAAAGCTCCTTTCCAAGTCATTGACCTGTCTGTATAAAAAGCGTTGATAGGTTGCATCTTCGACCCTTTAAAAATGGTCACGGAGATTACTTTCTCTCTTAATATCCGATAGCTACCTCCTTTCCCTTTCCTTTGTTAGAGTGTATAACATTTCTATGCGCCGCGCAAGTAGTAATGAAAGTTGAGGAGGCAATTTGATCTCTAACCGGTGGTGAGCACATAATTCCCGATCTTACTTGGTTTGAGTTCGATAACCGCGCCCAACAACATACCCTGCTCATACATGCTTCCAGGGTTAATGCAAAGAGTCCTCTTAAACTTGCGAGTGCCTTTACCCTCATGAATATGCCCAAATAATCCCAGCAATGGTTGGTGTTTCTCGATTACTTCGAGCACGGCCCGGCTCCCAACCGAAACTAAAGAGTGACCAGCGTAAACGGGTCGTAAATCATCGGTCAACTCGGGGACTTCGTCCAAACCGCTGCCATAAGGCGGCGCATGCAGGTTAAAGACGGCATTAGGGATATCCTTAACCTGGCTGACCACCGATTCAATCCGGCTTAGCAGTTTATCTTCTTCTTCCTCCCGGTGGGTATCCCATGGAGTAGGGTTAGACCATCCCGTGCTGGCCATCTCATGATGTTCATCCAATTCGATCACGCGGCCTTCGGCCAAATGAATGTGTTTTGAGGCGGCGATGACCTTATCGATCTCAAATAAGTCGTCATTACCAGGGCAAACATAACAACGTATACCCGTACCTTCTAGCTTCTCGTCGGCGTAATCCAGCCAGTGATGCATGGTTTTCAGTACCTGGTCAAGGAACAGCTCCTCTTGCTTAGCCGCATCAGCCGAAAGGTACGCCAATTCATCAGGATCGGTCACATAAGGATAATATCCGCGATTTTGAATGGTCTGGACCATCTTGTCTACTTCACCTTGACCTTCCAAGATGGTTTCCTGCTCCAGCAAGGTCACTTTATACTTATCATTGCCCTGTGAGATGATGGGCACAATGGCCTTGCCGGTCATGTCTCCTCCCAGGATAAGGGTATCTGCCTCGTAAAACTTACCGGCGTTAATGAATTTCTTCCAGCAAATCTCCGAACCATGCACATCTGTAGCATAGAATAGCTTCATCTTACGATCCTCTCATTCTCTGTCTGCGTCGTTTAACCTCTACTTCAACCTTTTCCCAACCTTCAGGTAGCCTAGAATCCCCTTTCACCAAGCCTTCATACTGAGCCCGGATACGAGCGTCGACCTCGGAGGAGAAGACCGCTGGGTTATCATCGCTTAAAATCTCATGGGCGCGACGTAAGGCACGCTGGTGAGTGTCAAGGGAGCCGTTCTCAATCCAAGTATCCCGCATGTCCCGGTCTGCAAGGGTAGGCAAAATAGCTGTGGTCTTCATACGCTCAAGGGTATGAACCGTAGCCATAAACATCCCACCTGGACCCGCCTCCGCAATCACGTCCAGTGCCAGGTTACCTTCGCTGAATTCCATACCACGCTTGATACGCTTCAGCATCAAAGCAATTTCATCATCGATTACAGCCTTGGCAAAATCGAATGCTTTCAATGCATCGAGTAAACCACCCATATTCATCATGTCGACTCCGGCGAGCAAACCGGCTACCGTCGACATGCCCGTCTCGTAACCGGATTGAGCATCGTTGATCTTTGAATTGGTTAACCCGATATAGCCGCCACAAGGTACCCTGTAATAATGAGCCATCTGGGCAAAAACCATGTGCAACATGCCACACTCAATACCGCCAGAGGCGTAAGCACCTGAGCGCATATCGCCGACGGTGGGGAGGGTACTGTAAATTAGGGGTGTGCCTGGGCGGCTCATCTGCATCAGGGTAGCAGCTGCCAGGAATTCTGCATTGCCCTGTGCTAATGTGCCTGCCAGGGTCATAGGAGAAGTCAGACCGGCGTTGGGCACGATGCTTGGATAAACTGGCAAGCCTTTCTCGGTGAAAAACATCAGCAACTCGGTCGAGTCGAAATCCATCGTGAGTGGCGATACGACCGGACAAAAGTGAGTGGTGATAAAGGGATGGTCGGAATAAGCCGGTTCGCTACCGGCTACCAGACAGCCCAACTCGAGCAGTTGTTCCGCATCATGCAGGTTGGGGGCATTGCTGCGCACCGGTTTCGAGCAATTCTTCACAGCGGGGTAAAGCCGGGAGAGGGTAAACTGGCCGGCGGGGGCGTCGTCAGCTAGCGTGGAGATCGAAAAGACATCATACCCGGGCAGTTCGTTGATCAAATGGGCAATGCGGGCGATATCATCGGAGCGCGCTCGCCTTTCGTATCCCGTGACCGGATCGATGATATTGGGTGCAGAGCTGCCCGTAATAATCAATGGGGCCTCATCCGGGATAGTACGGTCATATTGGGGATCACGCCCATAGAAGGTGAAAGTAGGGGGATAAGCTGCCCGGAAATGCTCTACCACCTGGCGGGGGAACTTGACAACCTGGCTTTCCGAGTCCACCTTGCAACCGTGTTCCGTAAAACGTGCGCGAGCCTTCTGGTTGCGCACCAGCAAACCCACATTCTCGAGGATTTCCAGCGACGCCTGGTGAACCCTTTCGACTTGTTCTTCTGTCAATAATGTTGTAGTTCTCTGCACCGAACTCCTCCAGTTATCACTCGTAAGCAGCAATGGCTTTTAATTGAAACACAAGCCTGTGAATCAAACCCTTAATTTTTCTCCTTTGGGATCATACAAAACGCCTGGAGCAACCTGGGCACCCCAACGATGGCCAAACACTTCGACCTCAAGGTTGGTGCCAAGCTTGGCCAATTCCAGCGGCAGGTATGCATACAAAATATTTCGCCTGAGGGTGTAGCCATATCCACCGCTGCGAACCCGGGAGATCACTGACCCATCTCTGTAGACCGCCTCTCCTCCATAAATAGGGGCGTAATCCTCACCCTCCAGGGTTAACGTGCACAGCTTTCGTTTGATTCCACCTTCCTTTACCTTGAGGAGTGCCTCTTTACCAATGAAATCACCTTTATCCAATTGGACGCAAAATCCCAAGCCGGCCATATAAGGGTTCTCGAGGGGGGTGACATCGGCCGTAAAATAACGATATCCTTTCTCCAGCCGCAGGGAGTCCAAGACTTTGTAGCCTCCCACCTCAATACCAAATTCCCGACCCGCTTCAAGTAACGCATCCCAAACCTGGACAGCACGCTCCGGAGCGACGTAGAATTCCCAGCCTAATTCACCAGCGTAACTCACCCTTTGGGCAAGCGCCTGAGCGCCTTTTATCCGGATCATCTTCGCCTGCAGATAAGGTAGAGCCTGGTTAGATACATCGTCCTTGGTTACCGCGGACAGCACCTCACGCGCCCTTGGACCCCACATGGCGATGGTACCCAGTTCGGTGGTGACATCCCGAACTGTCACCTCCTGCCTGCCATCCTCTGGGGGTACGTGCAACCGTATCCAGGCCAAATCATTCGAAATAAAAGAGGCGCCGGTGACCACTCTGAAGCGATCTTCCTCCAGGCGGGTAATGGTTACATCCGCCTCGACGCCTCCTTTTACATTAAGAAATTGGGTGTAGGTAGCGCTGCCCACCGGCCGGTCCATTTCATTATCCGTCAATCGTTGCAGCAAAGTCAGGGACCCAGGACCGCTGACCTCTATTTTGCCAAAGGAACTCAAGTCAAAAAGAGCAACCCTTTCTCGCACGGCTTGGTGTTCTTCACCAAGGCGATCGAAGAAGGGAGGTCGAGACCAACCCCAATCCCGTTGGTCAGCGCCCATACGTCTCCAAGGCTTATCCGGCTGGACATAGTTTACTCGCTCCCAGCCGTACTTTTCGCCAAAAACGGCGCCCAATTCTTGCAAGCGGTGATGCAATGGGCTGAGGCGGTGGGGGCGGGCCCATTCGTTTTCATCATGTGGAAACCGCAACTTGTAATAATATTTAACCCCTTCCCGAGTCCGCTCGGTGGCGTAATCCGGATTGGCGTAATAATTTCCAAAGCGGGTAGCCCGGAAGGCATAGATGTCTTGAGAAGGTTCACCTTCCACAATCCACTCCGCCAAGAGTTTTCCGATGCCTCCCGCGCCGCCAAAACCGTTCAAGGACATACCTGCTGCGACCCACAAACCATACGCTCCTGGCACTGGTCCGACCAGCGGTTGGCAATCGGGAGTGTACGCCCCGGGATGGCACACCAAAGAAATAATGCCAGCTGTCTCTAAGAATGGAATACGCCGGATGGCGCCTTCCAATAATTGTTCAAAGCGGTCAAAATCTGGAGGCAGAGATTCCCCACCGTGTTCCCAGGGAACACCATCCACCCAACGAGCCTGGGGATTGGGCTCGTAACCGCCTATTACCAATCCCCCCGCCTCTTCGCGCATATACACCAGATTGTCAGGGTCTCGCAGGCAGGGGGTGTCGTGGGGGAATTCTTGGGTGGGCACAGCTTTCAAGGCGATATGCTGGTGATCAACCGGCGTGGAAGGGATGTGCACACCTGCCAGTGCAGCCACCTGTGGTCCCCAAATTCCGGCAGCATTCACCACGACCTCCGTTTTTATAGGCCCATGGTCGGTGAGCACCCGGGAAACTTCCCCGCGAGTTGATAGTTCCAGGCCCGTGACCCGCACACCGGTCAATACCTTGGCACCCATCTCGCGGATGTGGCGAGCCATGGTGGTAGTGGTGATATAAGGATCCAGGTGGCCATCCCGCGGCAAGTAAATGGCGCCAAACAGGTCTTTAGAGCTAAGTTGGGGCATGATGTGCACAGCTTCCGCCGGTGATATGATCTCGACTTCCATCCCGATGGCCTTGGCTTTGCTGACGCTGCGCTGTAATTCCTTGAGTTGCGCCTCACTTGAAGCAACTCGCAGACTGCCAACATGGTTAAAGAGGCCTAATTCACTATATAGTTCAATGCTGTACTTCCTGAACTGCATTAAGGTTTGCGAGGTAGCAAATTGAGTCACCAAACCAGCCGCATAAGCAGTGGCCCCACTGGCGATTTCACCTTTTTCGACAACGACCAGGTCTGTCCATCCAAGCTTTGCCAGGTGGAAAGCTATGCTGATACCGTAGATACCACCCCCGATGACAACGACGCCCGCTTGTTCAACCATAAATATATTTACCCTATTTTGAGAAGTGGCGAGTGGCCATTGGATTCGTCGGTAATCGGAACGAGCAGCTTGCCGGTGATATCTCCCCCATTATGAGAACATTGGCGTTGAAAAATTTTCCGGCATTGAGAATTTTCCCGAAAGTCCTTTCAGAACCATGCAGATCAGTGGCGAAGATCAAGCCCCTCGATTTTGGATCTTTGGGAATCCCCGTGGTAAAGGTTAGATGTGGGGGTGTTGGGGGGGGGGGGCCCCCCCCACAACCCCCC
>Ga0315552_1001891_pt1 | contig 12609 bp, 7 predicted proteins | sample SalMarSW160170MG_2_FD_203102 | JGI IMG/M metagenome (GOLD analysis project Ga0315552, IMG submission 203102) | Salt marsh sediment microbial communities from the Plum Island Ecosystem LTER, Massachusetts, United States - Salt Marsh Sediment SW1601-70 ...
TTACTAAGGCAGCTCGTTCAACCTCCGGCGACAAACAAGTTCCCGGCAAAATACGCTCCGGTATCAACCATCAAATTCCTGGAGAGGATTAAGGAAGGCAAACTGAAGCTAATACCACCAATTCCAGTACCTCCCGGGTTTCGTGGCAAAATTGCCTACGATCGGGAGAACTGCATCGGTTGCCAGCTGTGCTACAAGATATGCCCCACCCGGGCCATCGAGTGGTTGCCTGAGGGGAAAAAGATCAAGGTGTTTATCTCACGCTGTTGTTTCTGTGCCCAGTGTGTTGACATCTGCCCGGTGAATACGCTGGCCATGACGGAAGAGTTTCTGCTAGCCACCTATGATAAGTACGCCGACGAGCTGGTAATCGTTGACAGCGGCGAGCTACCGGGCTCGGTGAAGAGAAAGAAACCAGCCGCCGGAGCCGCAGAGAAGCCAGCCGAGCAGAGCTAGCTCCTCTACCCCAGCAGCGGAATTTCCGCTATCCGTCCTTCCAGAATAACCTCAGCCAGTTTCTTCATGCTTTTGCGCACCGCTTTTGAAATGCCACTGCCCGCCTCTGTCCGCTCAGGCTGCACGCCGACAAGCAGGACCTTTCCGCAAAATTCCTCTACATAAGATATAAACATGGAGAGGGGCATGTGGTGTGTGGAAAAGGACAAAACGCTGATTTTCTCTGGTGCAATTGTGCGCAGAGAACCGGGGGGTAAACCCATGTCGGCGGCGTCTACCAATATCAATAAGTCAGGCCGGTGCTGGCGGATAACCGAGGTATAGCTTTCCGGAGCAGTGCTGGCGTCTATGGCCATAATCTCAGCGGGAAGAAGAGCCTTGGCTCCGTGCTGCCCAGCACTCAGCGTCCTGAGTGCTGGGTTGAGCATGTCCACCACACAGGTGCCGGCGGCGTCATCGCCGCCCAGCCGGTTGCCAATGCCCAGGACTATCGTACCGCTCATCTGCTGTCCATAGCTCGTTACTTTTGACCATGCCTGCTTTTATAAGTATTCTATTCTCATTCCACGTCTTTTAGCAACAAGACTTTTCCCAAACTAATTGACACAACCCGCTTCCTGGTGACTTGGCCGTGTGGGAGGGATATGTTATAGGCTGAGATTTCGGAAAGCCAAACTGTTATCTTTTAACCGTTGACAAGCCACTGCTGTGGGTGTTAACATCTCACTGTTTCTACTGGTGCGGCGCTTTGCGAACTGCTCGGCTGAAAGGAGATAGTATAGTAATATTAAAGAAATCATGGCGCCGTTGAAAAATCTCAAAACAAGGAGGGTCTAATGGCTTATGAAAATTTAATTGTGGAGCAGGAGGAGAATGTCGGAATAATCACCTTGAACCGACCGCCGGCAAATCCGATAAACTTCGCTGTGCTCAATGAACTGGATGCGGTTCTGACCGAGTGGGAAAAAGACAAGGCGGTGAGAGCCATAATCATCACTGGAGCCGGAGAAAGAGGATTTTCAGCCGGCTTCGATTTAAAAACAGCCGGGACGCCGGATGGTGAGAAGGCTATGTCCCGCGGACAAGAGGTATTCAGCCGCATCGAGAAGTATCACAAGCCTGTAATTGCCGCCATAAATGGCTTTGCCCTTGGTGGTGGTTGCGAGCTGGCAATGGCCTGCCACTTTAGGATAATGCTCAACTCTGAACAGGTGACGATGGGGCAACCTGAGATTGACCGGGGTATTATACCTGGCTGGGGTGGTACCCAGCGCTTGCCGAGGCTGGTTGGTAAGACCAGAGCACTTGAAATGCTTCTACTCGGCACCAGAGTCAACGCCCCCGTGGCTTTGAGCATCGGACTTGTGACCAAAGTGTCTCAGCCGGGACAGTTGATGGGCGATGCCAAAGAGCTCGCCAAAGCGCTTGCGAAGAAGGCCCCGATTGCTATGGAGATAATCATCGACGCAGTGACGCGGGGGCTTGAGACCACCACTGACGAGGGTGTGAAAATAGAACTGGAAGGCTCACAGCGAGTAAGCAGAACGAAGGACGCCATGGAAGGCGCGATGGCGTTTATCGAGAAACGGGAGCCGGTTTACAAAGGAGAATAACTTTCTGGGGCGAAAGCAAAAATAAAAGGAGGTTTTCTGACATGAAAGTTGAGGACGTCAAGAAGATAGCAGTTATGGGGGCTGGTGACATGGGACATGGCATTGCCGAGGTGGCATTGCTTGCGGGCTACAAGGTGGCATTGCGGGACATCGAACAGAGATTTGTTGACAAAGGGCTTTCCAGAATTAAGGAGAGCCTGGATAAGCTCGCAGAAAAGCAGAAAATCACTCAAGAGAACAAAAATGCGATGCTGGCTAATATCAAGACGTTTGTTGATATTGGTGAGGCTGTCAAGGATGTTGATTTTGTTATTGAGGCAGTTCCCGAGGTTATGGACCTCAAGAAACAGGTTTTCCAGGCACTGGATGCAGCCGTTCCAAAACACGCAATAATGGCTTCGAATACCTCCAATATGAGCATTACGGAGATTGCCTCGGTTACGAAGAGGCCAGAACAGGTGGTGGGCATGCATTTCTTTAACCCGGCTGTCCTCATGAAGCTCGTCGAGGTCATAAAGGGAGGAAAGACGAGTGAAGCGACAATGCAGGTGGCATATAATCTGGCACTGAAGATGAACAAGGTGCCGGTCAGGGTTGAGAAAGACTCTATCGGATTTGTTTACAACCGGGTCAATGCGCCGACTGGATTGCTAATCAACCTCATATTAGAAAAAGGTGTGGCTACTCCGGTGGAAATCGATGCCAAGATGAGAAAGATAGGCATGCCTATGGGGCCATATGAGCTGGCGGACTATGTGGGGTTGGATGTCCACTACCACGGCGGTCTTTATTTTGCCGAGAAACTCTCTCGGGACTACGCGCCGCCCAGCTGGCTCAAAGCTAAGATCGACGCTGGTGAGTTGGGGAAAAAGACAGGAAAGGGCATTTTTGACTGGTCTAAAGGCAGGCCGGAGATAGACTTATCCAAAGCGAAAGAAGATTTCGACCCTACTACCTTTATTGCTCTTCAGGTTAACGAGGCGACAAAACTGCTCGAGGCTGGAGTAGTCAAGAGTCCCGAAGAAATTGACAAGGCGATGGTTAATGGAGGCGGTTCGGCGATTGGTCCTTTTCAGCTTGCCAAAGGGATAGGGTATGATAAATTAGCCAAGATGTGCGAAGACCTTGCCAAGCAGTTTGGTGTCAAAGTGTTCGAGCCCACTGAGACATTGAAAAAAGGGAAGGTCTGATAAGAAACGCAGGGTTGACTTAAGTGACTTAAATCGAACCGGGGTCTACATCACATGAATTGTTTCTCTTTTGGTGCGGCCCCGGTTTTATTATGGTGTCAACCTTCTTCATAGCTTGGCTTTATCTTCTTCTAAAGTTGAGCTTGTTTAATAATCCTCTCTGTCATTCTGAGGTCGCCTTGGGCAACCAAAGAATCTAGAGGTCCTCCCTTTTGTTTCACGAAGGGCTAGGGCGACGATTAAACGGTCTAAAGGTTTAATCAAGCCAAATCATAAATTTCGATTAGAATTCAGGTGATTTAAACTGCTATTCATAATTCGCCGACTTTTTGCCGAACGCGGGTGACATTCTGGAAGAATCTCGAAAAACTTGACAGCGCAGGGGGTGATATAATGTGAGAGGCTGGGGGCAGTGTTCGTCACGTTAGCGTGAGTGGACTGAGAGATTATAGAAAGTCTGTGAATGATAGAAGAGGGGTTAATAAAAGATAAGAGTTTTAAGGTTTTATCGTAAGAGAGTAAAAATGATGGCTAACTTAACGGGTGAGAAGAGATGAAGAAAGGGAAAAAGCTCCTATTGTTCTCAGTACTGGTTCTTGTTGGAGTGTTGCTTTTTAGCGTTGTCCCGGCTTTGGCCGGTGAAAATCCTGGTCGTGGAAAGTCACTGGCGGAAGCCAGAGAGGCCCTGGAACGAGAACTTTCGCCTCTGGCTGGAGTTGGCTTTGTCGGCATCGCCCATTCGGAAGCTGATGGAGAAATCACAGTCTTTGTCGAGAACGAACAGGCAAAGCAAAGAGTGCCGCACTCCTTTGAAGGCTACGCGGTGCGGACGGAAGTTACCGGGAAAATACAAACGCTTTCTACTCAGGTAGCGGAACCCCTGGCCGATGTTAGCCAGGAGAGGAAAGACAAGGTCAGACCCTTGGTCGGCGGGATAAGCCTGTCAGCCTACGTCACGAAAGGGGCAGGAATATACTTGTATGCCGGCACCCTGGGTATGGTCACTTATGATGACAAGATATTATCTAATGCCCACGTTATCGCTATGAATCCGGCGACGTATGAGTTTCTCGCCACAGGGACAGACATCATCCAGCCCGGAACTGGCGACGGAGGAAGGTCAAGCGAACAGGTGGGGGAACTCGAGGACTACATAACTATTGACTTTGACCCTGGGGCGGAAAATTACGCTGATGCGGCTATAGGCAGTATTGATGGTGGTGTTGAGGCATCTCCTGGCGAGCAGTTCTCTGAGGGAGATAATTACTGGCTTGAAGGGTGGGCTGAGGTCTCTACGGGAGATATCGTACGAAAATCCGGGCGCACGACTGGGGTAACTACTGGCGAGGTACTTTACACCAATTACTCTGGCGAGATTGGGTACGGCGACCAATCAGCTCATTTCGTGGACGTGATTGTCGTATCTCAAGAGAATTGGTCTTTCGCAAAGCAAGGAGATTCCGGCTCCGCGGTGGATAAAGATGGAGAATTCGTGGGGCTGATTTTTGCTGGCTCCGCAGATAGTGTGGTCATCTGCAAGGCAGAGCACATCATTGAGGGACTTGGCATCGCTGTTGAGCCTCCGGCAGGGCAGTATAGCCTCACCATCTCCAGCACCGAAGGCGGTGAGGTAACCGTCCCCGGTGAGGGAATGTTTATACGCGATGCCGAGGGGGTGGTCGACCTTGTTGCTGAGGCTGACCTACACTACCACTTTGTAAAATGGACTGGTGATGTGGATAACATCGACAATCCCGATGCTGCCTCGACCAACATCACCATGAATGGTTCCTATTCCGTCACCGCTAACTTTGCACTGGACCCAGGTTACTATAGCCTCACCATCTTCAGCACCGAAGGAGGTGAAGTAACCACCCCCGGCGAAGAGACTTTCGTCTATCCTGCTAGCACGAATGTCAGCCTTGTTGCTCAAGCTGATGTTGGCAACCACTACCACTTTGTGGAATGGACTGGCGATGTGGACACTATTGGCAATGTCACCGCTGCCGAGACCACTATCACTATGTACGACTCCTACTCTATCACCGCCAACTTTGAACTAGACCCAGGTTGGTATAGCCTCACCATCTCCAGCACCGATGGCGGTTCGGTAAGCGAACCCGGTGAGGGGACTTTTGTCCGTGCCGCTAACACGACGGTCGACCTTATCGCTGTACCTGACGAAGGCTACCAGTTTGTGAAGTGGACTGGCAATGTAAGTACTATCGCCGATGTTTATGCTGCCTCCACCACCATCGCCATGAACGCCTCTTACTCCATCACTGCCAATTTTGAGTCACCGCATCCCGAGCCCAAGGCGCTATTGACGGTATCCAGCACCACTGGCGGCTCGGTAACCAACCCCGGTGAAGGGATATTCTTGTGTCCCCTCGGCACCGAGGTCAGCCTTGTGGCTAAGGCAGTGAGTGGCTATCAGTTTACCAACTGGTCGGGCGATGTGGACACCATTGCCAATATTGATGATGCCACTACCACCATCACCATGGACAACTCCTACTCCATCATAGCCAACTTCAGTGGGGGTGGGTGGTGCTTCATCGCCACCGCAGCCTATGGCACCCCAATGGCCAAGGAAATAGAAATTTTGCGCGGGTTCAGAGATGAATACCTGCTCACCAACCCGGTGGGAAAAGCCTTGGTGGAGTTTTACTACAGGGTCAGCCCACCAGTGGCCGAGTTTATAACTGAGCATTCCAGCCTAAAGCCAATAGTGAGGGCTGGGCTGTTGCCCGCAGTGGCTATGAGCACCATAGCCGTCAACGCTAGCCCGGCCAGGAAGGCGACCATGGCAGGCTTGCTGGCGCTGGTTTCAGTGGCAGTAGCTGCTTGGGCGGCAGGGCGGCGAGGCAGAGGTTCAGAGTATAACTGATGGCGGAATTGTACATTGGGCTGTTGTAATACCTCTACACCCTGGCAACGCTCTCCCGACATAAAATCCATTTTTGTTCCTTATGACATTAAGCGAAGGACTTGCAATGACAGAAAGAGGATACCCTTTTAAGAAAGTCCGTTTTTTGCTACAATTGTCCACCGGGCAATGAGTTATTTCTTGGGCGTAGATATTGGCTCTGTCAATGCCAAGCTGGCGCTCGTAGATGAGAACGGCAAGGTCGTTCAGTTCGATACCGAGAAGGTAATCTCCAGCCCCAGAGCCGCCGTCAGTGCACTTATCGCCAGGCTGGGCGAGAGACACAATCTGGAGGAGATTGTCGCTGCCGGCGTATCCGGCTCCGGCAGGGCTGTTATCCCCAAAGAGCTTGGCTGGACGGAATACAGTAGCTCACTGGCGATTGCCTCCGGCTTGCTCCACCGTTACCCCGACGTTAAAACTGTCATACAAATCGGCGGCCAGAGCACCCTGGTGGTAGAGTTGGAAGACGGCTTGAAGAAGCCCTGGAAGGTGGAATCCAATCCCCTTTGCGCTGCGGGCACGGGAAGGTTCCTGGAGCAACAGGCATACAGGATTGGCATCAGCATGGAGGACTTCGCCAGCCTGGCCCTGAAATGTAAAGGCACTCCCCCCAGGATAGCCGCCCGGTGCAGCGTCTTTGCCAAGACCGACCTCATACATCTCCAACAGAAGGGTGCCCCGCTGGACGCCATGCTCTATGCACTGTGCGAAAGCGTGGCCCGGATGGTCGCCTCCTTGAAGAAAGGGACTTTCCAGGAGCCGGTCTATTTTGTGGGCGGAGTTGCCGCAAATCCTGCCGTGGCCAAATCCCTCAATGATATGATTTCTGCCCGGAATGGGCATACCCTTGAGGTAATCATTCCCCAAGACTACCTCCACATGGAGTCCTTGGGTTCGGCATTGCTGTCCATAGGGAAGACCTCTCAGGGCGTTATGCTGTCAGGAACGGATGCCAGACAGCGCTACTTCGAAATGCCCAGGCTGGAAATGGTCGCCGTTGAGGATAAAAAAGACAGCCTGAGGATAGAGGAACCGTGTGTTGGCTATCTCGGGGTTGATATCGGCTCCACAAGCACTAAGGCTGTGATAATGGACGAATCGGGCACGCGATTGCTGGGAAAAAACTATCTGATGACTGCGGGAAGGCCGGTTGAGGCTATAAGGCAGGTCTTCAGGAACCTGCTTCGGGGTGGCGCAGAAAAGGTAAAGATAGCTGGCGTTGGTGTTACCGGCTCGGGCAGATATCTGGTGGGTGGCTTCATTGGGGCAGACCTGATTAAGAACGAGATAACGGCGCAGACCAGAGCTGCCGCCGAGATGGACCCTGAAGCAGACATCATCGAGATCGGCGGGCAGGACTCCAAGCTGGTCATCAAGAGAAACGGCGTGGTCGTAGACTATCACATGAACAAAGCCTGTGCCGCGGGGACGGGAAGCTTTATTGATGAACTGGCTGAGATGCTCGGCATTTCCGTGACCAACGGTCAGTTTGCCGACCTGGCGTTTGCCGCCCCCCATACCATTGAACTGGGGACGAGATGTGCTTCATTTATGGGTCAGGCGGTGGCTTCGGCACAGCAAGAAGGCGTGCCCCTGGAAATAATCACAGCCAGTCTGGCTAATTCCATAGCCAAGAACTACCTCTCCAAAGTGGTGGAACACAGAAAGCTGGGCGACAAGGTTATTCTAACCGGAGCGGTGTTCTACAACAAGGCTGTAGTCTCCGCCTTTTACCAGCAACTTGAAGGTAAAACACTGACCGTGCCGGAGCACAAGGAAGTCAGCGGTGCCATAGGCGCAGCACTCCTGTCCAGAGAAGCCGGCACTCAAATGCTGAGTGCTGGTCAAGAATCGAAGTTCAAGGGCTTTCAGGAAGTTGTGGACGGCGAGTGCAAGCTTACTACGTTTGTATGTAAAGGATGCGACAACAACTGCACTATTACCCGAATGGAGATGCCCGGTGAAAAGCCTACTTTCTACGGCAGCAGGTGCGACAAGTACGATGCCATAGCCAGCCATGCCAAGCAAGAAACCTTCTTTGACAAGCGAGAACAGTTGCTCTTTCGGGAGTATAAGAAGGATTCCGGTGCAGGGCCTACAGTGGGTATTCCCAGAGGACTTCTGGTCTACGACTACGCTCCGCTACTCATAGGGTTCCTCAATGCCCTTGATGCCAGGGTTGTCCTTACCAGCCAGACCAACAACGCAATCATGGACCAAGCCATCGAGTTAGGCTACACCGACAGTTGTTTTCCCATGAAGCTGCTCCACGGGCATGCGGCAATGCTTAAGGACACGGATTACATACTCTACCCCTGTGCCATTCGCTTGGATAGAAAAGATGGGGATGAGAGCCAGCAATACTCCTGTCCCTTAGTCCAGGCCTCCCCGTTCATAATACGCAATGTGCTTGACCTTGGGGAGCGGCTGTTGATACCCATACTTGATTTCAGTCTAGGCGATGACGATGTGATAAAGAACTTCGCGGATGTCGCTGTGAAGATGGGGTTCAGTAGAAGGAAAGGCAAGAAGGCGGCCCTGGCAGGCATTGAATCTCAGCGGAAGTTCGAGGCCGACCAGGCAGTGCTGGGCAGAGAGCTATTGGAGCAACTGCACCAAAGCGGCCAATTGGGCGTGGTCCTCTTCGCCAGGTCTTATATGTCGCAGGATGCCGGGGCCAACCTGGGCATAGCGGAGAAGCTCGCTCAGCTTGGGGTTGTGCCCATACCGCTGGACTTCCTGCCCCTGAAGTCGGTGAATGCCAAGGATTACTCCGACCGTCCTTACTGGTTCTATGAGAACAAATATATAGCCGGCGCTGATATAACTGTCTCGGACCCCCAGCTTTATGGGTTGTGGCTGTCAAACTTCGGGTGTGGCCCGAACTCCTTCATAATCCACATTGTGGAAGATATCATGGGGGGTAAGCCTCTGGGGCAGTTGGAAATAGACGAGCATGCCGCTGAGGCTGGTATCGTTACCCGCCTCGAAGCCTTCGTCGACACCATTGAAGGATTTGCCCATTCTGCCGGGAAGCAGGAAGCGCCAAATAAAGAAGATATCTATCGGAGAGCATTTCCGCCTGTCATTGATACTACGAAGACCTTTATTATTCCCAGGATGGCGCCGCACATTGAGCTTGTGGGTGCGCTTCTAGAGGGCAGCGGCTTCAGAGCAGTTGTGCTTCCTGAGGCTAATGAACGCAATCTATTCTATGCTGATAAGGTAACGTCGGGCGTGGAATGTTTGCCCTATCGGGTAACCCTGGGTGACTTCCTGAGGTTCAGTTACGAAAACGGCACTGACTTGAAAAACGTCGAGGCAGTTATGGCCGGGGCGTACGGTCCCTGCCGCTTTGGGAAATATGCCCTGGAACAAATCAAGATATTTAGGGATGTGGGCATCGACATTCCAATACGGACCACTGTGTCGAACAATGCTTATCGGGATACTGAGATTAGCCCTCGTTTTGCCCGCCTCGCCTGGAAGGGCTGCGTGGCTATTGACTATCTCCAAAAGTCGCTCTGGCGCACTCGCCCTTATGAAAAAAGGCCAGGCTCAGCAGACGAACTGTTTGATGAATATCTGGGCAGAATTATAGGTCGCATCCGTCAGAAGGAAAGTTTCGATGATATCCTGCGCAAGGTAACTTCTGATTTCAGGTCTCTCATTGACCCTGAACTGCCCCGCAGGCCTCTGGTGGGCATTAATGGCGAAATCTTTCTGCGCTCCAACAGATTCAGCAACCAGGACTTGGTCAGGGAGTGTGAAAAGGCTGGGCTGGAGGTCGTTGTTTCTTCCATAGGGGAATGGATGAAATATATTTTCTACCGGCATGTTGAGGATGCTGTCAGGGACCGCAAATTCTTGAAGGCGCTGATTAGCTACGTGATAAAGCGTGTCTGGGAACATGACGAGCATAAGGTTGTCAAATATTTCCAGGGCCTCGTTGATGTGAGAGAACCTTCAACGGAGGAGGTACTGGCATGGACAAGCCCTTGGCTTTCCCCGAAATGCGGAAGCGAGGCAGTTCTCAGTATAGGTAGTGGAGTCGAATGGATGGAGAATCCTAAGTTTGCTGGTGTTATATCGGTAATGCCCCATGGCTGCATGCCCGGTGGGATTGTGGCTGCCATGTCCGATAAGTTCAGCGCCCTGTACCGCAAGCCCTGGATTAACCTTACCTATGACGGCTTTGTGGAAAGCACCAACCTCACGAGAATTAATAATTTTGCTGAGATTATCAGATTTTGCAGCCAGGAAGAGAAGGAGGGCACTTACTAATTGCCTGATAACTATAACACATTACTTGGGTTGAATGCATATTTATACTTTCCAAAGCTCACTTTAATCTCCTTCAGAATAATAATAACCTAGTTACATTTTTAAGTTTTTCGGTTAGATTTTTTGTGGTTTAAATCGCAGGGTGATTTAATTTTTCAAAAATGGTATACTAAAAGGGCTATGGCTCAATCTTATGTTCGCCTATTATTACGGGGTGTCGTGGAACCTTTGCTGCTCTTTATTATAGGCGAATTACCTATACATGGCTATGAGATTGCCAGAGAACTGGAGCGGAGGAGCGAAGGCTACTTTGATCTTACAGCAAGCACCCTTTACTCCGCATTACGCCGTTTGGAGCGCAGAGGACTTGTGTCAAGCTCGTGGCAGTACATTACTAAGCAAAAGCGCCGATGTTATGAGTTGACGGAGAAAGGCCGTCAGATTCTGGCTGAAGAATTAGCTCAATGGGAGCAGTTTCTTGGCGCTACCGACAGAGTTATAGACAGCCAGTGAAGTGGACATCCAAATCCTAGGGGCCCATTTAGCTGAGGTAAAAGGGTCCCGGTTAACCTCTCTATTAATTGACGGTGCTTTGGTTGTAGATGCTGGTGGACTTACTTCTGCCCTTTCTCTGCCCGAACAGAAAAAGATAGAAACCGTTTTGCTTACCCATCACCACTTCGACCATACTCGTGACCTGGTTACTCTGGCTGCTAACGCTGGTTACTACTGGCGAAGGCAACTTGTAGTTTACGCCCCACGCTATACGCTTGATGTTATCACTACCTGCCTTATTGGTGGCCAGATATACACCAATTTTCTCGAATATCCCAGTAAAGAGAAACCGACTCTCATACTTGAAGCTATTGAGCCTTATAGCAGAAAAACTATTGCTGGTTATGATGTTTTGGCAGTGCCGGTAAAACATTCCGTACCTGCTGTTGGCTATCAAATCACCTCTTCGGATGGTAAAAGCTTGTTTTACACCAGCGATACCACAGTGGGAATATCTGATTGCTGGCAGCATATTTCTCCCCAGTTGCTTATTACGGAAGTTGCCGGACCTAATAAGTATGGAGATTGGCTCAAGAAAGCTGGTCATCTTTGTGCTGAGTTTCTAAAACAGGAGCTCATACAATTTCGCCGACTCAAGGGGTATTTACCTCGCGTCATTGTTATCCATATCGGGAATCCTTATGAGCAGGAGATTAAGGAAGAAGTAGCTCAAGTGGCTCAGGAACTAGAAGCTGATATAAGCCTGGGCTACGAGGACATGAAAGTCAACTTGTAACCACCACCCATAGCGTCTACTGCTATCCTTTCCTACAGACAAGTATTTATAGCGTTATGCCTGAAGGCTGGCGCCATAGTAACCTATGCTATGGCGCCAGCAGTTTTCTTCAGCCTACCTTGGGCAGTTCAAGCTGGGCCTTCCTTACTTCTTCCTCAGGATAGGCATAATCCTCAAGCTGCCCCGACAGATAACGTTCGTAGGCAGCCAGGTCAAAGTGCCCGTGCCCGCTATGGGCAATCAAGATGGTTTTGGATTTGCCCTCCTCCTTGCACTTAAGGGCTTCATCAATAGCTACCCTGATATTGTGGCATGGCTCAGGACCGCTGATAATGCCTTCGACACGGGCAAACTGTACCCCTGCCGCAAAGGCGGCAGTTTGAGGTACAGCTACGGCTTCAACCAAGCCCAGTTTGTGGAGGTGGCATATAGTAGGTGCCATCCCATGATAGCGTAGCCCACCGGCGTGAATTGGTGGTGGGATAAAGCCGTGCCCTAGGGTATACATTTTAATCAGGGGCGTCATCCCAGACAGGTCACCAAAGTCATAGGCATAAAGTCCCTTGGTCACACTAGGACAGCTTTCCGGCTCACAGCAGATAATGCGCATGCCTGGCTTCTTGCCACTGAGCTTGTCCCGAATCCAGGGGAAGAATTGCCCGGCGAAGTTTGAGCCACCGCCAATGCAGCCGACAATAATATCAGGGTAGGCATCAGCCATCTCCATCTGCTTCCGGCATTCCTCCCCGACGATGGTCTGATGGAGCAGGACATGGTTAGCCACGCTGCCAATCGAATATTTAAAGTCTGGATGTTCTATCATATAATCTATTGCCTCGCTAA
>Ga0315552_1001894_pt1 | contig 12605 bp, 15 predicted proteins | sample SalMarSW160170MG_2_FD_203102 | JGI IMG/M metagenome (GOLD analysis project Ga0315552, IMG submission 203102) | Salt marsh sediment microbial communities from the Plum Island Ecosystem LTER, Massachusetts, United States - Salt Marsh Sediment SW1601-70 ...
CGACTACCGACGCAGTGTATGATAGCCACACTTTCTGGCTCTCGACCATCCTTAAGCACAATTCTACCGCCGGTTGGTCCCGCGGCACAGGTTATCCTCTCAAATTCCAGCCCAGTTATCACATTGTCATACTTACCATATCCATATCGGGGCATCACGCCGGGGTCAAAGACATCATAGCCAGTAGTCACGATGATTGAGCCCACCTCGAACTCAACAATTTGGTCAGTCTGATCAAGAAGAGTTTCCGGAGTTATAGCTCCTGCTTCACAGAACTTTATACAGGCTCCACATTTCTTGCCCCCTGATTGAATATAAGCACAGTGGTCTGCATCTACTGTCGCCAGGTTGGGTATAGCTTGAGCAAATGGGATATAAATTGCCTTTCTCTTTGCTAAGCCCATCTCAAACTCGCTATCCACCTTCCACGGGCATTTCTCCTCACATACACCACAGCCAACACACTTGCTCACGTCTATATGCCGCGCTTTCTTCCTGACTCTTACCTTAAAATGGCCTATAGAGCCTGATACTTCCTCCACCTCACTGTAGGCTAGAAGCTCAATAAAAGGATGCCGCCCGACATCAGCCATCTTGGGGGTAAGGATGCATTCAGAGCAATCCAGAGTAGGGAAGGTTCTATCAAGCTGAATCATGTGCCCGCCGATGGAGGGCTCTCTCTCCACTAAGTAGACTTTATGCTCACCATTAGCAATATCTAAAGATGCCTGTATACCAGCGATGCCACCACCCACTACCAAAACATTGGAGTTAAACGTCGCTTCCTTAACTTCCAGTGGCTCGTTCCAGTAAACCCGTCTCACTGCAGCCCTTACTATGTCCTTTGCTTTCTCGGTAGCTATGTTTTTGTCGTCGTGAACCCAGGAGCAAAATTCCCGAATGTTCGCTTGTTCATATAGGTAGGGGTTTAGCCCACTATCCTGGCAAACTTGGCGGAAAGTAAGCTCATGCATTCTTGGTGAACAAGAAGCGACAACTATCCGGTTAAGTCCCAGGTCCTTGATATCTTCTTTGATCAGCGCTTGCCCTGGGTCAGAACACATATATCTGTAATGACGGGACACCACTACTGAATCCAGGCTGGCGGCATATTCAGCTACCTCTTCTACATCCACTGTGCCAGCGATATTTAACCCACAATGGCAAATATAGACTCCAATTCTCTTCTGCTCATTTCTGTCCATATCTATCTCCTTATGGTTACATCGCCTCCTTGACCAATTCTGCGATGTCCTTAACTGCAATAGTCTCACCTTTATCTACCGTTAACTGGCTATCTTTGAACATAGACATGCAATAGGGACAGGCAACTGCTAGTACCTCAACTCCCAAATCTATAGCCTGTGTCAGCTTGATATCAGAGAATCTTTGTCCCTTTTCTGTGTCCATCCAAAGCCTACCTGCCCCTCCTCCACAGCAGATGCTATCCTCCCTATTGTCTGGAAACTCAACTAACTCCAGACCTGGGATACTTCTTAAAACTTCTCGAGGCTCCTCATATATGCCGTTATGACGACCAAGGTAGCATGAATCGTGATAGACGACTTTTATATGCAGCTCTTTAGTGAACTCCAGCTTATGATCCTTGATAAGCTGTAATAGATACTGAGTAGAATGGATTACCTCAAAGTCGCTTCCGAGCTCGGGGTATTCATTTTTAAAAGTATGATAGCAGTGAGGGGAACTGACAAGAACCTGCTTAACCCCATTTTCGCTGAAAGTAGCAATGTTCTTTTGGGCTAGACTCTGAAACAGGCTTTCGTTTCCCGCTCTACGGACTGCCTCTCCGCAACATGCCTCGTTGGTGCCTAGGATGCCAAAATCTACGCCTACCTCGTTGAGGATAGTAGCAGTTGCCGTAGCTATACCCTTTATGAGAGGATCATAGCAAGGAAGGCAGCAGGGAAAATACAGCAAATCCGTACCCTTAGTGAACGTCTTTACGTCCATGTCTTTGGTCCAATCTGCTCGTTTTTCCTTTGCCTCGCCCATCGGATTGCCTACCCCAGCAATGCTTGTCAGTGCGATTTGTAGTGAACTAGGCGACTTACCTACACCCAGCTCCATCACACTTCTACGTATGGCCTTTACTACATCTATTAACTTCACACCTCGAGGACATTGGTTAACACAAGCCCCGCAGGCAACACAGAGCCAAATGTCTTCATCCTCAAAATCAACTACACCCAATTGCGCTTCATGAATCACTTTATGTATAGCGAAATCCCTCACCAAACCCCAAGGACAACTACCAGTACAACAGGCACATTGGTAACATGCATGGAAGGTTTCCCCACCTTCATCCACTAGGACATCTACCGCTTCTCTATAAGGAGTCTTCACTAACATATTAAGCTCCCCAACAAAAATTTTTATAGCTATGGATCTGCCACAATAGCTTGACTAAGCTCTCTTTGCCGGCTCTAGCACTCTGGGCGTTATAATCTCACTAGGCTCAGCAGGCTCAACCAGCAGAACCTGCAAGCGTTCCACCCAACCCTTGGCTAGAAGATCGTCAGCTGCTGCATATCCCACTGTGTCAGGGCATTCGACCTGCACTATAAAGTCGAAAATACCGTCCAGATGCTCAATGGATTGCACCTCGGGTATAGTTATCAAGTCTCTCAACACATCCCGATAACCATTTTTACAAGCTTCCTGATTTACGTTGATCATCAAGTAACGCTTCTTTGTCATTTTTTCACCTCCTTTCCTATCGCAATATTTAACACCGTATACCGGCAGCTCCATGACAACCCCGCGACTCATGAATTAATCTTTTAATCCTTAAACGCTCCTCAACAGTGAGCGCTCCGAAACTACCGGGCGACCCGGGGATTAACCTTTCAAGCCTTACAAGCTCATCAGCAGTGAGCCCACCATAGTCGGTGGGTTTGAAAGGCTCAACCTTGAGGATGCAGAACTTTTTGACCCATTTGTTGGGTAGTATTTTGTTAGCGACAAAGATTACCCTCATAGGAGCTATAACCTTCACCAAAAGGTTGTATGTACCGCTGATTCGCTCGATGGAATCTACCTCAGCCACGGCTTTCAGGTCTCTCAGCACATCCTGATAATAATTTCGGTAGAACTCTTCCGCCACAGTGATCATAAAATAACCCGTCGTTGCCATTCTCTTTGCCTCCTTTCCTGACATGAGCTTCGCTGAAAAATCTCAGGACTAGCTCTGTCTTTATTTATAGATTATCACCTTGCCTGATACGTGCCATCTGATTCAGTGCTTAATTTTGACTGCCGAAAAGGCTTAATTTAAAAGCCATTCTGTAAGTACTTTCAATTAGTAAAGCACACCCAAAATAAGCCAGCGTGACTACGCCATTGCGAGATCGAGTTTATTGAAGTACTCGGTAAGGCAGACTACGATTGCCGCTGTTATCCTAATTATCGCCGGTTATCATCTTTCACTTGATGCCAACTCACTTCAAGGGTAAAGATGCTACTACCGGCAAACATAAATACCGGTGGGTAAGCGTTAAGGGAACTAAAAAAGAGCACCAGATGTTTTGATAGAAAGGGCATAATGTTAAAATTAGTTATATGCCAGCGAATCTACCGCCACAGTATTTCGAGGCTGAGAAGAGATTCAGGGCAGCCAAGGAGCCAGAGGAAAAAATTGCCGCCCTGCAAGAAATGCTTGCCATTATGCCCAGGCATAAGGGCACCGATAAGCTTCATGCCGGGCTAAGGCGGAAGATTGCCAGGTTTTCCCAGGAGGCAGAAAGAAAGTACGCCACAGCCAGGAGATCAGGCTTCTATATTAGCAAGGAAGGCGCCGGACAGGTAATGTTGGTCGGGCCAGCCAATGCCGGGAAATCACAGCTATTAGCGGCGCTAACTGAGGCTATTCCCGAAATCGCCGAATATCCCTTCACCACCAAAACCCCTATTCCGGGGATGATGAAGTTCGAGGATATTCAGATACAACTGGTGGATACGCCGCCCATCGGGCACAAAGAAGTGAGAGTATTACTAGCAAATACCCTCAGAAACGCTGACCTCATTGCCATTGTAATAGACTTATCCCGGGAGCCGATAAGCCAGGTAGAGGCAGCTCTCCAAGGGCTGAGAGAGGCAAGAATAGAGCCCTTAACAGATGATGGCACACAAGCAACCACGGGAAGTTATCCCAGGAAGATGTTAATCGTGGGGAACAAGAATGAGCTGACAGGTTCCAACGAGAACTGGGAGCGCTTGCATTCCCAATATGCCAGGCTGTTTCCCCTGGTTTCCATTTCAGCCAGGGAAGGCGGCGGTCTGGAGGAGTTCAAAAGAGCAGTTTACCAAGCCCTGAATATAATCCGGGTTTATACCAAGACCCCAGGCAGCAAGGCCGACCTGACCGACCCCATGATACTGGAGAAGGGCAGCACATTGGGAGAAGCCGCTGAGAGCCTTCATAAGGACTTCTATCAAAATCTGAAGTATGCTGTCGTCTGGGGTTCAGGAAAGTACGACGGGCAGAGGGTCAGCAAGGGACATGTACTTCAAGATGGCGACATAGTCGAGTTTCATGTGTAGAAATATAGAGATGTGACTACATGTTATAATATATTTAAATAAATACGCAAGGAGGTAGAAGTGATGTTTCAGAAAATATCAAGGCGCCATCTGTACTTGTCACGGGCTTCGATGTCTATTGCAGTTGGTTGCCTTATAGTGGGAATTGTGGGCAGCGCAACGAACATGGTGCTCGGTCTGGGGTCGACACACTGGCTCCTAATTGCAATAGGCTTTGGAGTAGCGGGATGTTGGAATGTGCTTCAAGGTCTCGCCGAATCCATAATGTAGTAGCATATGTGTTTGGCATTTGGGGAGGTATGATGGGCAGAGAGTCAGCAAGGAACATGTGCTTCAAGACGGCGACATAGTCGAGTTTCATATCTAGACTTGCGCAGAAAATCTTGGGGGAATTTACGGTGGCAAGAACCCCCTGAGACGAGTGAGGAAATTGCTGCCCTTTACAGTCTGATTTAAACCTCACGCCAGAATCTTTTTCGGGACTTCCCTGAGGACAGTTTCTGCTTCCCTCATTATCTCCTGCACTAAATCATTAACCTTGGGCATGTCTTTAATTCGCTGAGCTGCCTCGCCGGCAGCCATCATCGCTTTCTCCTTATTCCCTTCAAAGGTAGCTTTGATGGATTCAATTTCAAAATTAGTCAACATATCAGCCGTGGAGTAGTCCTCTGGAGTCCCCAGAAAAACACCCGGCGATTTCTGGAGGGTATTTTTAGCGTGTTCCTGGCTGCGAGGTGTTTTCAGCCAGCGGGCAGGCCCGACAAAACCACGCGCTACAAGAGTTGCTCTGTCACCCGCGTCCACAACTTCCTGTTTCCACATCTGATGAAAATCACTCTCCTGCGTTGCCAGAAAGCGAGTCCCCATGAGCACACCATCCGCACCCATTAGCAGCGCGGCCGCCAGTGTCTTGCCATCGCAGAACCCACCGGCACCGACAACCAGAGTCTTGTCGTCTTGTACTGCCTCGATCACGGCTGGAAGCAAAACCATTGAGTGAACCGGTTCCCACGAGGTATGGAAACCGCCTTCGTGGCCGGAAGCTACTATCACATCGACGCCAGCTTTCTTACAGCGCAAAGCCGCCCTGACAGATGGAACAATGTGAATCCAGATAAATCCTGCTCCCTTTATTTTGTCTTCCCAGCCAACAGGGTCACCGGCGGATGTATACATCACCTTGAAATACTTCTTCATATCAGGGTTCTCCTCGCGCACCCTTATAGCCGTGTCAATCATGATTTGTGAAGCCGGGAGAACTTCCTTGGAAACCATCACATTGGGCCCGAAAACACCGCCCTTATCTTTTACCAGCCTGTAGGTCCGTTTCAGCACCTTTTCCAGTACCGTAGCCATATCGTCTTCGGGGTCAGCTTCTCCGGTCCTCACAAAGTCGTTGTAAATCCAAGGCTGATCATCTTTGTTGAAAACGCCGCTTGTGGAAAGCAGCCCGAGGACGCCTGCGTTTGCTGTAGCAACACAGAGATTGTTGTTGCTGAAGGGGCCCATTCCCGCCTGTATAATGGGATATTTGATCCCAATTAGGTCACACAGTCTTGATTTAATCATAGAGCCTCCCTTGTTTTTAATCATGACATTATATATATGACATTGCTGGGGGTCAAGACAATGGTTGTGTTATTTTAATTAGGGGAGAAACTCACCTGGCTAAATTTTATCTTTCTCGAATTCCTCCCAGTCCTCTACTACAGCGTAAAATTCTCAATTTAAGCAGATTATTTGCTCCTTTCCCTTGTCTCTTAAACCTACGGCCGCAAGAGGGGCTAAGTCCAGTTACCACTTTTTCGAGGTATTTGGCCACTATCCCAACATTTATGATTGTGTACTCGACCAAAGTGCAAAATCTGTGGCAACAAGGTGGAAGTAATAGAGGTGAGTGGCGTTATGCTTATGTGCTACGGTAAGGAAATGAAAAGCATAGAGAATACACCTGAAACCAAGTTGAACTTACCGGATTCCGGCGGATAGACTACCGACTTGTTGGGCAACTACATCACTGCTGGAACGAGTACTGAAGCGCTTATAGCCAAGCCTGCTTACCTCCCTGAGAATTTCTTCCACGTATCTAAAAGTTCCTTCGCGTAGGGGAACCCCAGATAATGAACATCGCAGGGAAATTTTTCACACCTAAAGCAATAGTCAACCTTATTCTTTATGGCGCACTCAAGCACAGGGCAGGGCATATCCAATCCTTTCAGTGTCTCCATGAATACTGGCGCCTTCGGGTCGTTCCCGGGAGCGCATCCCGGGCATATCTCTTTTTCATGAAGGACACAGATTTCGCAAGCTATACCACATGTTGCTGGCACTTTGCACCTCCTTCTCCTTTGTCAAATTTCTATTTCCTTGCCCACGCAAATCCTCATTTATATATTACCACTGGAGGTTCTTGAGTCAATATCCGCTGGAAAAAATTGCGATGTGCCACAATTTTTCCGCCAGGGCTTCAATATACTCCCTGTTCTCCAGCTTCAAAAGCACGGTGCTTCCAAATAAAAATGTTCAGACAGCGACTTTCAATAGTTGCAATTTTTAAAGTGCTTTATTATACTTAAATTGGTGGTTATAAGCGTAGGTTACCACGTCCCTATGAAAGCTCTTCAGAGCTCACGCGTGAACGTTGGATGACCGAAACTCGAGCCAAGTATTATAAGAAAGGAGGTCATCCAATGGGATTTACAGACAAAACGCTGCAATGTTCTGACTGTGGTGCTACATTCACCTTTACCGCTGAGGAGCAAGAGTTCCATGCTAGTAAGGGATATACCAACGAGCCTAAGCGTTGCCCGGCTTGCCGTGAAGCAAAGAGAGCCCAGTACAATAGCTTCAGAGGTTACAGGGCTAGCCGCCAAATGTATCCCGCGGTATGTGTTGAGTGTGGCAAAGACTGTGAAGTGCCCTTTGAGCCGAGAGAGGGCAGGCCAGTATATTGTAGTGAATGCTACAGCAAGATTAAATTAGGCAGTCAGTAATAATTTAATGCGTCCGGACTCCAAGGGGGCTGGAATCAATCCCAGCCCCCGAAGGTGCAGAAGCAGAGGTATCCAGCGTGTTTTAAAAAGCTTGGCTGCACGAAAGGTAAGACTATAAAAATCAAAAGGGGGTTAGTATTGTGAATATATATGTAGGCAATTTATCTCGCGAGGTCACCGAGGATGAACTGCGCAAGGAATTTGAGGCTTTCGGGCAAGTCACATCGGTAAACATCATTAAGGATAGGTACAGCGGCGAATCCAGAGGTTTTGGGTTTGTTGAGATGGCAACGAAATCCGAGGCTCAAGCTGCAATCAACGGGCTTAATGGAACATCATTGGGAGAACGGACTCTCAGTGTTAGTGAGGCACGCCCTCGCGCCGAAGGCGGCAGGAGACCCTATGGTGGCGGCGGCGGTGGGTTTGGTGGAGGAGGTAGACGGCGCAGATTCTAAGCTAATAGTATCTTACGAATTACGACCTTTATAATAGTGCACTGAAGCTCCAGGCTGAGGAAGGGAAGTTTGCTTTTCCCTTGTACCTCAGAGCTACCAGTGGTACTGACTACTTCTACAGCAGTACTGTCAATTACTGTCACGCGGCACTAATACCAGAAACGATAGTATCGAAGCTGCAATCAAGAGCCAGGAAGAAAATAGAACAAGCCCAATTCAAGAACTATCGAGGCGTTCTCGAGGTGTTGGGGGACCTTTTACCTAAGTCTCAAGGGTCTTATCAAAATTGACAATATGGCTACGCTGGAAACCTTGCCGCTCGAAGATGGCTTGTAGCTCTTTGTTATCTTCCGGAATGAGGGCGCGAACCGTGCCAGTACCTTCGGTTTGGCAATGATACAGTAGCGCCTGAATTAATTTGCGGCCAATGCCGCGCCCCTGATAGTCAGGGTGAATAAGTATAGCGTGAATAATGCACACTTCAGTAAGCGGTACCATTAGATAAGTCGACCGGTTGATTGAAAAGCCGACTATGTTACCATCAACTTCAGCTACAAAACTCGAGTCAGGCGGTGTCCCAGGGTTAGCGGAAGCCAGGTCCTCATAACGGATAACATCGCGCCCCGGGCCTCTAATTATCCTGTCAAGAGCCAGAACTTCATGAATGTCACTACGTGACATGCGCCGAATAATTACCTTAGCTTCTTTCCCATTGCTCATTTTTAAACACCTCCAACGCTACCGTGGCCTAAAAACAATCCCTCCCCCTATGGGGAGGTGATAGCAGATAATCCAGCATACTGTATTCGCGTATTATACCCCCTTCCCCGACTCTCTATCAATACATTATAGCGGTTGGTGATTCTCAGCAATACAGAACCTCAAGCTTGACCGGATTTTTCTACGGGACTAACTATCAATGGCCAGGCATAGGCAGCACCAATGTCCGGCGGCATGCACCCATACCAATCCTGAGCAAGACTACGTAAGACAATCTACGATTGTGAAACCAGGATCGCCTTACTCTTTACTTTCCGTTTCCTTGGCGTGTAAATAGATGCCGACTGCCCAGCCAAGCCAGCAACCCAGGCTGAATATCAAGCTGGCGATTGCCAGTGAATACCAGGAGCTCGGATAAAGCCCGAGAAGGGTATTACTTGCCCCGCTAATAATTCTTGCCTCACCAATAATTCCGACTATAGCGAATGCGACGCCGAGCCAGGTCGCAATACTGCCCATGATTCCCATGCGACCGCGATTGCGCTTGGTGAATCCGGATTCTGTCCACATTTCCTTCATGGTTATTACCCCCTTTATTTTGTATTCAGGATTTCGGCAATCCTATCTATCTTGGCGTTCTCTCCATGTATTCGCTGACATGATTTAGCTCCTTTTCAAAATATTCCCCGGCCAACATATACGTTGGAGGCTGAGTGTAGTCCTCGGTGATTTTATTGTCAATAGGCATCTGGTCGCCGACTCAGAGGAATACCACCTTACAGGACAGGCTAATTCAATTGCCAAACACGGTAATATCATTACCTATGGGGAGCCTTGGGAAACGGTTCCCGAACTTTCGTTTGAGAAGAGACTGATACCAGTGCTACAGCAGCTACTTGTCTATCATTTGCGTGAGCAGCGATATTGACAAAGAGTCAATAGTGCTTTAACCTAGCCAAGGAGATACAGGGATGAGTAAGAATCCGTCATTTAAGAATCGGCAAAATATTCTCTGGAGCACGCTTATAACAATCCTTTGTATTGTCTGTTTTCCGGCCAATCCCCTCGTCTTAACAGGCGTCATAGAAGTAGAGTCATACCTCGTATTATTCATCATCGGCTGGGTGGTATGGGCATTCGGTATGGTGCTGGTCATGGCTCCTATAGTCATGTTCCCACGACGGGGTAGTGTTGCCAAAGGTAAGTCTTTCGTAAACACAACACGTCTGGTTGATACAGGCATGTATGCAGTAGTCAGGCACCCGCAATACACGGGTGGAGTCTACGCAATCTTCCTCACCACTTTTTTATGGTATCCCCATTGGTTATTCGGAGTGCTCGGAGCGATAGGCACGGCAGTTGTCTACATGGGCTGTAGAGAAGAAGACCGACGTCTAATAGAGAAATTCGGGGATGCTTATGTGGACTATATGAAAAGGGTGCCCAGAATGAACGTTTTTTTAGGCCTATACCGCTTCCTAAAGCGTAGAAAGTAGAAATTATCCAGACTCAATATGGCTTCTTCTTATGCTATTCTGCCTATCACATTCTTCTCCTTTGGCAGGAGTTTTTTTCCATTTCTCTCAGCTTCAAGTCGAGCATTGTTTCAATACCAAAATGTGCTGCCGCTCGCAGGTCATCCAGGGCTTCCGCCTCCGTCTTTCCCAGGCCGACACTGGTCAAGGGTCGCCAGACGCAATAGCAATTTTGACTATTATCATCATAGTCGATTGTTATTTCGTCATAGGGTAGCTGTTCCATATGGCTCATTTCTAACCAAAAAATTTCTTTTTAGATGAAGCTGCGGCCAGGGGAGCTATTGCTATCCACAGTGTAATGTTTATCAACATGGCTGTGACATAGTTAATGTCCACACTGATGCCAAGCCTCGCAGCAATGGCGTCCCAGAGAAGCATAAGGAAGAGTGAACTCAAGAAGAAACCCGGTATCGCCGCCAATATTCTGAAGTAACCCATTTTAGACCTCCTTTATTCTTGTAGCACAGACTCGATTGCTTGATAAGCCTGGGAGAGAATCTGGCGAATCTGCTCCGCTTTATCGGCATCCAGGCTACGAAAGCTGCTACCAAGCAAATTTTCGAGTGCATGGTACTCTTTCATTACCATGACCATCTTGCCGATATTCTTAAAACTCCACTTATGTTTCATCTGCTTTCTCACGCCGTTGGCGATATTACTCTGATTCTCCAGAAACTTAAGGCCTTCTTCCGTAATCGAATAAATCTTTTTGCCCTCCTGCTCATTGGAACTGGCATATCCCATTTCTTCCAGCATCTGGAGAGTAGGGTAGATAACTCCAGGGCTCGGCTTATAAAAACCGTAGGACAGTTCCTCAAGCTCCCGGATGATATCGTAACCGTGTCTCGGCTTATCCTTCAACAGGTCCAATATTACATATTTGAGGTCGCCCTTGTGAAAGGAAGCCCATCGCCGTGAACCCCGGAAAAATCGTTCTTCGTCAAAAATCCGGCCTCTAAACATTAAATCCTCCTTTCCGTCACATTAACTAATGTGGCATAAATAATATCTAGATATATCTAGATATTATTATACACCATGCCGTTTTTTTGTCAAGGGGTTTCAAGAGATTTATGAAAGGAATTTTCCTGGACTATTAGTTGGAGGGTAATATCATTACCTATGGTGGGCGGTAGAGGACTTGAACCTCTGACCTCCTGTGTGTAAGACAGGCGCTCTCACCACTGAGCTAACCGCCCATGGCACGCCTGGCGGGATTTGAACCCGCGACCTCAGCCTCCGCAGGGCTGCGCTCTATCCAGCTGAGCTACAGGCGCATATACACCCCATTTAATTAGAGACCCCACACAAATGGTGCCTTTCGTATGAAGAATACCCGAAAGGCTGTTTTTCCAATATCTTATCCGATTAAAGATTACTACAACTCTGATTCCTCGTCAATGAAATAGTGCCCTGCGAGCTTGGGCGCGCTGCCATATCTACACGTGGCAAATTTCAGTTCATTTTTAAACAGACAATAGTATAATAATATCAGAGGAAGGAAAGGGTTATTCGGGAGAATAAATATCGTGCGCGCTACTAATAATGAAGAGCTAAATCTATTAATCAAATCCAAATATCCTGTCGTTTACTTTGAAACAATAGATGAAATCCATACTATCAGGCAACTACGAGCAACCGCAGAGCAGTTGGATCTTAATTTTTACCAATGGTCTATAACGGATGGTCTCAGACGAGGCGATAACGACGATTCTTATTACCAAACAAAAGAGCCGATCAAAATGCTCCGAATGGTACAGTCTCTTCTTAAGCCTAGAGAATATGAAGAAATAAAGCCCGGGCTATTCGTCTTAAAAGATTTCGAAGGGTACCTAGAAGATATTTTAGTACTGCGGCTTTTTAAGGATACTATTAATCTTATAAAGGGAACAAGGGATACCTTTGTAATTGTTTCTGCCGAATATAAACTACCCAAGGATATTCAGTCCGATTCTGCTCATCTAATAGGTGGTTATCCGATTGAAGATGAAATTAAAGCAGTAATCAAAGAAACGACCGAAGAACTAAAAAGAACAAACAACGAGGTAGCGCTATCTATAAGCGATGAAGAGCTAAACAAAATCACTAATGCTTTAAAAGGACTATCTATTCAGCAAATACGAAATGTTATAAATCAATGTTTATTAGCGAATAATATTCTTGATATAAATGACTTGAGTACAATAGAAACTTATAAGAAGAAGGTTTTTGATCAGGAAGGCCTTTTGGAATTTTGTTTAACCGAAGATAAAAATAATATTGCCGGATTTGATAATCTAAAGCGCTGGCTTGTAGAACGAAAAGATAGTTTCTTTTCACAAAAAACTACTTCTCTTCCG
>Ga0315552_1001918_pt1 | contig 12512 bp, 10 predicted proteins | sample SalMarSW160170MG_2_FD_203102 | JGI IMG/M metagenome (GOLD analysis project Ga0315552, IMG submission 203102) | Salt marsh sediment microbial communities from the Plum Island Ecosystem LTER, Massachusetts, United States - Salt Marsh Sediment SW1601-70 ...
ATCCGTGAGGGGAAAACTCTCGCCGGCGACGCTCAATTCCACCTGGGTAGACATCCTGGGCAGCCAGCTGCACCGGGTCTGTTTCACCGCATCACTCAGAGCCGTGATTTCCGCTGTTCGCTTCCTCAGATCGAGACTGTTCTTCAGGGCGCAATCCACATAGTATTGCGCATCCTCAATGGACAGCATGCCTCTGAAATCCGGATTTATCACACCCGTCAATTCCAGGGAATCGACCGGCGGGATGTGCAGCAACTCTTTGAGATCGAACTCCAGGCGGTCTTGCTCCTGCTTCAACACGGCCAGCTCGATCTCCAAATCCTGAGCGGCCAGCTCGATATCGATGTAGTCGAGGCGGGTGATTTCCCCCAGTACCAGCTCTTCCGCTGCGATCGTCACCTGATCCGCTGCCATGGCCAGGCTTTCTCCGAGGATCACGATCTGCAGCCCGAGCTTGATGATCTCCACGTACCGATTCATGACCTCGAGTCGCAACTCCTTCTCCATCTCCTCTATCGCTCTGTTGCGGAGGTGAAGTTGCTCCGCCAGGTTTCTTCGCTCGTGAATACGGGCACCCCCGGCATAGAGGAGCTGATCGATTCCGACAGACAACTTTTTCAGATGGCTGTCCGGGGCGTAATATGCGACCGCATCGTCCTGTGTATAGCCGACGCTGACAGCCGGCAGAAAATCTCGCAAGCTCAAATGGTAGCGGGAAACCTCGAACTTGTAGTCCAGGCGGGCAAACTTGAGAGTTTCGCTGGTTCGAAGGGCGCGCATCAGGGCTTCCTCTATACCCAAGCGGGTAACTTGAGCACCCAACGTGACCGCGGCCAAGCAGAAGACGCAGCCGAGGCATAGTGTAGAAGCCAATCGCTGTTGACCCATTGTGCCGACCATCGGTTGGCGCTTCAGCGGACGAGTTGCCGGAAGGCGCGCCGGATCACCGAATGCAGATAGGCGTAGGACTCGATTGTATCCTTGGTGTTTTCACTGTAAAGAGCCAGGGCAACGGCCTTGCTTTCCGGTGAATCGAATATGCTCAGTTCGACGGTTACCGTGTTCAGGGTATGAAACTCCCGGGAAAACTCCTCCTCTTTTATCAGGGCGCGCAGAAATAGAGTACTGCCGGGATCGGCTGAGTCTTGATTCCGCCGCGCCAGCATCAACTGCAGAATGTAGGCCGCGTTCGCTTCGAGGGCTTGAGAATCGAAGCCTTTCCGAACCGTGAGGGAATCGAGGATCAATTCGGCATTCTTTATCGTCTCGGCATAACCGGGTTCGATATAGAGATCCTGCGCCTGACGGGGCTGAAACGCCAGGCACGAGCAGAGGGTTAATAAGGACGCAGCGATAACACTCATTCGCCTCACGGCGCGACCTCCCGGCACTTAGTTTGTTCGAGCTGTTCCAGGGCGGCGGACAGGGACGGGGAAATGCTGGAGCTCTCCCCCAAAAGAACCAAAGCCTTCTTCAATTCCTCCTCTGCCCGATCGGTAAGCCCGAAGCTGTAGTAGATCTCTGCAAGGTCGATCGATGCTTCGCACAGGCGTTCGCTGAACGCCTGGGATTTCAGATACAGCTCGATCGCGCCGGCCAGATCTTGATGCCGGCGTTTCACTTTCGCCATGAGAATCAGCAGCTCGGGATCTTCCGAGCTGATGGCCAGGCCGTCGTTGAGCACGCCCTGTGCCTCTTCGATCCTCTCCTGCTGCAGGTACAGCCGCGCCAGCCATTTGCGGGTGTCCAGATGGTGGGGATTGGTCGTCAACGTGTGCCGCCAATAGCGCTCAGCCTGCGCGAGGTCGCTGTTGAAGTAGTAGATCTTGCCGATGAGAAAGGAGTTCGCACAGAACTCGGGAGCCGACCTGTGATTTTCCAGAAGTAAGGTCAGGGCGTCATCGAGCCTCTGTTCGGCGTAGTACTTCCTGGCTGTACGATAGCGTTGGAGGGATTGTTCTGTTGCTGGCAACGGTTGCGCTGACTGTTTTGCGCAGAAGCAAACAATTTGTAAGCAAAGACAGGCAGCAGTCAGCAGCCCTGCGTTTTTCATGGTTATTCAGGGGTGCTGTTATCTTTGTCCCCGCAAGGGGGTTGCCATTGTATCACGACCGGCGTGAGGGCAAAAGAAAATATTTGGATTTTTTTCGCGAAAAATGAAGACATAAATCTATCTTGCATACAGGTCGATACCGCATTAGAATTGATATTTATTCGTGCAGAATACCATCAGGCTGCCTCCCGGCGGGTAGTTTTTATCGCTGCAACCGAATCGAAGCCGAAAAATGGTTTTGCATCTCATAGAACCAGTCAATAAGCACGCGGGTTTACGAACCGAGTTTCGCGTTCCCTCGTTGGTGCTGGAGCTGCTGGCAAGCCAGACGCCTCCGGATTGGGATGTCCGAATCATACAGGAGCCCTTCGACCGAATAGATTTCGATCAAGAGGCAGACCTTGTCGGAATAACAGTCGCGACGAATACGGCGAACCGGGCATACTCTATCGCGGACGAATATCGGAAGCGCGATACAAAAGTGGTCATGGGCGGGATCCATCCGACGGTTCTTCCCCAAGAAGCGCTCGAGCACTGCGATGCGGTCTGTTTGGCCGAAGGTGAAACGGTCTGGCGTGATATCTTACAGGATTTCAAGAACGGAAAGCTGCGGCCACTCTACAAACAGGAACGAACGACGAACCTCGACGAGTACCCGCTTCTCGACCACGAGAGAATTGCCAGGCGGCGATCCCGCTTTTTCGACATCGGCACGATGGAGACTTCCCGGGGCTGCCCGTACGACTGTGATTTCTGCTCGGTCAGCATCATACACGGCAGAAAGATACGCAACCGACCGCTGAAACCCGTGCTGACGGAAATGGAAAGCATCAACAATCGGATCCTGTTTTTCGTTGACAACAATATCATCTCGAGCATTCCGTACGCGAAGCAGCTCTTCGGTGAGATGATCCCGCTCAAAAAGAGGTGGACCGCTCAAGCTACCATAGCCTTCGCCAAGGATAGAGAGCTGGTGAGGCTTGCCTCGGATGCCGGCTGCTTCGGGCTTCTGGTCGGTCTGGAAAGCGTGGTGGAGGAGGGATTCCAGCGCTACAAGAAGAGCCTGAGGAATCTGGAGGAGCTGAAAGAGGCGCTGAAGCTGCTGAAAGACCACGGCATTTCCGTTCTCGCCACCATGATCTTCGGCCATGATTTCGATTCCAAAGATACGATTCGACGAACCTTGGATTATCTTTTGGATCTGGATTTGATCAGCGCATCTCTCGGTATTCTGGTACCCTATCCGGGCACCAAATTGGCGGACAGACTGGAAAAACAAAACAGGCTGCTGAGCAAAGACTGGAGTCTCTACGATATCAACAACCTGTTGTTCGAGCCCCTGAACTTCAGCTGCGATGAATTCGTGGAAGAGATGCAGAATCTGAGGAAAAAGTATTTTTCATGGCCTGCGGCGGCCAAACGTGTCATCAGCCACGCAGGCAACACGATTTGGATCGGTATCGGTTTGAACGTGGCCATGAATCTCCACAACAAACCGAAAAGCTCTGTTTAGCAGATAATACGATTAGAAAGCCCTTTCCGGTGGGTCCGGAAAGGGCTAGTGGAATGCTCCAGCTGTGCAGGCTCGGTGAGCTTCAGAATCGCTTTCCGTGACCGAACTTGCGGACTTTTCTAAGGCGTTTTCTTTCCATAGCCTTCTTCTTGCGATTGCGGATCGTCGAAGGCTTCTCGTAGAACTCCCTACGTTTCCACTCTCGAACGATGCCCTCTTTCTCGACCATGCGCTTGAAGCGTTTGATCGCCCGATCGAGGGCCTCGTCTTCGCCAACGATAATTGCCGGTATGGAAATCACCTCCCCTCTGCTAATTTTGGTCAATAATATTATGCGAAAAAACGCTTTTGTCAATCATCGGAATCTCCACGAAGAAATCCGGATCCACAGCGACGCCGCCGACGCGCAGCTCCCAGTGCAGGTGCGGCCCCGTGGCCAATCCGGTCATCCCGACGGTCCCGATACGCTGTCCCCGGTGCAAGCGCTGCCCCTCCCGTACCTCGATATCTTCCAGGTGGTAGTAGAGGGTGAAGACACCGGGAAGGTGCTCGATCACCACGCTGTTGCCGGAGATGATCCGCTCCCTGGCCAGCACCACCCGGCCTGCCGCGGAGGCGAAAACCGGGGTACCCACCGGTGCGGCCAGATCGATCCCGTTGTGCAGGGAACGGGAGCTTCCGCCGTCGGTGTAGCTGTACAGGCGACGGTCGGCGAAACCGGAGGTGCGGCGGGTCGCTGCAACCGGGACGGTCAGCGTTCCGGCGTGAAAGATCGATCGGGAGTGAAAGGCGCTCAGGAGCGCGAGGAGATCCTGGTACTCCTGGACTTTCCGTGGATCCGGCCTGGTCATCAGCTCGGAGAGGGCCTGGTCGAAGGCGATTTCTTCGCTGCGGAAGCTTCGGTAGCGGATGTCCACCGTGGTTCTGTAGAGGATGAAGCACTGGCCTCGATAAGCCCGGATTTCCAGGGAATACTCCCCCGCCTCCGCCGTGCTCGGTATCCCGAGCAAAAAACACCAGCGACGGCCCGTATCATCCAGGGCAAATCCCTTGAAAGAGGCGCCGGGCTCTCCGCCGCTGCGCTGCAGCGTGCCATCAAGGCGATCAACCGCATCGCTGAACAGGAAACAGCCTCTCAATACCTCTCCCCGGGAAGCCCAATCGGAAACCTCGAGCCGAGCTTCCAGGGGCTGCTGGCCGGCCGTATAGAAGGAAAACAACCCCTCGAGGGGCTGAAGTTCTCCCTTCTCCCACCGAAAACGGCTGCCTTCGGAGACCAGACACAGAGGGTGGCCTCCCAGCATCATGGCCGCCACCGAATCGGCGGGAAGCCGCAGCGTATCCGGGTGCAGCGGGGCCGGTACGACCAGGCAGAGGAGAAGGCAGAAAACGGGAACGGCTTTTCTCATCGCTTCAGATCGAGAATGGTCAGCTGGAGGGTTTCGGTATTCATGAAGTAATTCCGGTTCAGGCGGAACACGATATCCACGGTGTCGTTGCGATCGAAATCCTTGCCGGCCCGGGGAGCGGCGTTCCAGTATACAGCGGGCCATTTGTAGCGATCCGCGGCCAGAAGCATCTTCACGTGGGCCGGTTCCTGTTTGCCCACGATCTCCAGTCTCTCGATCCGGGCCCTCCGGGTCAGGAATACCAGGGGGGGACATCCCTCCCCGTAGGGCTCGAAGGTCTCTACGACCTTTATCAACTCGGGATTCAGGTAGGCGGGGGGCACCTCTGCATCGATGGAGATCTTGGCCACCTCCCGATCCGGAGGCGTGTGGGCTTGGGCAACCTGGAAGAAGCGGTCCTGGAATTCCCGGAACAGATCCGCGGACAGGTTGAACCCGGCGGCCCGATCGTGGCCCCCGTAGTTCAGGAAGAAATCGGCGAACAGATCGAGGAAACCGTCCACCGGGTAGGGACTGCGCAGGGATCCCACGGCTTTGCTCTGCCCCAGTGATACGACCACCGCCGGGATCTTGAAAAAACTCACCAGCCGAGCCGCCAGGATTCCGGTGATCCCTCGGGGGATTTCGGAGTCCGCCACGAACACGAACTTCCCGCCGGTTCGCTCGACGCTGGCCCGGGCTTCCGCAAAGCAGCTGTCCCAAATTCTGTCGCCCAGTTGCTTGCGCTGCCGGTTCAGCTGGAGTATCGAGTCTATGACCGCCTCGATTTCATCCTGAGTCCGGGATAGAAATAGCTCCGCCGCCCGCTGGGGCTCCCCCATCCGGCCGGCGGAGTTCAGCACGGGTGTAATATGCCAGGAGATATCCTTTGCGGTGAGCTGCCGACCGTGCAGGTTCTGCCGAAGCAGAAGCTCGCGCAGGCCGGAGCGCTTCATCCTGCCCATGGCTTCGAGGCCCCGCCGGACGATTATTTTGTTTTCGTTGATCAGAGGCATCAGGTCCGCTATGGTCCCCAATGCGGCCAGATCGACGATCGGCTCCAAAACCGTCAGCAGATCGAGTTTATCCCAGCTCAGCCGCCGGTACAGTTCCACCAGAACGTCGATTTCCGACTTGTGGCCCAGGCGCAGCATCTGGAGAGATTCCCGGGCCCGGATAAGACTTTTCCCGGCCACCTCCGGAAAACCGGCAGCGATCTCGGGCATGATATCCACCAGTTCAAAGGCCGCTTCGGCGTTCAGCTGCTTCAGGTAGCGAAGCTGGCTGTCCCGATCGTACACCACGATGCTCTTGTCTTTCAGCTCGGCGTAGACCCGGGTGCGCGGCAGATTCGCCTGGTTCGCCGGAACCGTATCGATGATGCGCTCGGTTTCCACCAAATTGATCAGCTGTACCGCCTGAACCGTAAAGGCCTCATTTGCCGGTTGAATATCGAGAAACCAAACGGGCACATCGAAATCGGCGGTTGTGCTGTAGGCCAGAGCCACGGCCAGCTTTGCCACCACGCCGCAGCCGGACAGATCGCGAAAGGGGTAGCTGGAACCCCTGCATTTGGGATCGATGACGGCAAAAGCAGGCGGCAGCTGATCGGGAGGATTGTGATGGTCCAGCACGATCGTGTCGATTCCCAGTTCCGCCGCTTTGGCGATCTCGTCGTTGTTCGATATGCCGCAGTCGACCGTGATCAGCAGACCGCAACCCTCCGCCGCGCAGGTGTCTATGACCTCCGGGGTCAGTCCGTAATCATCCTCCCCCACCGGTATCTGCCAGCGGAGCTTCGCCCCGATCTTGTCCAGCACCTCCCGCAGCAGAATCGTCGAGGTGATCCCGTCAACGTCCCGGTCTCCGAAGATCTGTATCAGCTGGCCTCCGGAAACCGCTCCGTGAATCCGCCTCAGGGCTTTGCTCATGTCCTTGAACAGGAAGGGATTGTGCATCAGCAGCGGATCGTTATCCAGAATGAAACGAATCGAATCCTCATCCAGATAGTCGCGGCGGATCAGTACCGCGGCGCTGATCAAATCCAACTGGTAACGCCGGGCCACCGCCCGGAGCTCTTCGGGGTTCAGCTCAGTCTTTTCCCAGATCATCGTCCCGGATTTCTTCCATCACCCGGTCCCACGGCCGGTTCTCCTGGCCGCCGATCGAGTAGGCTGCCTTTACGTACGATCCTGCCCTTTCGATGCGCTCGGCCTCGCGGCCATGAATCAGGCAGAGGGTCTCCCCGGCCTGCACCGCATCCCCTTGGACCTTTATCAACTCGACCCCCACATCGGGGAGCACCGCATCCTCTTTTTGCTCGCGACTGGCGCCGAGCAGCCCGGAGGCGATGCCGATCCGGTAGGCGTCGATGCGCTGAACGTAACCGGATTTCACCGACTCTATCGGCGCGATCAGGGGCGCCCTCGGTCCCCCTTCCTCCTCCTGGACGGCGCGAATATCTCCCCCCTGGAGCTCCACGTTCTCGAGGAACTTTTTCCAGGCTGAACCGTCGGCGACCTTCCTGCGGCATTCCTGCTCGGCGCTCTGCAGATCGGGCTTAAGGCCCGCGAGGATCAGCATGTGCGCGGTGAGTCGGAGGGTGAGATCCAGCAGGTCCTTGGGACCCCCTCCGCGAAGCGTTGCCACGACCTCCCGAACCTCCAAAAAATTGCCGACCATGCGTCCCAGGGGCTGATCCATGTCGGAGATGACGGCTCGGATCCGGCGTCCCAGGCTGTTGCCCGTACGTACCAGAGATGCGGCCAGCTCCCGGGCTTCTTTCAGGGTCTTCATGAAGGCACCGGAGCCGCATTTGACATCGAAGACCAGGGATTCGGCGCCTTCGGCGAATTTCTTGCTCATGATGCTGGCCGTGATAAGGGGAATCGACTCTACCGTGCCGGTAACATCCCGGAGGGCGTACAGCTTTCGGTCGGCCGGGACGATTCGCTCACTCTGCCCGGTCATGGCAAAGCCCGTACGCTTTAAAAGTTCGGTGAAACGTTCCACGGACAAGTCGGTACGGTAGCCGGGAATGGACTCCAGCTTGTCCAGGGTACCGCCGGTATAGCCCAGGGCGCGGCCGCTCATCATCGGCACGGTGCAGCCGCAGGCGGCAGCCAGGGGCGCCAGGACCAGGGATACCTTGTCCCCCACGCCCCCGGTGGAATGCTTGTCCACCAGCGGAGCCTCTATCCCACCAAGGTCGATCGTGGTCCCGGAGTCGATCATCGCCCGGGTCAGATACCCGGTCTCCTCTGCGCTCATCCCTTTGAAGAACACGGCCATGGCCAGGCTCGACATCTGATAATCCGGGATGCCGCCGCCAACGTAGCCCTTGATCAGAAAGGAGATCTCCTCTTCGCTGAGCGCGTGTCCCTGCCTCTTCTTGACGATCAAATCGACTGCGCGCATCGTCTCAGTCCTACCCCAACGCAACTGTTTTCATGACCTTGTATTCGGCGCCCTGAGGCCGAAGAATCGACTGGTACAGAACGAGCCTGTCCAGAATCAGGGAATACTCGAATCGAAACAGCTCCTCCACCTCGGATAGAGAGATGCTGCCTGACACGCTGCGGCCACCCCGGCTGTGCCCATCCCTGCCGCGGTCCCCCCTGTTGCGCGCCAGCGTGACGTGGGGGGTGAAATCCCGCTCGCCCTCCAGGGAAAGACCCTCCACGCCGGAGACGAGCCGATAATACACCCGGTACAGGTAGCCGATCTCCGGTGCACCTTTTTGAATCGGACAGTAGATGACCCGCGGCTGTCCTTTGGGCGGAAACTGCCCCACCCCGCCCATGACCGCCTGGATGCTCGCCAGCTTCAGCTCCGGGCTGTCCATTGCCCTCATCACTGCCAGGATCTGTTCCTGATTCAACTCACCGAAGAATACCATGGTGATGTGCATCCCGTGGGGCTTGACCGCCTTCAGATCCGGATATCGGGCTTTTAGTTCCGCCGCCAGTTTCCCCAACTTTTCGACAGCCTGGTCCGGCAGGGGAAGCGCCGCGAAAACCCTCATATTATTCCCACCCCGCTCTGTATTGCATTCAGATTCGTCTCCAGCACCGCCTGCACCAGGAAGTAGACGGTTTCCTTCAGCGCCCTGAGAGACTGCTCCTCCAATCCGACCCGGGCCGCAGCGGCCAGGGGCATCCCCAGAGTCGACTGCAGGTAGCGCAGCGCACCGGCCGGCAGATGCAGCGCCGCCGGTCTTGCGCATCGGCTGCAGATCAGGATCTGTTCCTCCCGGGAGAGATACGCTCCGAAGCGGACGTCCAGTTCGGAGGCGCACAATCCGCAGTGCTCGATATCCGGCCTCTGGCCCAGGAGATCCAGAAAGCGCAACAGATACTGACAGCTGAGAAGCGCTACCAGCCGATCCGGCGCCTGTTCCAGCAGCCGCAGGGCACCGACCAGCAGATCGTACAGCACGGGGAAGTTCTCTCCCCCTCCATAGGAGCGGATCACCACCTCGGCCCAGAGCGAGGCGGCGTAATAGCGCTGCACGCTCTTTCGTATCCCGTCCAGGGCCGCCAGACTCTCCATATCGGTGATCTTGTACTGGTCCCGCACCGGATCGTGGTACAGGTACGCCCGGACCACCTGAAACGGTTCGGAGGTCGTCCGCAGCCTGCTCTTGATCTTGAACGCCCCGTGGGCGATCGCGTTGATCAGACCTCTCTGGCGGCTGAAAAGGGTGAGGGATTTATGGATCTCACCGACCCGGGTTTTCCGCAATACCACGGCCTCCGTGGTGGAGCTTCGAATCTTCACGTTTTGCTGTCTTATGTCATCATATTGCGAAAAGCGGCGGGGAAGCAAGCGCCCGCGGTGGCAATTGCCCCCGATTTGGCGTACGCTTGACAACCTCCGAGGTCATTACTATTTTTCAATTGACACAATCTGAGGAGAACAATGGACGAAAAACAGATCATTCCGACCAGCCAGGTGCTGCCGCCCAAGCTGAACATTCTGCCCATTGCCGGCACGCCTGTCTTTCCCGGCATTTTCACCCCGCTCATGGTGGTGGGAGAGCGGGAAGTCGAGCTGGTAGAACATATCATGACCGAACACGGCTTCGTCGGGCTGGTGCTTACAACGACCGGGGATGTGGAGAATCCCGCCGGAGAGGACCTGTACAAGGTGGGCACCGTGGCCAAGGTAGTTCGCAAGGTCAATCTCCCCGATGGGGGGATCAACATCTTCATATCCACGCTCAAACGTTTCCGAATCAAGAAATTCATCTTCAAGGAACATCCGATCACCGTCGCCGTTGAGTACCTGGAGGACAAGAACTTCGAATCCAACGAGGTCCGCGCCCTGACCCGTTCCCTCATCTCGGAGATGAAACAAATTTCGGAGAACAACCCCCTGTTTTCCGAGCAGATGCGGCTCAACATGGTCAACATCGACCATCCGGGCAAGATCGCCGATTTCATAACCTCGATTCTCAACATCGATCGCAAGGATCAGCAGAACATCCTCGAGACGCTGGACGTACACGATCGAATGATGAAGGTCCTGGTCTTCATCCGCAAAGAGCAGGAACTGATGAGCATCCAGCAGAAGATCATGAAGCAGATAAACGAGAAGATCTCCACGAGCCAGAGGGAGTATTTTCTCAAGGAACAGCTCAAAGCGATCAAGCAGGAACTGGGCATGCCGGTGGATTCCAAGTCCGGCGAATACCAGAGATTCAAAGAGACCATCGACAAGCTGGATTTGGACGGTGATATACGCGGGCAGGTGGAGCAGGAGCTGGAGAAGTTCAACCTGATGGACACCAATTCTTCGGAGTTCATGGTGACCCGCAACTACCTGGATACCATCACCAGTCTTCCCTGGAACGCCCCTTCGGTCAAAGAGGTGGACATGCAGCGGGCAAGGCGCATCCTGGATGAAGATCATTACGGTCTGGAGGATGTGAAGGAACGGATTCTGGAATACCTGGCCGTGCGCAAACTCAAGAAGGACAGCAAGGGGTCGATCCTCTGCCTGTTCGGCCCGCCCGGGGTCGGCAAGACCTCTGTAGGCAAATCCATTGCCCGGGCCCTGGACAAGAGCTTCTTCCGCTTCTCCGTCGGCGGCATGCGGGATGAGGCCGAGATCAAAGGCCATCGGCGGACCTACGTCGGGGCCATGCCCGGAAAGATCATTCAGGGACTGAAGATCGTCAAGACCAAGGACCCGGTATTCATGATCGACGAAATCGACAAGTTGGGCGTTTCCTTCCAGGGCGATCCATCCTCGGCGCTTCTGGAGGTCCTTGACTCGGAGCAGAACGTGGCCTTCCGGGATCACTACCTGGACCTTCCTTTCGACATTTCGGACATCCTTTTCATCACCACGGCCAATACCCTGGACACGATTCCCGCGCCGCTGCTCGACAGGATGGAGGTCATCCGGCTCTCCGGCTACATCAACGACGAGAAGGTGGCGATCGCCCGCAAATACCTGATTCCCAAATCCCTGGCGCGCGCCGGGTTGAAGCGAAAGGACGTGAACTATTCCAAGGCAGCCCTGTTGGACATCGCCGAAGGGTACGCCCGGGAGGCGGGGCTGCGCAACTTCGAGAAAGCCCTGGACAAGATCCACCGGAAGCTGGCCCGCAAATCCGTGCTGGAACAATTCTCGCTTCCGATTACCATCGAACCGGCCCAAATAGAAGAGTATCTGGGCAAACCGATCTTCTACGAGGAGGGGATCAAGAAGATCACCCGACCGGGCATGACTCTGGGGTTAGCCTGGACGCCGTTGGGAGGCGCCATGCTGACTATCGAGGCCGTAGCCAATCCCGGAAAAGAGGGTTTCCGGCTTACCGGACAGCTGGGGAACGTCATGCAGGAATCGGCGAACATCGCCTACACCTATGTCCGCCATATCGCCGGAGGTTTCGGAGTGGACAAGGAGTTCTTCGAGAAGAATCAGATACACCTGCATGTACCGGCCGGCGCAACCCCCAAGGACGGTCCTTCGGCGGGCATCACCATGGCTTCCTGTCTCCTGTCCCTGGCAACCGACCGGAAGGTGAAGAAATCCCTGGCCATGACCGGCGAGCTGTCCCTGGTCGGTCAGGTGCTTCCGATCGGCGGCTTGAAGGAGAAGGTGATCGCGGCCAAGCGCAACAAGATCAAACAGATCATCATTCCGGCGCAGAACGAGAAGGATCTTGAGGATATCCCGGACCACGTCAAGAAGGGGATCGAGTTTCATCCGGTTCAAAATATGGAAGAAGTGATCGAGATGTTGTTCGCCTAGTTTCCTAGTCCTTGAACAAACCTTTCGGAAGATCAACCGCTCCGCGCCGCAGCAAGCGGAACGGTCTCTCGGTAATGTCGAGAATCGTGGAGGGCATGCCCTGGGGTCTATCGCCGGCAGCCACAACCAGATCCACACGGCTTTCGAAAGCCGAACAGATATCGTCGATACGCCAGAGCGCCGGCTTGCCGCTGGCGTTTACACTGGTCGAGAAAAGCGCCCGGCCCAGTCGGTTCATTACCTGAAGCAGAAGGGGATCGTCGGGTATTCGCAGGGCAACCGTACCTGTTTTCTT
>Ga0315552_1001933_pt1 | contig 12465 bp, 9 predicted proteins | sample SalMarSW160170MG_2_FD_203102 | JGI IMG/M metagenome (GOLD analysis project Ga0315552, IMG submission 203102) | Salt marsh sediment microbial communities from the Plum Island Ecosystem LTER, Massachusetts, United States - Salt Marsh Sediment SW1601-70 ...
CCCGTTAAAGACCAGCCTCAAGATATAGTAGAGTGCCTGCAAACGCTGGAAAACCTGGATTACCCCGAAGACCGACTGGAAATCATCGTGGTGGACGACGGCTCGCAAAAAGAGGTTTTCGGCATCGTTGAGTCTCCCGGCGTTAAAATCATACGCCATGCTGCATCGCGGGGTCAGGCGGCCTGCCGGAATATCGGCGCGGAAAACAGCCGGGGGGAGATACTGGCCTTTATCGATGCCGACTGCATGGCCGGGAAGAAATGGCTGAAAGAAATCGTACCATTTTTTAAGGCAGCGGGTATCGGGGCGGCGGGGGGCTACGTGGACGGCTATTATAAGGACAGCTTCCTCGATAGATACGAACAGGTGTCCTCTTCACTGAACATGGGCAAGCGGCTCCTCATCGAAGGCAGGACGGATTCGAGCTTCTACGTGCCTACCGCCAATATGCTAGTTACCAAGGAGGCGTTCGCAGCCGCCGGGGGTTTTAAAGCGGGAATGAGCGTTGGAGAGGACGTCGATTTTTGCTGGCGCTTGAGAAATCTCGGCTATACGCTCCTCTACGTGCCTTTCGGCGGCGTGGCCCACAAGCACCGCAATCGACTCGGCAGGATGCTGCAACGCCGCGGCGACTACGGTACGTCGGAGGCCATACTTTACCGGACCCACCGGGACAAGAAGAAGATTTTCTCCGTTCCCGTGTTCTCCGGCCTGTCCTTCCTGGCGCTTAGCCTCGCCATCCTGCTGGTAAACGCCTGGCCGGTCGCCCCGATGCTCGTACTATTCGGAGTCGACGTCTGGCGCAAGTACGCGCTCCTGCTGAAATTCGATGTTGAACTCCCCTTCCAGCAGGTAATCCTCTCGACGATAAGGAGCTATGTCTCCCTCTTTTACTTCGCCTTCTTCCACCTGATGCGTTATTACCTCATTCCGATATTCGCCCTGGGATTTCTATGGCACCCCCTGTGGGTTTTCGGCGGCCTGGCGCTCATCTATACATCCGTCGTGGACTACTGTGTGAAAAAGCCGAAGCTGCTCTACCCGGTCTTTCTATTTTTCTATTTACCGGAACACCTTGCCTACCAGGTCGGCGTTTTCCTGGGGTGCTTCAAGCAGAAATATTTCGGGTCGTATATACTATCGTTTAGACATTCCTGACATGAGAGATAAAGATGAACAACCCGCTTGAGTTCTACAATACCGCCGCCGGACTGCTCGGCAACTCCCTGGGGTTCCGCTATGCCAGAATGAGGACGGCACCCCTTAAGCCGGAGGTAGTCAGCCTGGCGGTGACCAACCGGTGCAACTCCCACTGCATCATGTGCAACATGTGGAAGAGGGCAAAAGATAACCCGGACATCAAGCGGCAGGAGCTTTCCCGGCGGGAAATAATAGACTTACTTTCACGGCCCTTGTTCTCGGGCCTGGTAGAGGTAGATTTAACCGGCGGCGAACCCCACTTGAGGGACGACCTGGCCGATATTGCGCTGGGGATAGCCGGCCTCAAACAGAAATACCTGCCCCGCTTGAGAAGCATCGTCATTACGTCCAACGGCCTGCTGCCGGACAAAATCATTTCCAATTATCAAGAGATTCTGGAGGGTCTCAAGGGCACGAATATCGACCTTGTTACCGTGGCGTCCCTGGACGGCATCGGGGAAACCCACGATAAAATCAGGGGGACCAAAGGGGCTTTTAAACTGGCCGCCAGGACCATCGGGAGGCTGCTCGAGCTCAAGGGAAACTACCAGAACCATTTCATCGGCGTTAAAACGACGGTCCTGCCGGAGAACATCGATAGCCTTGACGGCATCCTCGATTTCGCCGTGAAGGATAACCTCTTTACCATTATTTCGCCGGTCTTTTTTACGGAAGCGCGGTTCAGAAACACCGATACCAGAGAATCTCTAAGATTGGGACCCGCCGATTATGAAAAGCTCCGGCGCTTTTACAGCAAACATGAGTTGAATACCAACTACTTCTATTCGAGGATACGCGACTTTCTATCTACCGGTAAAAAAAGCTGGACATGCACGGCCACCTACAACTACATGTTCATCGAGTTCGACGGGACAGTATATCCCTGCGAACTGCTCTCCGAACCAATCGGCAACATCAGAGAACAGACCCCGGAGGCAATCTGGAACGGCTCCCGGGCGCATCACTGGCGAACGCGCATCGAGAAAACCGAGCAGTGCCGCGGCTGCATCGAGCCGGGCGCCGTGAGGTACAGCGCCTGCGCCGAAGGTCTAAGCTATCTCGGATTCCTCCGCAAGCTCGGCAGGCATCAATTCAAAGAAAGCTTCCACGGTGAAGGTTTTATTAAATACTTCGGTAAATAACTGCCAGATTCCCGTGAAGACTTTATAAAACATATCAACAGCTAGTCGTAATTAATGACCCAGCGCCCTCACTGCTACGAGCGATTATTCTTATTTGCAGTACTGGATATCAGAACTCGGATAAACGGCCACTTTCGCGCCGGACTTATGATTTTCGCCAAGCATCTTCAGGACTTCCTGCCAGTCGTGCACCAGCACCACTTTATCCGTATCTTCCAGGAATCTTTTACTGGAAATTTCGGGATATTCACTGAAGAGGATTAACCGATTTACGTTCGGCGGCGGCTTCATCTGGAGCTGGAGATGCCCGCCGATTTCGTTTCCGAAAGGCCCCATGAGATAGTGGGTCATCTGCCCTTCGGGCGCGTTGGCGATAAGGACGACGTCACCGCCCTCTTTTCTTACCGAGGGAAAGGCCGCCAGCAGGCCGGTAATGGCTTCGTTAGCTTTGGCGAAGGTATTGGCGATAACGATATCTTTATCTCTGGCCGGCGTGATCAGATAATGTGTCCCGGCTTCTTTAAGGGCGGCGGCATAGGCAGGGGTGGGAGCGCCGGCGAAGAGGGCCGCCGTTTCTCCCCACATGTTCACGACGGCATCGATTTTCATGTCCAGTCCGATGATATCCCCGACTTCGTCGATATCCCGGCGGCGGGGGTTATTTTCAAAAGACCCCATGCCGGTAACCGTATCTTCAAAATTCGATTGTTCGGCAGGCGACCGTGAAGAGTGCATGGCCACTATCGTTCCGTAGGCCGCCACACCCGGCAGGATTATTTTATTGCCGCCGCCGAACCCGGCCATAATATGCGGCACGATGGAACCGATGCCTATTTTAAGGTCGCACTTCATCACCTCGGCGTTGATACGCACTTTAGTACCGCTGGCGGTTGTCCCGGCATAGACGCACTTACCGTACGGGGCATGATTATAGACCGGGAACCGCTTTAAAACGTCCTCACCCAGCTTCTTCACAAAGTCGAGCCTGTCCATCGCCCCGTGACAGCCGCAGGCGGCGATAAAGCGTATTTGATTATCTTCAATACCGGCGGCGGCCAGTTCTTCCAGGACATGGGGCACGATTTCCGCCACCCGCGTCACCCGCGTCATATCATCGAAGATGATAACCGCCTCTTTCTTACCGCGGGCATACTCCCGCAGCGGCGTCATGCCGATAGGGTTGGCGATGGCTTGCTTGATTTCAGCCGGCTTCATACGGGGGCGTTTGCAGCCCGCTATGTTAAGTACTTCCACCTGCCAGCTATCAGGGAAGGATAGTTCCAGTTCTTTTACGCCGTGCCAGGCGAGTTGGGGTAGCGCTATCTTAGTAGACAAGTCAGACCTCCTTGCAGTGTGTTCAGACGTTCAGTCCCAGCGAATGTATGGCAAATTCGCGGTGCCCCAGCACCTCGGCTTTGGTCAGTTTCCCGGAGGCAACTTCAATGATTTCATTAAATATCAGCTCGCCGATGCTATTAATCGACTCCTTGCCGTCAAGTATATCGCCGGCATTGATGTCTATGTTGTCCATCATACGCCGGTAAATTCCGCTGTTGGATGAAATTTTTAGTACCGGGGCAGTCGGAGCGCCCAGCGGCGTCCCCCGTCCCGTGGTAAAAACGATTACCTGGGCGCCGGCGGCAATCATACCCGTATTGCAGACGGCATCGTGGGCCGGGCTGTCCATGATTATCAGCCCCTTTTCCGAAGGCTTCCCGGCATAGTCCACCACCTGCCTGACGGTTGACGTGCCGCCCTTGAGGACCGCCCCCAGCGACTTTTCTTCGAGGGTGGTCAGCCCCCCTTCTTTGTTACCCGGCGACGGCTCCGAGCTGCGAATATCCACCCCCGCCTTTTGCGAAATGGCTTCGGTAGCCGCGGTTATCTCCCGGATGCGCGCGGCAATTCCTTCGTCGGCGGCTCTCCTGCACAGCACGTCTTCCGCGCCGATTAACTCCGGCGTTTCCGTAAGGATAACGGTGCCGCCCGCTGCTATCAGCCTGTCCGCGGCGTTTCCCACGGCGGGATTGGCCGTGAGGCCGGATAGCGTATCCGAGCCGCCGCACTTGGTGCCGACGATAAGCCCGGAGACATCCACCGGTTCACGCCTTGCCGTGGCCGCTTGTTCCAGCAGTCCTTCTGCCAGCGTTTTCCCTCTTTCAACCGTGGCCGTGGTGCCGCCTTCGTCCTGGATGCTCAATATTTCAAAGCGCTGTCCCTCTCCGGCTATCTCCCCGGCTATCAGCTCCGGTGTAATCAGCTCGCAACCCAGACCCACCAATAACACCCCGGCTACGTTGGGATGAGCGCAGAAATTGGCCATCGCTCTTACTATAAGTTCTTTCTCCCGGCCGAGATGGCCGCAGCCGTGAGGATGGGTAACGCTGATTGTACCGGGTACGGCCCGGCTTATCATTTCAGCCACCGACGTAGCGCAGATTACCGTGGGAAACACCAGCACGTGATTCCGCGTACCGATACGGCCGTTCTTGCGGCGGTATCCCATGAAATTCACGGCCTGTCCCCCCTGCCCCTCAAGCCTTCTACGTTATGCAGGTGCACATGCTCTCCCTTCCTGATGCCCTCCGTGGCCTGCCCGATAGTCTCCCCGTATTTGATTATCCTCTCGCCCGCCTTGATATCCCGGAGGGCGAACTTGTGACCGAAGGGAACAGGCTGCAGCACTTCTATATCTACCACGCCATCCTCTATTTCAACGGCGACTTTCCCGCCGTTTTCCAGCGGTCTTACCGCCGTAGCGACATTATCGTTCTTATGCAGCACAAGGGCACTTAAGGACATAACAATCCAATTATTACAGGGCGGGGACACTAATTTCAAATCGACCCCGGAAAATCTGCCGTTTCTCCCTTAAAATCACCCGTAAACCCATACCCGAGCCACCGTAATAATAGACACCGTTCAATCTTTACAAATCGTTTACATACCGCATCGCAATATTAATCTATTATTTACCCCGCCAGTGTTATATTTTCGCCACGTGGCAAACATTTTTATATATCAGGGTCTGTCCGTTGCCTACGATTTATCAAGCGCAGTAAAGATAGAGGTAATGTAATATAAAATGAAAGTCAGAACAAAACTGCTTATCACCTTCTCTATAATCGTGGCTCTTTCGTGGGGAATCGGCCTATTTTCCTGGGTCGTTTTCGGTGACCTCAACAAACAGCTCACCGCCATGGAAAAGGGTGTTATCCTGGATACCACCGCCATGAACGAGGTAGAAAAGATATCCAGCGAGATATACCGCGAAGTTACGGGATACCTTTATCATGATATAGAAGAAGCCAGAGACATCGCTCTGCTCAAGTTAAGCCGCCTTGAAGAAATCGGATTTGAATACCTGCCGATTACGGCATTTCCCGGAATGATGGAACACGGGAAGGACTGTATTCTTGCCGGTAAAATATACGACTTCTATTTTTCTACTATCTGGATAATCGACCTTAAAGAGCGCGGCGCCGACTACAACCGATTACTGGCGCGTGACCGCAGTATGAGCCTGCCGGCGCTGCTTGCCATGCAGGAACGGGCCAGCGAGCTAAAAGAAGCCAGTATTGGAAATATGACGCTGGCAAGCGCGGCTTTAAATAATTCATACAACAACTACGCACGAGAAGTCTTTATTAGCGCCGCCATAATTACTGCCATCGCCCTGGGAGCCGCTTTTATAACGACAAGGTCGATTATACGCCCCCTGTATACCTTGCGCAGAGGAACCGAGGTAATCGCGCAGGGGAATCTCGACTATAAAGTCGGCACCGAGGCTAAAGATGAAATAGGAGAGCTTTCCAGAGCCTTCGATCAGATGACGCAAAGTCTTGGTAACAGCATGACCTCGATAGATGACCTCAACCGGGAAATCACCGAACGCAAGTTAACCGAAGAGAAGCTGCGGGAAAGCGAGAAATTCACGTCCAGCCTTATGGAAAATGCGCCGCACGCCACCATGGTCATCAACCCGGACACCTCAATCAGGTATGTCAATCCGGCATGGGAAGAACTTAACGGCTGGACTGCTTCCGAAATAATCGGCACGAAAGCCCCCTACCCATATTGGCCCGATGAATTCAAGGAAGAGTTTCATGAGGCGTTTGAGGAGGCTATGAAACAGGGCAAGGGTAACGGCGAGATATTCGCCCAGAAGAAGAATGGTGAAATCTACTGGATAAATATGAACTGGGCATCGGTAACGCATAACGGAGAGCTGCAACACCTCCTTATAAACTCCGTGGATATTACCGAACACAGGCGGGCCGATGAAGCACTAAAGGAGTCAGAGGAAAAATTTTCCAAGGCTTTCAATGCCAGTCCTGAAGTAATAACCATATCAAAGCTTGATGACGGCATTGTTCTTGAAGTAAATGAGAGTTTCACGCAAAGCACGGGGTTCGCTCGTGAAGAGGTAATTGGCCGGAGCGGAAAAGACATAGGTATCTGGTCAAATGAACGGGACCGCGGAAAAATAATACGCAAACTGAAAAAAGGCGGCAGCGTCAGAAATCAAGAGTATAAATTTCGCAGTAAATCAGGTAAGCAGCTTACCGTTCTTCTATCAGCCGAAATTATTAATATCGGCAACGAACCATGTTTACTCATCGCCACGAACGATATTACCAAGCGTAAGCAGGCCGAGGAGGCACTAATAGAGAGCGAGGCAAAGTTCTCCGTGGCCTTCCGCTCCAGCCCCGGCTTAATGTCCATCAGCCGAATCAAAGACGGTAAATTCATCGAAGTTAATGATAGCTTCGTTCACTTCACCGGCTATTCCCGGAAGGAATTGATCGGCCATAGTAACGATGAATGCAACATGTGGGTAGACCTTGAGGAGCGTGACAGGATGGTCCATCTCCTGGATAAACAAGGGAAGATGAGACATGAAGAATTCCGCTTCCGCATGAAATCGGGAGAGATTCGCACCTGGCTTTTCTCGGCGGATATCATCAACATCGGCGGCGACCCGTGCATGATTGCCGTGGCCACCGATATCACCAAGCGCAAGCGGGCTGAAGAGGCCTTACGCGAATCGGAGGAGCGGTTCTCCAAGGCGTTTCGTGCCAGCCCCGGCTCAATGTCCATCAGCCGGCTCAAAGACGGTAAATTCATCGAAGTTAATGAAAGTTTCCTAAGGGATAAAGGCTTTACCCGCGAAGAGGTAATCGGCCACACTTCGATGGAACTGGGCATCTGGAAAGACCAGAACCACCGGCAAAAATTATTGCAGATGCTGCAGGAACAGGGCAGGGTCCACAACGAACCGACCAAGTACCGCACTAAAACGGGTGAGCTTCGCTCAGGATATACGTCTGCAGAATATATCAGCCTGGGCAACGAACCTTGCGTAATCTTCCTGACCACCGATATAACCCAGCTGAAGCAGGCAGAGGAACAGCTGCGACTGCTAAGTACCGTCACACAACAGGTATCCGATTCCATAATGATTATCGATGCCGATTATAAAATTACGTATATTAACCAGGCAGCACAAGACTTATTCGGTTATACACTGGAAGAGGCACGGGGCAATTTCCTGGGGCTCTTCGATGCCAAACCACCTAATGAAAAAGAAAAAGATGATATTAAAAAAATCGTCGCCGGCGGTAAGGTCTTTAGTTCAATAGGCACTAAAAAATGCAAAGACGGCAGACTTATCATCTGTGATTGCCGCCTCTCCCCCCTATATGACGAAGAAAGTAAGCTCTTCGCATATCTGGAAGTCCAGCGCGATATCACCGAAAAGAAAGAGGTAGAAGCTAAATTACAGGCCCAAAAGAAATTGATCGAACGTATCCTGGCCACCATGCCGGAGGGTGTACTCGTTATTGACAGTACCGACCGGATATTACTCGCCAACGAAGCTTTCCGTAAAATATTCCACACGGGCAAGATGTCGATCGCGAATAAATCACTTAATGAAATAATACCGGTCAGCCAGTTGCTAAAACTGTACAAGGCGGCGAAACGCGGAGACAAAGCCAATAATACACTGGAGTTCAGATTCCAGGTGAAGAATGTTGAAAAGAGAATCGCCTGCGTAATTACCGAAATGGACGGGGGCAGGACTCTGCTCACCTTTTCCGATGTCTCCCAGGAAAGAGAGGAGGAGGAAAAATTATATCTCACGGACCGGCTGGCTTCAATTGGGGAAATGGCCGCCGGCCTGGCACACGAACTTAACAATCCTCTAACCGGCGTCCTGGCCTTATCCCAGCTGCTCATCGGGAGCGACATTCCAGAAGAGCACAAGGAGGATTTACAATGCGTTTACAGCGAAGCCAAGCGCGCTGCCAACATCGTGAAAAACGTCCTCCTTTTTGCCCGTAATAACAATTATGAAAACGGCCATGCGTCCGCGAACGAAGTGGTTAAAGACGTGTTGAGGCTACGTGAATACGAAGAAAAGGTAAGCAACATCATAGCGTTAACGCAACTTCAGGAAAACCTGCCTGATATCCCGATAGACAAGTTTCAACTGCAGCAGGTCTTTCTCAACATCATCCTGAACGCCGAAGCCGCTATTAAAGAATCCAATAGACCGGGCACACTAACGGTTACTACGGAAAGGGCCAATAACCACATCAACATACATTTTAAAGATGACGGGTGCGGCATTAAAAAGCAGGTTGTGCCCCGGATATTCGACCCGTTCTTTACCACTAAAGAAATCGGCAAGGGCACCGGCCTCGGCCTTAGCATCTGCTACGGGATAATAATGAAACACGGCGGTAAAATAAGCCTTAAAACCCACCCGAATCAAGGCACTACGTTCACCGTAAGAATGCCCGTTTTAACCCAGGCAACCTAGAAAAAAGAGGGAGTGAAAATGAGAGCAGAAATAAACCGGCGAATATTGGTAGTGGAGGATGAACCCGTTATCGGCAGCGTTTGTCAAAAAGTCCTTACCAGGCAGGGCTTTACCGTCGACGTTGTTTCCGACGGTAAAAAGGCAATCGACAGCATTCACGACCGGCGCTATGACCTCTGTATCCTCGACCTGCGTATGCCGGGCATCGACGGAATCCAGCTATATAAATATCTCGCCGTCAACAGTCCGAAATTAAGCCAGAGCATCATCTTCACTACCGGAGACATTTCCAGCAACCAGGTTTCCGGATTTCTCAACGGCTCCGAGAAGGTATACCTGGAAAAACCCTTTACGCCTGATGAACTCGTTGCTGCCGTAGAAATGGCCATCAATTAATTAGCTCTGTCCGTGAAGTCGGTTGGCGTCCCGGTTACACCGGCTGTCCGGAGAGTAAAAAACAAAATGAATTAAAAAGGGGAAAAGGAAAATGGTTACAGCACCTGCCAAAGAGACTATCCTTATCGTGGATGACGAGAAAACGGTACGCCGAAGCCTGAATAGATGCCTGACTCTAAATGGTTACGCCTGCGAAGAGGCCAGCAATGCCGAAGAGGCATTTGGCTCCCTTCAAAATAACCCGGCTAAACTGGTTATTCTGGATATTATGATGCCAGGCACATCAGGCAGCGAACTGCTGCCCCGGCTGAAAGAATCATTTCCCGATACGGCGGTTGTTATGGCCACCGCCGTCGTGGACCCGGATACCATCATCAACTGCATGAAAAACGGCGCCCATGACTACATTACCAAGCCGTTTGATGTCTGTCAGCTTACGTCTAATATCCAGATGGTGCTGGAAAAGAAGAAGCTGGAGCTCGACCTCAAAGAGAAGCGACAGGCGCTGGAAGGCAAAGTGGAAAAGCAGGCCAGGGAACTCCAGGAACTCTTCATAGACGCTATCGAGTCGCTGATAGGCGCCCTGGAAGCCAAGGACAAGTACACGGCAGGCCATTCACGGAGAGTTACCAAAATAGCCGTCGATACGGGAAAAGCCCTGGGTCTTTCAGGCGAGGAACTGGAAAATTTACGCTGGGCCGCCCTTCTTCACGATATAGGCAAGATCGGCATAGACCCGAGTATTCAGAATAAACCGGGCACCCTCACACCTACGGAATATAAATATATCCTGACCCACTGCAGTATCGGCCCCGGCATCGTGGAACCACTGGTAAACGAGTCGATAGTCGAGACTATCAGACATCATCACGACAGCTATGACGGGACCGGACTCAATCAGAAGGTAGCCGGCGAAGAGATACCGCTCGGCGCCAGGATATTAGCCGTGGCGGATTCATTCGACGCCATGACTTCTGACCGTCCGTATCGAAGCGCCATGACCGCCAGCAAAGCAATCGGCGAAATAAAAAGGTGCGCCGGCACCCAGTTCGACGCCTGCGTGGTTAAGGCCTTCCTGAAAACGCCGATAATCAATTCCCTGAACGGCTAGACGAGGACGGGCGCTCGTTAGAATGACTTAAGTAACGGGTACACATGACGAATTTACTATTTACACAGGTCGCCAGCGAGGGAATAATTATTAGTGGGAAACTGTATCTTGTTCTAGAGTCCGTATTAATTTAGCGATACAGGGAAAGCCGTGTCGCTCTAAAAATACCGGGGTGAGTCATGAGGATGAAGGGTGAAAAGGGTTTTTCACTGGTTGAGACGCTGGTTGCTTTAGCCCTCCTTGGCGTGATAAGCGCATCTTATCTTAGCGGCGTTGCCCAGACGTCCACCGCACGCGTCACCGCCGACGAGAGAGTATCCGCTAAAGTCCTGGCCGAAACCATCATGGAAAACGTGAAAAAACAGACATATTATTCCACATATAACTTCACCATTCCGGAAGAATACGAGGGCTATACGGCCACAATTAGTGCCACCAGTGAAAGGAATGATAATATCCAGAAAATCATCATAACCATACACCACCGGAGCAAAGATGTGCTTACTCTGGAAAATTATAAGGTGAACCGATGATATTCCGCAAAATAAAGGCGTTCGGCAAAGACCAGAGAGGCTTCACACTGGTTGAAATGCTGGTCTCCGTGACGATTGCCGGCATCATCGGCCTTGGAGCCACTGTAGCCAACGGGCAGGTCTTGAACCAGACGTCTAAAAACAACGACTATACCACTGCCAGCCGGCAGACCCTCAACGCCCTCCACTGGATCAGCCGGGATGCCCAGATGGCGCAGACTGTAAACGGGACCGCCGGCTTCCCGGCCTCATCCAATCTGACCCTGGCATGGACCGGGTGGGATAATACCGACTATCAGGTTATCTATTCACTAACGGACGGTCAACTCAAACGCCGCTACACCGCAGGGGGCGGTGACCCGAGTGTGACATTCATAGCGGAACACATTAACTCCGATGCGGAAATGACCAGCTGTACAACGGATAACGGCACGTTAACCCTGAAGATTACCGCCAGCGTGGGCGAAGGGGCCAGAACAATCGATGTGACAAAAAGACGAGAAATTACCTCCAGACCCAATTTATAGGAACAGGGCCGGGCTGTGTTATGAGAAAAACCCTTAAATTAATACGCACCGTATTCTCATCCGACGAAACGGGCATTGCCCTCATCATCGTGCTGGTCCTGTTGCTCCTGGGCAGCCTTACCATCATGCCGGTGCTGGCTCATTTAAGTACTGCCCTTAAGACGGGCAAACTCTATGAAGAAAAGACCAACGAGCTGTACGCCGCCGACGCCGGTGTCGAGGACGGCATATGGCGAATAAAGTATGACTTTATGGGCACGGATTATGACGCTTACGACTTCGACACCACCTGGCCTTACGAGACGGAGGACATTAATGGGATAGCGGCCGACGTTACAATCCAGAATATCTGGCTTCCCACAGAGTCTGCGCCAAACGCAACTTTAGCTAGAGCTATTATCGAATCAGAAAAGCTTGTGGTGGTCGGCACTGCCGGCGGCTCTCCCGGCCTGCCGTATAATGTCAAGATAGACTTCACGCCCGCCGAAGGCGATAATCTCACGGTTGAATCGCTCGGAGTATGGCTGCCGCAGGGCTTTGATTATGAAGAAGAATCGTGCAGCCTGCACCCGGATATACTCGACCCCCCCGCCGAACACCACCCGGATTCAGAAAATATTACTTTAGCCAACGGCGGCCAGACCGTGGTCTGGAGCTACACTGAACCCTACCCCCTCTTCATCGACTTCCCCGATGTCGACCCCGCGGCGGCGATAATGAGCCTTGAGTT
>Ga0315552_1001940_pt1 | contig 12437 bp, 6 predicted proteins | sample SalMarSW160170MG_2_FD_203102 | JGI IMG/M metagenome (GOLD analysis project Ga0315552, IMG submission 203102) | Salt marsh sediment microbial communities from the Plum Island Ecosystem LTER, Massachusetts, United States - Salt Marsh Sediment SW1601-70 ...
TGTACCGTTTACAAAGCAAAGCGGTAACTGGGAAACGCATCTTTTTCGATTTGGCTGTAATCATTTTTACCGCAACATAATCACCAGGTTGGCTTATTGCAGTCTTACTAAATCAGAATGGGCAAGAGGTTATTATAACGAAAAAAGAGCGGAAGGTAAGAGCCATTATCACGCGTTAAGATGCCTTGCAAGGATATGGATTAAGGTAGCATTTTCCCTATGGAAGAGAAGAGAAAAATACAATGAAGATAAACATATGGCTGCGGTTCAAAGGCACAAGATTAGAAATAGATTAGCTCGGAAATCGGCATAATTAAATTAGGGGGTTGACATAGTAATTCTAAATCCCAAATCCAAAATCCTAAAAGTTTACCACAGAGAGCACTGAGGAAAAGGAAAAAACACAGAGAACACGGAGCCACAGAGAGAAAAAAGTATATTTTGTTGTTTTACTAAATCCCAACTGATGAATATCAGCGCATATCTGACACATTCTAAGTGCCTTAGAAGTATCAGCGCATACCTGACACTTTTGGTTAATGTCTATTGATTTTATACTTATAACTCCTAATAATATTATTATCGTAATATAGTTTAAGTGTCCCTGATCTTGTAAATATAGTTCCTTTGACATATTCGTTAACTAAATTTTTATCTACCAAAAAGGATTCGGTAAAGAACTTAACATTTCCTTTTTTATCCGTAAGTCTAATAAAAGAGACTCTACCATCTTTAAACGGTAAATTATGCTTATTCGCGATTAGATCCTCAGGCAGAGTATTTTTCTTAATAGGACTATGTACAATCGAAGGAGTCTTGCCTTTTAGCTTACCATAACAATGATTATTATTATGAAAACACTCAAATACTTTGGATTCTCTTCTTAAATGGTCGAAATCATTAAAGAACTGGATTCTGAAAAACATCTTATCATAAACATCGTTAAATCGTTCAATTACTCCTTGTCTCCAGGGTTAGGCCTCCGGCACAAATATAATCTCAACTCCAAGGTTTAAACATAACTTGATAATATCTCCAAACGTCCTGGGATGACGATTTGACCCTTTGAATACTATTTCGTTATCAACCTGTAGATATTTTGGAATACCCGTCCCTTGCCATGCGTATATGAGAAATTCTGTTGCGAATAAAGCCTTCTTACTCTTATAAGGTTTTATTTCAACAAAATTGCTGAAAACATCTATGAGATTAATATGTATGGGGTCAAATCTAGACATTGGACAATTTCCTAGTTATATTTCGTTCCAATTTTCCGAAAGCTTTTCTTATATCCTCATCCTCTTTCATATTTTTCTTTAGTCTTATTCGTAGTTTACTTACTGCTGAATAATCTATATTTCCCAGTATTTTGCCTATTTCTTTTTGTTTTAATCCGCTATATTTATATAAGAGTTCGCTTACGATTCCTCTTTTTATTCCATTGCCCTGTTTGATTGAAAATTCTTCTTTTTTGATGTTAAAATATTTAGCTGCTTCATTTATCAAATCTTCAGGTTTAATTGTTCCGGATTTTAATTCTCGATACATTGGTTGTTCTCTACTTGAACCGTATTCTAAGTGTTCTTTTTTTATTTTCTTTAAGAATTTATCTCCTCCTAATATTCCTCCATTTCTTATTTCTTTAAACGGATCTTTTATTTCTTTATCAAGTCCTTCTATTATAAATTTATAATAACTTGCTCTGCTTCCGGTCATTGATATAATAAGATCATAATTAATAAATTTCTCTATTTTCTTCTTACTTATATATCCGGGTAGACTACTCCATTTATAATTTTCCAAAAGATTTACTTTTTCATCTAAACTTGCTGTTCTTAAACTATGAACTCTTACTACATTCAAATGTAAGTATCTGGATACTTCTAAAAGGTAATTATCTACATCAATCAAGAAAGATTTATATCTTCCCTGATATAAATGACCGCTTCTGTTATGTCTATAATTATAATAACCTGTATAACATACATTGAAATGTCTCATGAATTCCGAAAGGTTACCTAAAGGAGTTTGTACCAGCAAATGAAAATGATTAGTCATTAATACATAAGAATATAAATTAACCTGATAAACATCTAATGAATTCTCTAACAGTTTTAAAAACTTCTCCTTGTCCTTATCATCCCCAAAAATCCTCTTCCTGTCATTCCCCCTGCACGTTAAATGATAATAAGCACCGGGATACTGTATTCGTAACGCCCTTGCCATACATCCATTATAATCCGATTTATAAGATTGTCAAGTGTCGAGATTTGACCCCAAATACGCCAAATACGCCCAATACGCAAAATTATTCTCACACAAAAACACGGAGAACACAAAGAATTTTTTTTGGTTTTACTAAAACCTAATACCAAAGACCTAAGACCCAAATAACCTTTTCACATTTCAAGGTCTGACCCCGTTAATATGTATGACCCCGTTAATATGTAAATAAAAAAATTGTATTTTTCTTTTGCTTTGAGGAGATATTCTAAAAACTTTTCATAATCATATTCACTGATGTATATTCTTTTCCTGTCATCACCTCTACTCGTAATATGATATAAATACCCCTCTCCCTGCAATCGATATGGTCTCGCCATATCGATATATTACTCCCTCAATTCAAATTGTCAACCTTTTCACATTTTAAGGTCTGACCCCGTTGATACACTCAATTCAAATTGTCAACCTTTTCACATTTCAAGGTCTGACCCCGTTGATATTCCGTTAATATTCACATTTCAAGGTCTAACCCCGTTAATATTTTCCCTTGACTAATTCTGGAAGATGTCTATATTTATAATCAATGGAAAAAGATGAAAAAGTAAACGGTAAACAAAAAATAAATAAAAGGAAGGTCATATTTACTTTAGCTGTACAATATTTGGCTCCTCTCGCATTTCCTATTGCATCTATATTGCTTTCTTACGAGGAAATAAAGAATAAAATTGCAGAGTATAGCCAACCTATAGCTATTGGTTTTATTTTATTTCTTATTTATCTTATAATTGTCTCTTTCTACTTCAAAAACAAATATAGTACTTTAGCAAAATTAGATTTAACTACAAAAATAAGAAGACAAATTTCTCTGCAGACATTGTGGTTTCCATGGCCTGCTTTAATAGGATTCTTAATTTTTATAATCACACAATCCATTATGTATCCTTTAATAGGAGGTTTAATTTCTCTGGTTTTGTTAACCGTATTCTTTTGGAAAAATAGATACTTTAAATATATTCCCCGTCCTACTTATAGATTGAAAGGTATCACTTTTTTTGGTTGGCTTCATATAATTATAGGATTGTTAAGTTTATCTTTATTGTTCTTCTTATTAAACTCCAATGATGAGGGAGGTATAGTTAGAATCCTATTGACAATTGTAGTAGTATGGAGTTTTATGTGGGTTATTTTTGGACTGGGTTTACTTTTTCTATTCGAATCTATGAGGAGTACAGTAGTATTTATGCATTCTTTTTATATCTTTCTTGGACTTATAGGATTATGGTCAAGAATTATGTCTTCTCCTGTAGAAAGTTTACATGTAATGATTATTTCCGCGGTAGAATTTCTCTTATCCGGAAGTATAATATATTATTTCACACGTCTTGGTGTCAAAGAAAATTTTGCCAATCCGGATAAAATAGAGGTATAAAAAAAAGAAGAGGGTGTTAGATCATCTTTTCAAGATACATACGAATTTATGTATCTTACCAAAGAAACAGTCTAAAATAATAAATCCAATAAACTATTTATTTCCAATATTCACATGAGCCAACATTATCGCGCTTTGGATCAAAATAAAAGTGATCCCAGTTAAGATCAAAGCTACGATTAAAATGGCTGTTATTATCACTGTTGAAATCAAGATCATCTGGATTGAATTCCAATCTAAGGTTTTCCTCCTCTACGGGTTCCTTCTCTTTAGGCCATATTATATATATCTCTCCATTAATTTCTGCTAAACGCGCTTTGGTAGCTAATATTTCTAAATATACAGCCCCCCCGTAAAACACTATCCCTCCAGAGAAACCAAGAATACCGCCAATTCCCTCACTCCCAAAACTTGTCAATGTCCCTATTTTTATCAACGCAGATCCAGTAGTCGCAGAAAAACTGGCGGCTATTCCAAGTGCCTCTGCTTTTGTCAATCCACCCTCTAATGCAAAGGCAGCACTCGTTAGCGTATACCCAAAGCCAAGTCCGCTGGAACCGCTAGCAGCACTAACCACTTCTGCTCCAATTAAATCATTGGCTGCTTTCCCAGGAAGTCCTACCACTACTTTACCCGCGCTAATTAATTGATTAACTGCCGATTCAAACTCATGGGTCATAGCATTATAATATATCATTGGATCAAAGCTTTGCAATCCGTTTGGATCAATTAGGATTAGCGGGTCATTCGTACAATAAACATAAGGATTCAGTGTTTGCGGGTCCCTTAAATTCAAATTTCCCGGACCTACCGTATGCGGATCGGGGGTCAGGAATCTTCCGATATTTCCATAGTAATACCTCGCGCCGAAATAATGAAATCCCGTCGGGTCTTTTTCCTTTCCCGTAAATTCACGATTATCATCATGAGTCCCATCCTCCCAGACCAAATTCCCAAACGCTTCGTATTTTTTCTGTTTTACTTCATTCCCACTCTCATCCGTAATCATCATAGGTGAACCAATTCTGTTTAGATGGTAGAAGTAGTCATTTCCGTAACCTTCCACCTTTGCAAGCAGTCGATTCCCGGCGTAGAAATATCCTGTTGGTGAATCTCCGGAACCTTCCTCTTCAACCATTATCAGATTTCCGGCTTCATCGTAGAAATAGTTATACGCCTTATCAATATTTTCGCTTATACCATCCCCCCATAATTTATCTATACTTATATCTCCTACAAATAAAGTACCGCTACCACTCTCCCGCCTTACTCTCAATTTTAAATTAACCGTACCGGAAGGGAAATTATCCTCCGGGATATTTCCGGATAGTTTCATCCAATCATTTGTCCCTGATATTTCTTCCAATAGACTATCTTCTATCTCATTATTATTCCCATCCAGGAAAACCGCCTCAAGTATACCTCCTGTAAGATTATTATATTTTACTTCACAGGAATACTCATAACTTTCTACCTCAAAATCAATATCCGATAACTTTTCCTCTCTTATCCTCTGATGTCCTTTGTAATAATACTTGTATCCGTTACCGTCTTCATCGCAAAGTCCCGTAAGTCTGCCTTCCGAATCGTAGTAAAAGTTCACCGTATCATTTACATCGGACTTTGATTTTATACACCCAACATCGTTATACTCATATTCGTTAAATCCGTCATTTTTCAACCTGTTGGTTTTGATGATATCGTCGTAATAAGTATATTCATTACCATCAACAATTTTTCTATTCCCAACTTTATCGTAGGTGGTGAAACTGTGGTCATTCTCAATACCTTCTCTATCCTCAGTTTTAAGCCTTCCAAGAGCATCATATGTATACGCTGCTGTGGTCATGTTATTCGTCTTCTCGTTTAATAATTCTCCACGGTTATTATACTCAAATTTTACGTTATAAGGACTGGAAACACCTACAACATTAATACTGTCCATCCAATTTCTTGGTAGATATGTAAATGTATCCAAAACTCCTCCGGGGAAATGAACACCACTTAAGAGTCCTCCTGCTGTGGATGAAAGACTTACCGTTGCCGTATGATTATTGATGATTCTTACAGATGAAATATTGCCCAATTTGTCATATCCGTACTCGGCTTTATGACTCGGATATTCCAATTTTGTTAATCTTCCCTGTAAATCGTAAGAATATTTAAACCCCCGAGCTACTACGTTATCTGCTTTAAAGGGTATTACCATTTTTTCGCCTAAATTGCCTAATTCATCATAAAAGTACACTTCACGAACATTCTCATTCTGAAAACCTGTAAGTCTTCCCTGGGAGTATGTTAAACCTGAAGGAGGACTGTAGATCGTCTCCTTTATAGTATAGTTATCATAGAAATATTCTTCCAGAGTATCTCCAAGTACGGTATAAGGTAATGAATCTAAAATGCCTACTTCTACTGTCAAATTCTTAATCGAATCCGCCCAATTAAAACAGGGGTAAGTGCAATCCGGAAATTCGCCTAAAGCTTCGCCTGTATGTTTCATTCTTACACTGGAAATAATATTTCCATAATCCTCAGTGTCAAAACCCTGAGAAAAAATATTTTTTGCATAGCCCCAAACGTCACAACCGGGATACCCTTCATATATTACAAACTCTCTCTTGAGGGTGCAAACAGGATCTTCAAAATCCACATATAATGAGCATATTCCGCTAACTTCATGCGGATCAACACCACCAGTATATACAAAATCACATTTCACAATATATCTTAAGTTCACAAATCTCCACTGAGATATATCCACATTTACTTCCCATTCTGTTGAACTTTGATACCACGGAATAATATCATGGCGTTCAGTGTCATAGAATAAAGTATCCATTATGGAAACCGGCGGTGGATCATATTGACCTGGACCACCTTTAATTGTAATCCTGCCTAATTCGTCATAGTCATATAAAATTGAATCACCTGAATTTTGTACTGTAAGCCTTACATTGCCATCCGGATAATATTCGAATGTGTTTTCTCCTCTATCCGGACCTTCTCTTCTAATCAAATTCCCTAACCAGTCATATTCAAAATTAGTATGCCTCCCTTCCGCGTCAATTATCTCCAGTAAATTGCCGTTTACATCATAATCATAATAGGTCTCATTATCAAGAGCATCTATTACTTCGATTAAATTCCCGGATGCATCATTTATTAATGTAGTTGTATCCTCCATTTCGTCGATTACATCTGTTATATCTCCATCATATTCATACGTAACAAATTCGGCTCCATCTTCGGAAGAACTTTTTGGATATTCTATTTCCGTTACTCTACTTAGACCATCGAATGTTTTGATTGTATAATCAGCATCATTAAGAGAAACGTCACTAAATCTAGGCAGTGTTTCTTTAAACAACTTACCATCGAAATTATATATGTAATCCATAACCACAGCATCGGGAGCGCATTTTTCAAAATTAATAAGTCTTCCCAAGGCATCATATGAATAAATCTTAGTATCATTAGTAAAAAAATCTATCCAAGTTTTTTCACTTGTCTTTCTCTTAAAATCATCATATGAATATTCTACAAGCGTTTCCATGTTTCCGGGAACACCTTTCCGTACCTCAGATATTCTTCCGTAAATATCATATTCAAACTCGTTAACTATACCGCTTTTATCTGTAACGGAGGTAAGATTACCCTTTTTATCAAAATCAAAATCCTCTTTGGACCCATCCGGATATGTAACTATATCCGGGAATACATATTCGGAACCATATTCAAACTGGTGTTTCTCACCCATATAATCTTTAAGCGTATCTAAATTACCGCATTCATCATACCAGTATTCCTGCGAACGGGTCGAATCCTCATTTATCCATTCGGTCTTTTTTGTTAAATTTCCACGCTTAGCGTACGGAGCATTTCCATGCATAGGCGGCGTACCAGTAACACCACTCAAAGAATTCACATCATACTCGAACGCTGCCATTTGAACAAGATTCCTATTATGATCATATTTATAAGTTGTGTCTACAAGATTGTAAAGGTAATCATTCGCGTAACTGCCGATCCTCTCATAAGCGTAAAATTTTCTTCCCTCCCAATTGTCCGAAGGATCATCTGTCCACTCGGGCATACCTGAAATATCCCAGCTCTGGTTCTTACGTTTATCATCTTCAAATTCCATAGTATAAGAAGATGTACCTGTTAACGTTTCCTCTCCCAAAAAACGAATGATTTTGTTATTATCGTACTGGTCATATTCCGGGTAGTGGTAAACATATGCCTTCTCTGTTACATCGATATTATCATCATTCGGATTCAACTGTACTGCTTTGTATCTTAAAAAAGGATGCAGAGGGTACCTCATATCATAACTGCTGGGCGGAATTTCTTCACTTATAGTCCAATAAAAATGTTCCGCTTTCAATCTAAAATTATAACCCGGACCCAAATTACGCCTATTACTGGTAACAATCTTATAAGGTCTGCCGTAAAACTCTTCTCTCTCAAACGGCAAAATTATATCTTCCTGTAGAGAACCATTAAGAAAATTTACCCACTCGTGACCATTCCACATCAACCAACTTCGACCATTAATCTCTAAAAGATTATCCACATATGCAGAATCGATATTATAATAAGTTATACTTCCGGTATTGGGCATCTCAATTCTGCAGTTATCATAAATAGGAAAATAAGAACGGTGCCAACACACATTACCAACCATGCATATGTAGGGGGAAGTCGAACCCCACCATTCCACATTGTTAGGGCCAACTGATTCACCAAAATGATAGCTATATCGACAAGTATTATTACCATCTAAGGATTCTATATGATCAGCGTCAGGCAGAGTAACAATTTTCCCCGTAACAACCCTGTACTTTGATAGAACAGGATGATAATAACGCGACTCAGGATCATAACCGGGAGGATCTTCATAATCAGGACTGTTGCATGCAGGTCCATCAGCGCGACCATAAATTTTATCTTCGTAAAAATATTCATATTTAGCGCTATCAGGAGTAACCACCTCGATAAGTTCTCCCTGCCTGTGTTTATTATCAATTTCAGAGGTATACGTACTATACCAATCCTCATAAATATTACACTCAGTAATAAACGTACCATAAGTACTACAAGTATCATATTTAAATCTGTAAGGGGGCTTAATTCTATCCCCATTTTTTAGAAACTCTACCGAATCTAAAAGGACGAAAGCATTCCCATACCAGTACTCCCTTATCATCCTAAACCATTCCTGGTGATAGTGAAAATTGACTTTGTATGTATCTCCGTTTACATACCTAACAACAGAATCGACTACATAAAAATCCCACAGACAATATCCATATGGATGACCATTCTCCTTCATACGCTCACTTGTATCTACAGGTATTGAACTCCCGTATATAAAACATGTATCAGTGGGTGTGCATATTTTCTTCGGTATCCTGGCTTCCGGAGGACTATCATCACTCCACCAGTCTATATTTACATAATTGCCGTTACGGTCTGTTATTTTAGTTATTGGATTCAATTCCCGTTTAGAGTCAAGCTCAAAACCATTAGGATTTGGATAGCATACCCGGAAATCACTTTCATAAATATAACCAGGGGTATAAAGTTTATAAATCTCAAACTTCCAATTCCTTTGTCCTTTAACATGCCATGTCCTTGAAGGACTTTGACTTAAACTATAGATACTATAACTCTGCCCATTCAAGTTAATAAAACCGCCGGTTCGCATTGTAGCTTCGTCGGGACCGCAGGTCATACTATTAGCACCGGACACAGGATACCTGCCCAATTTATCACTATTAAGTGACACCTCACCCGGCATAACATTCCATCCCAATCCACAGTTACCCATATCCGCTGTAACCAAATAACTGTTGGTATCTCCGTGATCATATATAGATTCTTTAAGATGTTCTACAGTTGGATGATCGTATCCATACTTCATACATCTTCTAGGCGGGGACATATCCCCAAGATCCATACGATTCACCTGCATACCTGGTATGGACAAGGGTGAACCCCTGTAGGTAAGGTACAAATCGTAATCCTTATTTCCCCTCATAGGTAAACTTAAAAGTTTTATCTTTAATTCCAAAGTACCGTTCGATGTATTTATCTGTTCTTCGAGCATATTGGTCGAGATAGAACCTTTGTTAAAACCAGCGCTATAAGCATCCGTACCAAAAGTGTATTGTAAATTTACTTCTTCCTCTTCTGAAGTGGTTTGGGCACTGGTTCTAACCTTCAAAGTATCGTAATCGCCAAGGGGTTTTACCTCAGTGGCACTAATTAAAAATAATATCATTAATAAACTCATCGGAAATACCTCCTCACGGAATTATAACCGGGATTGCTTCGTCGCTTCGCTCCTCGCAATGACGTTTTTTTGTGAGGCAAGTAAGTATCATCAAACTCTGAGTTTTGAGTTAATAATTTTAACATTCCTCCTCCCTCTCCCAACTCACTTATTCAACATGGATATTTGTTGTTTTAACTCCGTATTTTCTTTCTCTAACTTTGCCAATCTTTTGTCCTGCCCGATAACATACAAAGTTAATTCTTCGACTTTTTCCAAAAGCTTTGCCTGCATTTCACCTAATTTTAAACCCTCTTCTACTGCTTCTCTACTGGTAGGAATACCGGGCAGGCTTTTTTCTTTTTTAATATGTTTTTCAAGTTTATTAAGAGGCATCAATTTATAATTCTCTTCAAAAACAAAATCAGGAAGAACATTTACCTGAACCTCAATTTCCTCGGCTGTAATGGTTCCATTGACGGTGAGTTCAGATTGAAGATTTGTTGTCCCGATGCCGACATTGCCGGAAAAATAACCTTTTCCAACGAAAAAACCACCGAATCCATTTGAATTTCCATTATATCCATAAACAGCCTTACCGTTGCTTGCACTTACTCTTCCATATACACCAATTGGACCATAATCGGTGGCGGTATTATAACCATAAATAGCAGCCCATCGATACTCAGGCTGGCTTGGTGCACTTGCGTCGCATTGCACATGCAATTTGGTTTCTGGACTTGTTGTCCCGATACCGACATTACCTTCAATGCCGACATTTCCTTCAATACCGACATTTCCGGCAAAGTAACTTTTACCAGATGAGTTCCCTGCAACGAAATCATAGTTCTCTCCATAAGCATAGACGGCGCAACTCTGTATCGATCCGTCCTCAGCGGTAGCATAAAGACCATAATCAGACCCTTCGGCTTTAACACCAATCGAAGTAATATAGCTTTGACCTGGAGGGCACTTCCCATGTATCCCTACTATACCATACCCATAAATACCTGCAAACTCATTTCCATCACCACCGACAGATAAGGGCGAAATTGGAGTAGTTGTCCCGATGCCGACATTTCCTTCTAAATTATTATAATGAATATCACCATCATTTTCAGTCCACCAGGAAGTTCCACCCCCTCCTATAATCTCTTTCCATTCCCCTTCCCCTTCACTGTTGGAAGTTAAAACATAACCGTCTACTGCGCCTGTTGATAATTTAAACCCATTCATCTGTGCTGTGCCGGCTACATGTAGTTTTTCAGCAGGACTCGTCGTACCGATTCCGACGTTGCCATTCCCTTGTATTCTCATTCTTTCAATCATATTTCCATTATAAAATTTAAGTGGAGCATTCCAGGTATATGCAATTGATGCACCATCTGTATCCTCAGCACGGAATCTTAAACGAGCAGTATTCAGGAACCCCTGGGCTAGTTCTAAATATTGACTTCCGTTGACAATATAGACCTTTGCTACGCCCGTTTGATTCCCACCCGGTTTTTTTGTCGATCCTATGATAACTTGATCTTCGGAGTTGTTCAGACGTATATAATCCCCTTCATCACTCCAACAAGACGTTCCGCCGCCTCCACTAGCCGCCTTCCAGCTTCCGACACCGTTAGCATCAGAGGTTAACACATAATTGTTTGCTGCGCCTGTCGTTAATTTAAATCCCGTCATTCGTACTCTGCCATTAACGTGTAATCTGTCAGCTGGGCTCGACGTCCCGATACCAACATAATTAGAATTATAATAGATTTTACTTCCATTCTTCGACCAGATTTTAGGAACTGCTTTCCAGGTTCCAACACCACTACCATTAGAAGTTAAAACATAACCATTAGCAGTACTTGTTCTCAATCTAAATCCCTTCATAAATATTGCACCATTGACCTCTAATTCAGAACCAGGATTATTTGTTCCAATACCAACATGCGTATAACCTGAAATAGGCCGTATACAGGTTGGGTTGGGACTATACCAATAATCCGCTCCGTAACTGACCATACTAACCAACAAAGACAAAACTACGACAAAACTTAGTTTCTTCATGATACCCCCTTTTCCTTAATTGTTAAATTTAAACAAACTTCTTGCAATAAAAATCTAAATTCAATCTCTCAACCAAAATTTTTAAGATAATTGCAGAATATGAAATCAGTGTAAGAAAAAAAAGACTTTTGTCAAGGGTATTTTTTATACTAAAGCAGTCCAGAGTCCATCGTCCAAAGTCAAAACTAAATCCTAAATCCCAAATCCAAAATCCTAAAAGTTTACCACAGAGAGCACTGAGGAAAAGGAAAAAACACAGAGAACACGGAGCCACAGAGAGAAAAAAGTATATTTTGTTGTTTTACTAAATCCCAACCCCTCGTATGTTATACTACAAATAAATATCCTTGTATATGGGGTAGAATTATTATGAATAGACATTATAGTTTAATGAATATGTTGGAAGAGTTAAATAAAGGGATAAAGAGAAGGCCTCCAACCCCT
>Ga0315552_1001944_pt1 | contig 12424 bp, 7 predicted proteins | sample SalMarSW160170MG_2_FD_203102 | JGI IMG/M metagenome (GOLD analysis project Ga0315552, IMG submission 203102) | Salt marsh sediment microbial communities from the Plum Island Ecosystem LTER, Massachusetts, United States - Salt Marsh Sediment SW1601-70 ...
AATGGGAGTTGAAAGAGGGATTGAGTACAGATGAGCAGATCGAACGTGAGGAACAATTGCGTCAGCTTCGTACAGCCCTTCACTCCCTCAGTGATGATAAGAGAGAGGTTATCATACTCAGCAGATACCAGGGAATGAAGTATAATGAGATAGCAAACATACTGGGCACCACCGAAGGAGCGATCAAGATAAAAGTGTTCAGGGCGTTAACTGAACTGCGTGAACAATATGCAAAAATTGAAAACCGGTAATCATGAAAGAAGAGAAATACCAGGAACGAATCATGGACTACCTGGACGGCAACCTGACTGCCAAACAGGCAGAGGAATTAAAGAAAGCATTAATGGAGGAAGGGTACGATCTTTCCCGACTGGATGAGATGGACAAAATGGTCAGGCAACTGGATGAGATCCGGGCGCCCGAACCACGGGAAGAAATGAAAAAGAAATTCTTTCACATGCTGGAAGAAGAAAAATCCAGGATCGTGTCCAAAGAACGATCTGTGGATGCTCTGCTGAAACCCTTCCGTACCCTCCTGGAACCGGTATACCTTCCCAAAATGCTTTATGCCAGCCTTATCCTGATCATTGGAATGATCCTGGGCCACTGGATTATCCCGGATAAACAGTTTCAATACCAGGCCAGCCTGATGATGGAAGAGATGCAATCCATGAAAACAATGATGGCTCTGACTCTCATCGATCAGTCGAATGCAACCGACCGGCTTAAAGCAGTGAGTTATACCGGTGAACTCAGCAAACCTGACGATAAAGTCTTTGAAGCCCTGCTGAAGACCCTGAATAACGACCCCAGCGTGAATGTGCGCCTGGCAAGCCTGGATGCTTTAACATATCATGTTGGAAACGAGGTGGTCCGAACCGGCCTCATCGAATCAATCAGTAGCCAGGATTCACCTCTGATACAAATAGCCATCGCTGAACTGATGATTAAAGTTCAGGAAAAACGTGCTGTTCCCGAACTGGAAAAATTGCTGGAGAGAGAAGACCTGAATGAATTTGTTGCAGAAAAAATTACAGAAAGTATTAAAATATTAACATAATAATTTTAAAATGATACGATTAGCATTCATCCTTTTACTACTCCTGTGGCTACCCGGTACACCGGGAGTTAAAGAAGAACACAAGGAGAAAATCTCAAAAACGTTAAACTTTGACGTTGCCAGCAAACAGAACCTGCTGATCATTAAAAACATTAACGGTTCCATCCTGGTCGAGGGAACCCAGACCAGCCAGGTTCTGGTGGATGTTGATAAACGCATTGAAGCGGAATCCCAGAATGATCTGGAAGAAGGTATCCGGGATATCACACTCGGTGTCATCAATACCGGTGACAGCATTATCCTGTATACCGATTCTCCCTATGCAACATTGAAACGCAAAAATGGGAAGATCTCCTACAACTGGAAAAACGATAATGGAGATATTGACTACGAATTCAATTTCGACTATTCGGTGAAAGTTCCCTTTGGAACCCTCGTGCATGTTTCCACCGTCAATAACGGTGACGTGAAGGTGATGGATACCAGGGCTGCCGTGAGGGCAGGAAACGTCAACGGATCAGTCCACCTTGAAAAAATAACCGGGGTAACAAAAGCCACAACAGTGAATGGGGTGGTGGAATGTGAAATTACGGAAAAACCTGTGGAGGATTGTTCATTCAACACAATAAACGGAGATATCCGGATTACCTTCCCTTCGAACCTTTCTGCCGATGTAAGCTATACCACCATGCACGGTGATTTTTATACCGATTTTGATTTTGAGATCCTGCCAAATAAAATCGAAAAAACGACATCAACATCAAAAAGCGGAACCACATACAAGATTGAAAAATATCCAAAATTCAGGATTGGCGATGGAGATATCCATATCTGGTTCAAAACCCTGAACGGAGACATGATCCTGAAAATGGGGAAATAACGTAAAAAACTAATAATAAGTTAAAAGCTGAAATCATGAAAACAACGAAAATTTATATTGCTGTACTGACTGTCCTTCTTTTACCCGCAATGGTCCTTTTTTCACAGGAAGTCAACCGCGAAGAACTGACCATTCCGCTGAGCAATCCCGGACAACCTGGCAAACTGGAATGTGGGCTTGTTAACGGATCCATAAAAGTTACCGGATATTCAGGGAATGAAGTGCACGTGATTGCCACCCAACCTATGAAAAAACTAATGGTTGAACCCGAACAGATCCAGGAAGGGTTGAAAAAAATTACGGCCACATCATTCAGTTTATCAGCTGAAGAAGAAGAAAATGTGGTCGATATTGGAAGTGATAGCTGGAAATCAACCATTAACCTCGAGATACAGGTTCCCATGAAGTTTTCCCTGGATATCGGTACGGTCAATTCCGGAGATATTACCGTTGAAAACGTGGAAGGTACGCTTGAGGTGAGCAATGTAAATGGAAACATAACATTGACCAATGTCTCAGGATCAGTCGTGACAAATACTGTCAACGGATTAGTCAAGGTTACCATGAACCGCGTGGATGCCGCTACCCCCATGTCATTTACCAGTTTTAACGGAGATGTCGATGTTACCCTGCCATCTTCTGTAAAGGCTACTGCCAAAATGAAATCAACATCGGGTGATATCTACACCGATTTTGAGGTTGATTTTGAAAAGAAAAAGACAAAAGTGGATAAAAGCGATGAGGAGGGAGTATACAAAGTTTCGGTGGATGAGTATGTGTACGGGAACCTGAATGGTGGCGGACCGGAATTTTTCTTCAAAACCTACCACGGAGATATCTTCCTCCGGAAAAAATAGTTGCCTGGTTTAATGATGGATTAATGATACGATGACTCAAAGTCATCGTATCACTTTTTTTGAGCCGTATACAATTAAAAAAAATGGTGAACGACTCTCCTGAGTTGTTCACACTCAATAAAGTGCTATTTTCAGATTAAATTATGAAATTCCCCGAATGGATTTAAAAAACCAGGATATTCGTTCTTTTTGAAAAAAGATGCACCAGACATTGTTTAAAAGTTCAAACTCAACTTCAAGCCCCAACGGCCATAACTCCAATTCTCAAAACCCACAAACACGCTGGCATCAGCGACAAAATAAACATCGGAGAGTCCATACCCCAGCTCGATATAATTTTTGAAATCAGGAAGGTAGAGATAACTCCCGTACAGTGTTTCCTGCCATAACCGCTCGCTGAAGAATGGAAGCAGCTTAACGATTAAAAAGGGAGTGTTGTACTTGATGTGCGCTTCGGTAAACCATTCGGTGGTACTGTACTTGTAATATTCAAGAAGCATAAATGCATGGCTCGGTCTGTCAAGCAATACCGGTATCTCCTGTGTATTGAAATGCTTAAAATCGGCAAAATGAATGTTTCCCCTGCCGAGGAATGTTCCGCCACCAATGCTCCAGGAGAGATCAGAAAATATTCCCAGGTCATGGACTTTAGATGCTCCTGTTTCCAGGAAACCAAAATCAGCTTTACTCTCAAAAAAATCCGGTAATCCTTTTCTGTATTCTATCCGGAACGTAGGATAATCGGATCCAGCCATTCGTTTTACTCCATTCCGGATCCGGTAGTAATTCCGTGGAGTATAAGACAATCCCAACCCAACAACAAGACTTTTCTGGTCTTCAAGAGGGTATTCTGTCAGGTACGGATTATCCGGAACGTTATCTTCATAATCCCATTCATTTTTGAAGAAGAATGAATAATCGGTTGAGTTATCCAGGTGAATGCGATTGGCGTAATTCATCGAGATGGTTAAAACCAGCCCGTTTGCAATATCAATCCTGTTACTGGTCCGGATATAAAACTCTTCATACAGCCTCAGGTAATTGTAACGGAAAAACAGGGATGAAATGGTGTTCAGGGTCCGGTTCATTCCAAAATCCGGATTGAAATCAGCCGATGTCTTACCAACATTAAAATAGAATCTTCCCCGTTTCATGGGGGAGTAAGTGAGGGTGTTGTCAACTTTCCATAAAACAGCTTCCCGGTTGAATGCATACCCGATTTCAGGTTCCATGGTATACTGGTGTCCTGCTGCGATATCTTTACGAATAGAGAATCGTTGCTTATATACAAATCCGTCCACTGTATTGAATTCAAATTTGTCCAGGCCAATCAGTCCATCATACCGGTACCTGACGGTTGAATCTTTTGACAAGAAACTCCTGCCGAAAAAGAGGCGGTTGCCAAATTGAACGATTTTGCTTCTCTCTTTCCTGGTTGAATCGGCAACCGAAGCGGTATCCGATCTTGCCAGCATAACGGAATCTTTGGCCCTGTATCCCTGGAACTCTTCTTCCGTCAGCGGAATTGGTCGTATCGTATTCCAGTAAGCGGTATCCCGTTTATAAGCATTCTCTTCAACCTCATAGTTTGATCTCTCTTCAATCTCAAGAGATTTATCCAGGGTGTCCCTGCTTCTTTCAGCCTCTTTATCCATCAACCGTGCCAGCTTGATCATATCCCGGTTAGTCATCTCTTCCTTATTCATTATCTCTTCCACTTTTTTAGCGGTTTTTTCATCTTTGAAAAGTGCTATTTGCGGCATTTCAGCTTCATCCATTTCAGCTTCCGCGTTCTTGTCAAGAGTCTCCTGCAAGGCAAGAGGGGGAGTGATCTCCTCGTTAATCTCGATCTCGGAATATTTTACAGAACTGAGATAAGCAACATCCACTTTTATCCCCAGTACCTTTGCTTTCACATCCAGGTTATAACTCACCGGCAACCATGCATCTTCCTTTACCGGAGAATACAGTTGTTTTATCCGGATAGGACCGATAAATATTTCAATGGTGAGGTCAGCAGAGTGAATATTCCAGTATTCATCCACGATATAGAGGTAACCGGTAAAGAGTTGCTGGCTTTTGCGCTTTGGGGTTACCTTGATCTTGTTAATGGCGTAATTTCCTTCAAATGAGACTCCTTCGTAGCTGAAGTTATAGTGAGAAAATGCGTTGGGTGCCAGCGGTGAAATGGCCATCTCTATGGTTGGTTCATAGAAACTGCTCTGGATATAATCCATCACATCCACGTCGCTTTCAGCCGGAAAGGAAGAGTTGACAGAAATTACTCGTTGATCATATCGATCCGGTGCAGTAAAGGTGATTTCATTGAGTGTCTCTTCCACGTAGTTTCTTCCCTCTTCAATAACAAAATCCTCATCCTTCATTGCCCGCTGAAACAATTTTGGGATTTTTAACACATCAATTGACCCTTTGATGTATACTTCAGCTTTCCAGTGTTTCACCTGGTTCAGGTAATAGGGAGCGAGTCCGATCGCTTTACGCATGATCATGTAGGCAGGATCTTCCTGTCCCGAATAAACCCGGACTTCATTGATCTCGTAAACGTGTTCAAAAAGCTGTACGTCGAGTGCTACCTGTGTTTTCCCGACTTCAACCTCCCGGATCTCCGTCCGGTACCCCAGTGCCCGGATGTAAAGGGTGTAATTACCCTCCGGAACCTTGATTTCAAATTTACCATCAACGTTTGCAGTGGTACCTTCTGTAAGTTCAACAATGTAGATGGTGGAAAAAGGAATAGGCATTCCCTTTACATCCGTAACCCCCCCCCGGATCACTTGACCCGTCAGGATTACCATCCCAAGGATGAAAACCAGAAAGGATATAAAAAATCTTCTAAAGAGCATTCAATAATATCTTTTAAGTATGAGACGTAGAACCTGCTCAAAGTATTACCGGTTCAGCAATGTTTTTTAACAGGCAACCTGAATCATCCGGTAAAGCTACGAAAATATAAAGTTAGATGTTAGAGGTTCAAAATTTCAGGGTAAACACCGTCTCAACTCCTGGATCTGATTTCACAAAGATCATTCCTCCATGTCGCCACATGATCTCCTTTGAAAGGCTTAGACCGATACCCGTTCCATATTCCCTGGTTGAATAGAACGGTACAAAGATTTCATCCATCTCATGCTGCTTTATTCCGCACCCATTATCCCTGACCTGGATTACCACATGCTCATCCATTTCATCGCTAATCAATGTAATTTCAGGTTCCTGAATGGTTCTTACTGCATGGATGCTGTTTTTTATCAGGTTGATCAGGACCTGCTCAATCATTTGAAAATCTCCTTTAATGGCAAGCCCTTCTTTTTTATACAGGGTTTCCAGCCTGATGTTATTATTTTCAAGTTCGGCTGAAAATAAAAGGCTGACTGAAGAAAAAAGCTCTTTTATCTCAATGGTGCTGAGATTTGGATCAGGGATCTTCGATACTTCCCTGTACTTGTCGACAAAATCATACAAACCATCACTACGGGACTGAATGGTTTTGATGCTTTCCCGTATGTCTTCAATATCTTTTTGGTCAAGGTCTGATTGTTTTTTTACATTACCCGTTTCATCTTCAACCAGCATCATAATTGTTTCTGTAAGTGATGAGATGGGAGTTACCGAATTCATAATTTCGTGCCTCAAAATCCTGATAAGCCTGTGCCATGATTCGATCTCTTTTTGATCAATCTCGCTCCGGATATTATGGAAAGTGAAGATGCCGTAAGGAGCATCTTTTTGCTTGATCGTATTCTTTGCCACAGACAGGTATCTAATCTCATTATCTGTTTTATACTCCAAAAGTTTATGATCAGCAGGTTTCATTGATTCGATTTGTTCAGCGAACTCAGGATTAACCTTCCTGAGCTCATGCAGGTATTTGATTCTTGGTATTCCCAGGATGTTCATTGCCTGGTCATTTATGAGTTCAATTTTATCTGTTTTATTGATGGTGATAATTCCAATATTTATATTTCTCAAAATGGCATTTAGATAGTTAACCTGGACTTCTTTTTGAATTCCATCCTGTTCAAAAGACTCAATAATCCTGTTCATGGTTTCTCTTACCTCATCGAAACCCGATCCAAGTTTCTCGTTTTTGAACTTAACGGAGAAGTCAGAACTACCTAAAGCAAGTAGAAATATATTCAGCTCTCTGTTGGTCCGGGATACACTCAATAAGAAATCAATGATCTGAAAGATGAGGATAACCAGGGAGATGGCAGGCAGGAATATAAGTTTTTTATCATAAAAGATAACGATCAAAACACTTAGCAGGAGTGCATTTAGAATCAGGAGACTAATCCTTAAAATAAAGGCGATTGTATATCGTTTACAGGTCATATTTTTTTAACCTCCGGTGTAATGAGCTTCTTGAGATGCCGAGATCTTTAGCTGCTTTGGTAATGTTCCCTCCGTTTTTCTCTATGATTTCAAGGATATGGTTTTTTTCAACCTGATCCAGACGATGTTCCTGTTGGTTACTCCATTGCCTTGAAGCATGGGTTGGTGGTAAAAACTCATCGGGCATAATTTCTTTCCTCTCACTCAGAATGATTGCCCGTTCGATACAATGCTGAAATTCCCGGACATTACCCGGCCAGTCATATTGCTGAAGCTTTTCAATGGTGCCGGGTTGAACCTTCAGCCCATATTTCTTATACTTTTTTGAGAATTGATTGAAGAAATGATCAAAGAGAAGAGGTATATCTTCAATTCTCTCCCGGAGACTGGGAACACTGATCTCAACGGTATTAATACGGTAAAACAGATCCTCCCTGAATTTTCCTTCTTTCATCATGCTTTGCAGATCCATGTTTGTTGCACAGATCAATCTGAAATCTACCGGTACCGGTTTGGTTGATCCGACACGCATAACGGTTTTATTCTGTAAAACTGAAAGTAGTTTTGCCTGGAGAGGGATTGAAAGATTCCCGATCTCATCCAGGAAAATTGTTCCTCCGGAAGCCAGCTCAAACCTGCCCGGTTTATCTTCAATAGCATCGGTAAATGCCCCTTTTATGTGACCGAACAATTCACTCTCAAAAAGTGTTTCAGAGATAGATCCCAAATCAACATGTATGAATATCTTATTCTTTCGATCTGACCATTGATATATTGTCCTGGCAATTAGTTCTTTACCTGTTCCATTTTCTCCAAGTATCAATACATTGGCCGATGTCCCTGCTACTTTTTTTGCTACAGATAGCGTATCGGTAATTGCAGGAGAGGTGCCAATACATTCACCGTAGGTATTGTTCCAGTCTTCGATTAACCGGCGTTGCCCCATCTGTAGATTCTTTATCTCATTCATGGATGCCCTGAGCTTCATCGCTGCGGAAACTGTTGCCAGTAATTTCTGGTTTTTCCAGGGTTTTAGGATAAAATCTGTTGCACCGGCTTTAATCGCTTTTACCGCCAGCTCAATATCACCATATGCAGTGATCAGTATGACTACTGTTTCCGGTTTACTCTTAATTATCTCATTCAACCATTGCATCCCTTCCTCTCCATCACGTCTTCCCTTATGAAAATTCATATCCAATAAAACGACATCAATTTCTTCAGATGATAACCGTTGCAAAATATTTTCCGGAACCTGTTCTATCTGTACATTACTATAAAAACGACTCAAAAAAATCCTGGAAGATTTTAGAACGTCGTAATCATCATCGATGATCAATATATTCCCTTCGCTTGTTTTCACGTTAACACGCTATTTACAAAATAACAGTTTTCATCCTCCAAGGTAAGAAAAATGTGTCAAAATCAAACACTAGTTGTAGCAATATCGCACACTCTATGGCGTTGAAATGTATTCAAATCTGTATAAAAAAATGAGAATCAATACTTTATAATTATTGGTATATGTTTTGAATATAGATTTCAAAATGATTAAATTCAATTTCTATGCTAAAGAACTATATCATACATGCTTTCAGGATATTTTTCAGGGAAAAATTACACACATTGCTTAATATGGCAGGCCTTGCCATTGGTTTAGCCTGCGGGATGATAATTTTTTTGTATATACACCATGAATTGACTTATGATTCGCACCATGAAAAAGCTGACAGGATATACCGGGTTTGTCAGAATTATGTGACTTCAGGAAAACCCAGGATATTCGCGATCTCATCACCACAACTAGGACCAAGGTTGGCTGAAGAATATCCACAAATTGAAGCCTATGTAAGAATAGATTGCATTAACAGTTTGCTGTTTCAATATGGGGAAAATGTTTTTACGGAGCTGGATTTGGCTTTTGCCGATTCCTCAATGTTTCAGGTCTTTTCTCACCGGTTCATTTATGGGGATCCTGAAAGCTGCCTGAAAGAACCGTATACTCTCGTATTAACCGAGAAATTATCCAGAAAATACTTTGGAAACCGTAACCCGTTGGGAGAAACGTTGCTAATCGATAATCAGTTCTCAATGACTGTGACCGGTGTAATCAAGGATCCACCTTCCAATACTCAATTGCCATTGTCAGGTTACATCTCCTACATAACGTATGACCGGATAGCACAATTACATTCGTTAGAATGGTCAATGTTTGAAATTAAAGACTACACGTACCTGTTATTCCATGACACATTTGACCGGGAAGCGTTTGACAGGAAATGGCCGGAATTTTATGAAAAATACCTTTCGGAAGATGCAGAAATATATGGACAGGTGTATGAACCCATATTCCACCGTCTGCGCGATATTCACTACCATTCAAACCTGGATGGCGATCTTTCTTCAGGGAATATAACCTTTCTCTACACATTGTTAATTATTGGAATTCTAATACTTGTATTGGCAGGTATTAATTACACCAATCTGACCACAGCCAAGTCTTTAAATCGGGCTGGAGAGATTGGCTTACGAAAAGTAGTCGGAGCCAGCCGCAGGTCACTGGTTTTTAAATTCATTCTTGAATCTTTATTGTTTTCAGTCATATCGATGGTATTGGCTTTCGGAATGGTTGAATTTGTTTTAGCGTTTACAAAATTTCCCCAAATTCTTGATACATCTCTTCACCTCGACCTTTTCCGGCAACCACTGATTCTTATTGGTTGTTTAATAATTACCATGGTTGTTGGCTTCTTTTCCAGTTTATACCCTGCTTTCTACCTGTCATCTTTCAATCCGGTACTGATTATACAGGGATTATTCAGACTGAAACCAGTAGGTGCTATAACCAGGAAAGCCCTTGTAGGTCTTCAAATCATGTTGGCTATTGTTGTTGTTCTGTTTACACTGTTATTAAATACACAAATTGGTTACCTTGAAAACCATGACCTTGGATTTGATAAAGAAAATCTTCTTATTATTCCAGTTCGTGATTCCAGCATGGTCGCTGCTGTCCCGGTAATGATGCATGGATTAAAGAAACTTCCTGGAGTAAAATCTGTTACGTCGGGTGGAAGCTATCCTGGAAATCCCTGGGGGGGACTTTATAAGTTTGAGGGTGAGGATGGTATGGAGGAGCACAATATTCCGGCATTCTTTATCGGTTATGACTATCTGGAAACACTTGGTCTTAAATTAATTGAGGGTAGAGATTTCTCTCAGGAATTTCCTTCAGATTCAGTTGGTGCAGTTATTATAAATGAAACACTGGCAAAGTATATGAACTGGGACAAACCATTGGGTAAGCGCATCCAGCAATTCGTTTTTTTCAATGCAGTTGTCGTTGGAGTAGTGAGAGATTTTCATTTTAGATCACTTCACCAGGAAATTCAACCCCTCCTGCTGCGTTTACAATATCAGTATGATGATTTGATTGTCAGATTGGACAGAACAGATCAGCAAAAAGTGTTGACATACCTGGAGAATAAATTCAAGGAACTGATACCGCACATGCCTTTTGAATATTATTTTCTCGAAGATAATTTCAACAGACTGTATAACAATGATAAAAGACAAATTCAGCTAATCAGACTCTTCTCGCTGATCACTATATTGGTTTCCTGCTTGGGATTGTTCGGATTGTCCTCCTATTCAGCAGCGAGAAAAACAAAAGAGATTGGTATACGGAAAGTTCAGGGAGCAAAAACCAGGCAGATAATTTTCCTCTTGCAGAAAGAGATACTTCTAATAACGTTGCTGGCTGTTGTGATTTCTGTCCCGGTGGCCATTTTGCTTTTCAGGATCTGGTTAAGAGGATTTGCCTACCAGGTGGGTCTGAATTACATGCTTATCCTGATTGTTATTCTTGCCTCATTTCTATTAAGCTCGTTAACTGTTTTATATCATTCTGTTAAGGCAGCAAGATCAAATCCGGTGGACTCACTCCGGTACGAGTGAGCATAGAGCATGGAGCAAAGGGCAAAGAGAAGGATAAAGGGTGATGGATTGACCACAGAGTACATCATCCTTCGCCAGAGCCTTCGCCAAGGCTTCGGCTCTCAAGAAGGCTACGGATGACAACGGAGTGCAGAGTGAAATAGGTGAGTGGTGAGAAGAAACAGGTACTCGGTTCTCCTGCCTGCCGCAGGCAAGGCGTTCCTGCCCGCCCGAACGACTGATGCGTTCAGTCGGGCGGGGGTACTGGGTGAAAGAAGAAATGAGATGTGAGTTATGAGTTGTGAGAGTATTAAAAGTACATGAGGTAAAGTGTATTTGAAGGATTTGAGCTGGTAGTTTCAAGTCTCCAATCCTCAGGTTGCCCTGCCGGTTGACAGGAATCCACACTCTATGATTATTAATTCCTGATAAGCTCCCGATTTCACCGTATGACAAATAACAAATATCAACTTCCAAATAATATCCAATGATCAACATTCCGCCAAAGGCATGCCTTCGGCACAATGTTTCAAGATCAACAATTTTGAGATTTAACTATTGTTTATTGTTTGCTATTTGGGATTTTGTCATTTGGATTTTTGTAAGATATAACAATTGTCTGACAATCGAATGACGCCGTGAAATAGTGTATTTCACAGGGTAAACCATTGTGTGACAATTGTAGGACTATTGAATGACAATTGCATGACCATAGTATGACAGCGAAGCGAATGACAATTGTATGACTATCGTTTGAACGTTCTTTCTAAAACTTCAACGTAAACACCGTCTCCACTCCCGGTTCTGATTTCACGGAAATACTTCCTCCATGAAGCTTCATGATCTGCCTGGAAAAACTCAGCCCTATACCATTCCCTTCTTGTTTTGTTGAGTAGAAGGGAACAAATATTTGCTCCAGCTGTTCAGACAGAATCCCTTTGCCATTGTCCGTTATCTCAATCACGGTATTGTTCCCATCAACTTTTGCAGAGAGTCTGATCACGGGTTTATGAACACCGGATAGCGCATCGATACTATTGCTGATAAGGTTTATAATTACCTGCTCAAGGAGGTGAGGTTCAGCAGTAACATGAATTTCATCATCTGGAATATTTCGTTCCAGAATGACCTGTTGTTTCTGAAGCTCCCCCTGCATTAGCCGACCGATACCGTCGCAAAGATCAGTTAGTCTGATACGTTTCGGTTTCACCAGTTTCGGCAATTGAGAAAGTTTCCGGTATCCATTCAGGAAATGATCCAGTCCTTCGGTTCTCTCCCTGATGGATGCAACCGATTCCCGAATATCTGAGAGGTTCATTTCCGTTAGCTCGGAGAGTTCCT
>Ga0315552_1001947_pt1 | contig 12418 bp, 9 predicted proteins | sample SalMarSW160170MG_2_FD_203102 | JGI IMG/M metagenome (GOLD analysis project Ga0315552, IMG submission 203102) | Salt marsh sediment microbial communities from the Plum Island Ecosystem LTER, Massachusetts, United States - Salt Marsh Sediment SW1601-70 ...
ATATTATATAGTATCTAGTAAGTTTATGCAAGAATTCACGACTCCTTTTCTTATCTTCTCTTGCCCAAATATTCATTCCAATCGGACCAGCAGCTAGCATGAACAAGGAAACAATCAGCAATATGCTCTTTTCGGAAAGGCTATAACTTGCCGAGTAAATCCCCACTTCCTGACTACCTCGAAAAAATCCCAAAATATACCTATCAGATAGACTCAGTATCCAAGCGGCAAGATTACCCACCACCAAAGGAAAACCATATTTTGCCATCTCTGAAGTTAGCGAAAAAGAAATATTTCTTGGGCTTAAGGAAATTTTCCCTACAGCCTTTTTCCAAAGTAGAGGGAGGACTATCGCCACGCTCAACACGGAACCCCAAAGTAAACCTTCAACACCCAAATGGAAGGCTATAATTAATAACACTCCAAGAGCAAGTGTCATCACACTCTTCCATATTGTAAAACCACTATACCAACTTACTTCCCTTTTGGCTCTAAGAAAATGTTGAAATACATTAAAAGCAGCAGTTAAAATAAATACGACTATACCAATCCACATCAGAGAATATAATTTTGGTGAAATATGGGATTTGGCAAATAAAAGAATGCTTAAAAAAACAAGAGAAATAACTAATATTGAGACAGCAGTTAACTTTATTATATTTGGGTAAAATTCGCCAAGTTTCCCATCTCGTTCATAGGCAGGATAAAACTTGATAATAGACATAGATAACCAGCCAACAATAGTTGAGAATACACCAACGGTGGCTATCGTCAAAACATAGTTTCCATAATCCCCTGGAGAAAACAGGCGAGTAACAATAGGGATGGCAATTAACCCCATTATTGCCGTGACAATCAATGAAGGTAGGTATCTTCGCATATCCGAAAAAAGTCCACTAATCATTTATAATTTTCTTCTCCTGCTTTATGTCATATTCACAGAATAATCTCTGATGATACACCACGTTCTCGATAAACATGATGAAAAAGTTTTTCCAATTGCTGCATTTGATATTCTTCTAACTTTTCCCTACTTCACCATTGAGATTCTTGTAAAAAATTATAGGTATCCCAAAATATTTTACCATAACGAAAAAGAGAAGGAATAGAACCATAAATATATTTAAAACCTTGTTTTATCGGATGAGGAAGCTTTTTTACTACTGTCTTGATATTCATATATTCTCTTCTACTTGAAAACTTATTTGTGTAGCTTGTATTAATTGCCAGAGAGGTATGGGATAGCCATCTCCTTCCTTTATACTTTTTGCAAATTCAATCATTTCTTCATAATGTCCTTTACTCTGAATTTTCGTTCCCATTTTTTCCACTCTTGTACCAAAAATTTCGAGTTTTTTATAATCATTCAAATGAAGAATCTTTCCATCTACATAAATTTCCATTTTTTCTTTAGGGACTTTCCGGGTACCGAGCGCTGTATACACTAAATTGCAAACCGAACCATCTCTATATTTTATAGTTGTAACAAAATTATCATTCCCGGAATATTGTTCTGTTTTTGGAACAATGGACGAAACAGAAATAGATTCAACTTCACTTTCGGTCAAAAAGTTAAAAAGATCATAGATATGACAGGCTTCGCCAATATTTCTACCTCCACCTTCTTCTGTGTGTACCCAATGGTCTTTAGGCATGAAGCCGGCATTCTCACGGTAATTTATAATCATTGGATTCTGTCGATTTTTTATTACTTCTTTTATTCTTTTAACGTATGGGGAAAACCTCCTGTTAAATCCCACCATGAAAGGAACTTTTGTCTTCTCCAAAACAGCCACCAATTTATTCAACTCTTCTCTATTTAAAGCCATAGGTTTTTCTAAAAAAATGGCTTTACCTGCCTCTGCCGCCTCAGCTGCCATTTGAGCATGTAAGTTATGTCTGGTAGCAATAATTAACATATTCACATCTTTGTCTTTAAGAACTTCCTTGAAATCCGTAGTTGCATAGGAAGCACCATATTCCTTTGCAATCGATTTGGCATTATTGCCATCTTTATCGGAAATACCGTAAATATTATAAAGACTATTCGACCTCTTAAGATTGGGTAAATGTGTTCCTTTGGCGAAACCTCCAGCTCCTATTAAAGCTACATTTATTTTATCTTTTTGGATATTCTTAGTGGAAACAATTATTTTTCTTTCCGAGATTGATTCTTTGTTATATTCCAAAAGAACTGTTAAGGGTCTGGAACTACCTGTTTTTAATTCATCATATGCTTTCAGCGCATCTTCAACAGGATAGATTCTCTCAATAAGCGGTTTAATATTTATCTTCTTATTGTCCAAAAGACAAAGGTATTCTTCCATATTCCTGTTTTCTGTCCAGCGGACATAAGCATAGGGATAATCTTCACCTTTTAGTTCATATTTTTCATCATAACGACCGGGACCATAAGAAGTTGACATAAGAACATCCAATTCCTTATTGAAAAACTCTTCTCTTTTAAGATTAAGTCCTACAGCGCCGACAATAACCACTCTACCTTTTTTACGGCACATTTCCATCGCCTGATTTATGATTTCACTGCTTTGTGTTGAGGCCGTGATAATTACCGAATCCACACCAAATCCATTAGAAAACCGCATTACTTCATCTATAATGTTACCATTAGCAGAATTTAAGCCTCTATCCATTCCCAGAGAAAGAGCAGTATCAACTCGTTTTTGATCTTTATCAATTCCGATTACTTTACATCCATTTACCTTCAACATTTGAGAAGTCAACTGACCTAAAATACCAAGTCCAATAACTATAACATACTCTCCTAATCTGGGATGTGCACGACGTACTCCCTGCATAGCGATACTCCCCAAGGTCACAGTGGATGCAATATCAAGCGGTAAATCCTGGGAAACTTTGACCATAAGATTTCTAGGGACAGCAATAAATTCAGCATGATTGGCAATACCTAACCCAGCACAAGCTACTCTATCCCCCTGCTTAATATCCTTTATTTCCTTGCCCACTTCAAGAACAACTCCGGAAGCAGAATACCCGATAGGTTTTGCCATATCTATTTTACTCTTTACTCGGACAATTGTATTCTTTAACCCCCGGGTTCTTATCATTTCAAGTGTTTTCTTAACATCTTGAGGTTTTTTTAGTGCCTTCTTATATAAAGGTTCTCCTGAACTTTTAATTCCCGACATTTCTGTTCCGGTGGAAATACATGAATAATGCACCTGAACTAAGACCTCACCAGCTCCAACAAAAGGTGCCGGTACATCTCCAACTGTTACCTGGCCTTTTTTAATTAAAATTTGTTTCATTTTAACCTCACACAGTGATATTTGCGATTTTCATATATTTTCAACATACTACGTCCTATCTTTATTATGTCTCAGAGATTTCTTAACCTATCTTTAAAACACAGAAGATCCGTCAAGTTTTAGCAGAAATTTCTTAGATTTAAAAATTGGCAATCCACTTAACCTTAAGGTTAAAGCATATATTTTTCCATCTTTCATCTTTAACCACTCATCCCGGAATCTATTCTTTTAGTTTAATAATGTTTTCTTCCTTTTCTGTGAAAGGGTCTTTTGAATCTTTGAGAAAAACCATGCAAATCCCTTGAAAATATTTTAAAACCCTCAAGCTCATTTAATTCTTCTTTCCTATTTTCCTTATATTCTAATATAAAAGCTGCAATGATTCCAAGGAAAACCGAAAGAAAACCTGAAACCATCACGTTTCTTTTACGCTTGGGAGAACTTTTTTCAATCGGAGGTTTAGCGGCACTTAAAGTATATATTTGAGGTGTGTCTTTCACTTCCTGAATCTTTGCAAGCTCGTACTCCCGGGTTAGTGTAATAAAAACTTCCTGCTGCAATTCAATCTCCCTTTTGAGCCTTCCCTGTTGAATTAATAACTCAGGTGAACCTTCAACTCTTCTGTTCTTTTCCCTGAAAACCTTCAACGCTTCTTCTGCAAACCTCAGTCTTTTCTTTGTCTCTTCTAATCTTTCTTTAATAAAATTTTTATTGCTCTTTGCCTTTGCGGTCCGAATTTCCTGATTTAACTTATCCAATTCTTCTACCATTACATTTGCAATGTCCGCCGCAAGCTGCGGATCGTAAGCATCAATTGAAAGAGTCAAAGTCATTGACACATTATCTACTTTTATTTTCATTGATTTAAGCAACCTTTTATAAGCCAAATAAAGTTTTTCCTCAGTATTTTCTACATCACTCAAATTATAAATTTCAATAAGTGTTTTCTTCCCTTTATCCCGAGGAGAGGAGTACTCACGTTGAACAACCCTGTTGATTAATTCTCTGCTTTCAAGTACTTTTTTATACATAAGCGGAGAGTCTAGGCTCGATTCTCCTTGAGTCAAACCAAATTGCATTGCAACGTTTCTCAACTGAGAAAGACTTCCCGAAACGCCGCTCTCTGAAGGCGGAAGCACAGTCACTTCCGCGGTATAAATCGGTGATTTAACGAGAGAATAGACTACTGTCAGAAATACAACACAAAAACAGATTTTCGCGATGAGTTTCCAGCGTTTAAAAATCACATCCAGGAAGTCGAGTAGATTTATCTCTAATTCTTCTTCCATAAGTTCTTTATTTTCTTTATTCATTATTTCTCATCTCCCGTCTTTTCATCCGTTTATCTCGATTTAGCTTTTCAATCATTAAGTCTGTCAACAACAAAAATTACCATAACCGCGCTTGAAACAATAGAAGAAACGTTTTTAATAATATCACCCCAGTTTATACCACTTGTATCCTTAGCTCTTGGGACAACAACTTCCGAACCTGCAGGAACCGACGAAACATCAAACCATAAAAAACTTTCCGGATTTTTTCCCCTTCCATTTGGAAGGATCAGCCTGATCCCTTTTTTGTTAGCATCCTGAGTGCAGCCGCCTGCCTTAGCAATGTAATAGGAAACATTCTTGCCCGGTTCAAAACGAAAACTTACAGGAAACAAAACCTCTCCGGTTACTTTAACTGATTCCAATCCTCTGGGGATAAAAATTTCGTCCCTATCTTCAAGGATAATGTCAACCTCTGAATTCGGATTACTTAATGCCTCCACAACATCTACATCAATTCTGCCAATGTCACTTTCATTTCTGACAAATTTAGCCGCTTCCGGATAAGCTGTTTTTTTCAGACCGCCTGCCCTTGCTATTAAATGTGACAATCTTTCGTTCTCCGAAATAATCGGGTAATCTCCCGGTTCTTCAATTTCTCCCTGTATGGTTACCCTGCGTTGCTCACTCCATTGTGGTTTGATTCTTAAAAAAACTATATCCTGGTCTTTCAATTCAAAAACAATATTTTCATTTTCCGTTCGAGAATATACTTCTTCTAAATCCAGAGAAATAATTTCTGAGGAATCGGCTTTTACTCCCGGAACAAGTCTGGAAACTTCAGCGTGCAATTTATAAACAGGCAAAGTAAGACCACCTGAAGTGAGTATGAGATTCTTTAAATTCATACCAACAGAGAGCTCAAAGCTTCCCGGCTCTCCAACTTCTCCATATATATAAACCGAATCGCAACCCTCTCGATCAAGAAGGGAAAACACTTCCACTTCGTCTCCGTCTTCTAAAATAAAATTATGAGTACCTGTTTTTTGAATTTCTTTCAGATTTACACTTATTACTTCCTTCCTTGTATCTTCCGATATTCTACTTATTTGGACTCTATCCTTGTAGGCGTCGTACTTCAACCCTCCTGATATTTCCAATAATTCTTTTATCCCTTCATCATCTTTCAGCTCGTATATCGCGGGTCTGTGAACTCTACCCCTCAGAGTCACCTGTTTTCCCATTGGAGGAACAAATATAGTATGATTATTCTGAATCCTTTTGTCATTTTTTCTCTCCCCAGAAAGCAGATAATCATATAAATCAATTACTTCCTCTAATTGATTCTGAGATAAGAGTTTTACATTACGAAGAGAGCCTTTTGGGGTTGGTCCTCCCGCATAATACAAAGCGTTTAATACAGTTGAAACACTGGAAACCGTATATCCGCCCGGTCTAACTACTTCACCCACAATAAAAACTTTAACTTTCTGCAGCTTTCCCAGAGAAATATCCGTAAAGGTCTTATTCTCCCTGATTCCGGAATAAGCAGCAGCAAGCCTACTTTTGACTTTTCCCTTGAGTTGCTCTAAAGTAAGTCCATTTACTATTACCCGACCTACATCAGGAATAAATATTTTACCTTCACGATCAACAAATAATTCATAAGAAGTATTCACTTCTCCCCATAGACGAATAATTACCTCATCCCCGGGGCTTACCGGATAATCCGGATCCGCAGGACCAATATCCAGAGGCTCGAAAGTTTGAGGAACAATATTGAAAATATCATATCCAAAGGGATGAACTTTCTGTTTCTTAAGAACAAGTGATTCTTCCTTAGCTTTTAAAGCGGCGCTTCTTTTCTCTTTTTCTTCCAGGACCCTTCTCCGTCTTTCTATCGCCTCTCTCAACTCATCATCTCTCCTACCCGTTCCTCCTGAGTCTTTTTTCTCAAGAGCTTTTTGAATTTCTTCGTCCGTATACCCCATTTCTCTAGCCATTTCAATTACTTTTTCCTGGCTCAAGTCGCCTGCTTCAACCAAATTCTCTAATTCAGTAATGCTTTGAGCGATAAGGGTAACAGCAGAAATAAGAAAAATAATAAAAAACACTAAAAACTTTCGCATTTTACCTCCTACCGGTTGGATGCCAAATGAAAGTAGGCCACCGTAATATTATATTTATTCAATATGTCAATATATCTTTGCATTTTTCTTTGGATCGTGAGTTAATTGGGTCTTTTTCTCTTTTAGTTGGCAGTACCATTTTCTACCTTTACCCTTTTCCCATCCACGGTTGTCTCTGGTAAAATCTTGATCCGGTGTTTGTGTCCAGTTATCCACGAATCTCCGATTTACTCCTTCCTTCCTTGCGATCTCACGTTTCTGAACCCTATACCCGAAATATAATCCGTTAACTTGCCTTCTCTTCTCAATAGATTTTTTTTCTTCATTTCTTAATCTCCTATCTCGATTAAATTTTATTTTACAATTTTCTGCCATAAAAAGCAAGACCCGGGTGGCCTATTTTCATTTGGCATCCAACCCCTAATACCTAAAACCTAATGCCTTGCTGTGCCAGCTTGCTGGGCTTAATATATTCTCCGTGTTTTTCCTGCGCGGAAAGAAGTCTTTTCCGCTGTTCTTCCAGGATATCGTGGAGTATTTGCGGTGCATCAATTATCTGTGTTCTGTAAATTTTCTCGATTCGGTCAATCTTCGCGATATTTTCCTTTACTCTTATTTTGAATTGTTCGTTATAATCTTCCTGCGTAAACTCTTTATTTATAATTTCTTTAAAGAGTTTTTTAAGGTCTTCGTATTTGGGGATACGTCCGGTGGGAGCGTCTATCGCGTCCACATCTCTGTTTGCTCTTAGTTCCGCCCATTTATACCAGACTTTTTTGTCTTCTCTTGAGTTAAGGAAGTTGCCGTCTTTGTCTTTAAGGAAGTAATTGACCGCGAATATGCTGGGTTCTTTTTCCAGTCCTTTCGCGAAGTCAAGGTTTGCGTTGATGTAATCTCTTAAGGAGACGGAAAGGAAATCAAGGTTTGACATAGGGTTGAATTTTCTTACTCCCTCTTGTCCCAGGGTTGCTGCTGTGGTTTCCGATTCGAGCGATGCACCGTACGCGATTATACCGTGAGCCCAGTCAAAAGCTTCTTTAATTGGTACCCAGGTGTCGGAATCTCTCCCTCCGTAAACCATACCTCCTATTTCTACGCCTTTGGGGTCGTGCAATGTCGGGTCAAGATTGTTGAAATTTTTAAGGGATATGGTAAACCGGGCATTACGATGCGATACGGTTATCTCTTTACCGTTTTCGTCTTTTTTGCCTTTGTACCATTCTCCAGAATAGTTTATACCTTTTTCCGGGATTTCGCCGTCTTTTTCAATCCAGTGAACTCCTCCTTCGGGCGTCATTAGAATATTGGAGAATATTATTTCCGCCGAAGAGTGAAGGGCGTTCCATATTATAGGGTCATCCTTGGAGTTGACTCCCATAATGATTCCGAACACTCCTTTTTCAACGTTCACTGCCCTTACTCTTCCATCTATTTTTCTTAAATAAGCTATATCGTCGCCGACGACAGTTTCGTTATCAAGCATTGAAGTGGAGGTTTTGCCGCAGAGTGACGGGAACGCGCCTGTAAAGTAAGTAACCCTGTTATCCGGACCGTGAACTCCCATAACGAGCATATGTTCGGTTAACCATCCTTCTTTTTTGCCGCGGTTAATTGCAAGACGCATTGAGAGTTTTTTAAGTCCTATTGTATTGCCGCCGTATTGAGTATTGGCGCTGTATACCATATTTTTTTCGAGGTCGATATATACGCGGCGTTTATCTAAGTTTTTGCTTGTATTTCTTTCGTCGAGTTCACCCGCGGAGTGAACTATTTTAAAAAATCGAGCGTTTCTGCCCTGGCGTACGAATTCTTCGAATCCCTGTCTGTAAAGTAAGTCTTCGCTGTGGGCAACATAGGCGGAATCGGTCATCTGCATAACCGGTTGCGAGAATTCCGAGTTTGTGGGGCCAAGGCAGAAAAATCGAATGTATAGTTCTTTCCCTTTCATTATGTCTTTCATTATTTTGTGGATTTCTTCAAGGGATTCTTTTCTCCTGGCTGTATTTATTGCTTTGTCGAGTTCTACTCCTTGGGGAAGTAATATTTTTGTGTTTTTCTTGTCCCTTGCCTGGTCATTATAATTGTCAAAGTGAATCGTATGATTTTCTGCTGTAAGCTTTATTTCCTCACCGTTTTCGATAGATATTTCTCTTATATATTTTATATCTTCCACGGAGTCGGTACATACGAAAACTTTTTCAGGGGTACAATGCTCTATGTATTTTGCGATAAATTCATGCAAGTCAGGATTGTCAATCCTCAGAAGCTTCTCGTATTGTTTACTCTCCAGTCGTTCTTTTAAAATATTTGAAGGCACATTATCCCCTTATTTTTATTTTTTTTGGAGGTTGAGAAATTAATGAATATAGTTCAGGTTTTAACGAATACTTTTTCATCCTATTTTTAACCCTTGGGGATGATAATGGATTTTGTTAATCTGTCAAGGGGTTTTTTAGATTCTTCGAATCTAAGTTAAATGGCTTTTTTAGGTTTTAGTAAAAATAACAATATATTTTTTTTGTTTTTTTCTCTCTGCGTTCTCTGTGCCTCTGCGGTGACATTAGGTTTTAGTTAAAAACAAATAAAAAAATCCTGTTAATCTTTTTTTTATCCTGTCTAAATATATGGGGATGTGGGTGGGGTTTTAAACAAACAAAAATCTTGTTTCTTTTCTCTGTGATCTCTGTGTCTTTGCGTCTAAATTAGGATTTGGGATTCGTAAAAACAATAAATAAAAATCTTGTGTTAATCTGTGTAATCTCGTGGTTACTAAACCAATCCCCCCCTTGCAGATGAAGTATTTTTTAATATATTCAAGGTACCGGGGCGTAGCGCAGCCTGGTTAGCGCGCCAGCATGGGGTGCTGGAAGTCGGCGGTTCGAATCCACCCGCCCCGATATTAATATTTTTATGAGGGGACTATTTGCTTTTTTAAATGAATTTTGTATTTTTATTTTTAAAAATTTTGGGCAGTTTTTTACCTAAAGGTGTGGGTGACCTTGTTTCCAGAGGTTGTGCGCGTTTTTCGTATATGTTTATCTATAAAAAAGGACTTCGTAATCATCTTTCAAATCTGAAAATCGTTTTTAAAGATAAAGATAAAAAAGAGCTTATGGAAATTTCGAAAAAAGCCAGCATGAATCTTGCCGTTTGTCTTTATGAACAGCTTTTAATGGGGAGACTAATAAATCATAGAAATTATCACAAGTTCATAAAACAAGAAAATATTCATAATCTTTACGATGCGCATAAAGAAGGGAAAGGAGTTGTAATATTAACAGGTCATTTAGGTAATTACGAATGGGGTGCTTCTTTTATGAGTTATCATAGGTTTTCCGTTGCTCTTATTTCGATAGAATATAGGACGGAATTCATAAGAGATATTTACAAATTTAATCGAAAGAGAGCGGGACTGGGTGTTTTTTATGTGAAGAGAAGTTTTTCCGGACCGGTTAGATTTTTGAAGAATGGAGGGGTTCTGGCAATTGCCGGGGATAGAAGTTTTGAGGGTTCTACGCTAATTGTTAAGATGTTTGATAAAGATGTAGAGATTCCAAGAGGTGCGTTTTTCCTGGCTTCAAAATTGCGAGCACCTGTTGTCCCGGGTTTCTGTTTAAGAGAGAAGGATGGTTTTTATCATGTTTATTTTGAAAAACCGTTCAAGATCACAGAAGGAGAAATTGAATTGGGCATTAGAAGATATGTTGAGATACTGGAGAGATATATTAAGAAATATCCGGATCAATGGCTTTTGTTTGATAAACTATGAAAGAGAAGATTTTAATAATCATACCCGCTTTCAATGAAGAAAAGAGGTTAAATGATTTGCTTAAGAGGCTATCTTCGTTTGTTTCTCTGAAAGATGTCTTGGTGGTGAATGATGGTTCTCTTGATAATACCGCAATTGTTGCAGAAAGAGCCGGTAGTGGAGTATTGAGTTTTAAGATAAATCAGGGTAAAGGTTTAGCACTTAAAGCCGGTTTTGATTTTGCCATAGAAAACGGATATGATGCCGTTATAACTATGGATGCGGACTCTCAGCACGATCCCGATGAAATACCGACGTTTCTCACTTACTACGAAAAATATAAAACTGATTTAATTATAGGAACAAGAAAACATGATTTATCGGAAATGCCTTTTCCGCGTTTTATGGCGAATACAACCGGCTCATTAGTGGCTTCGGTCCTATCAGGTATTAGAGTAAGTGATAGTCAATCCGGTTACCGCTTTATAAAGAAAGATTTAATTGAAAAAATTAATTTAAAGGACGGACGTTTTCAGATGGAAACCGAAATAATCGTTAAGGCCGCAAGGGCGGGCTTTTCTATAGGTGAGGTGCCTATTGGAACTATATATTTGGAGGGATTCAAGAGTCATATAAATCACTTTGTTGATACCGTGCGATTTATAAGACTTGTATTGCGGATGCTATGGCGTTGATACTTATTTCTAACGATGATGGTATAGATGCTTCAGGGTTAAAGGTTCTCCGGGAAGCAGTGAGTGATTTAGGAGAAGTAATAGTTTTTGCCCCGGAAGGCCAGAGGAGCGGTTCAAGCCATTCCCTTTCCATACATAAAAGTATAAAAGTAAAAAAAATTGACGAGAATAGCTATTCTACCGATGGAACTCCGACAGATTGTATCCTTTACAGTGTGCGTGGTATTTTGAAAAATAAGCCTGATATTGTGCTTGGAGGTATTAACCAGGGGGCTAATCTTGGGAGTGATGTTTCTTATTCCGGTACGGTTGCGGTCGCTATGGAAGGAACTTTGCTGGGTATCCCTTCCGTTGCTTTTTCTCAGATTGATTTTAATAGTTCTTTTAATCCGGATTTCGCTAAAAAAGTGGTAAACTGGATAACCAGGCAAGTTCTAAAAGATAAATTACCTGAAGGTGTTTTTTTGAATGTTAATTTACCTGTCGAACCTAACGGTAGGATCAAAATAACCAGCCTGGGGAATAGGATTTACCGGGATGAAATTATAAAAGTTAGGGAAGAAAGAAAAGATTTTATATACTCACTGGAAGGGAGAACTCCAACATGGGTTTCAAGCCCGAATTCGGATTTTGATGCCGTACATAAGGGTTTTGTTTCTATTACTCCAATCCATATGGAGTATACTGATTTTGATATGATTGAAAAACTACGCTTTTGGGAGGAAAATTATTAGCTACGAGTATCAGCGCAAGAATATGGTTGAAAATCAAATAAAAAGAAGAGGTATTACTGATGAAAGGGTTCTTGCTGCAATGGAAGAGGTGCTCAGGCATGAATTTGTTGAGGAGAGTTTAAAAGGAGTTGCTTATCAGGATGGTCCGCTCCCTATTGGTCTGGATCAGACAATATCTCAGCCGTATATTGTCGCATTGATGACAGAGCTCCTTGATGTATCGGAAGAATATAAAGTTCTTGAAATTGGAACCGGGAGTGGTTATCAGGCTGCGGTAATTTCACTTCTTGCGATGAGTGTCATTACCGTGGAAAGAGTCCCAAAACTTTTTAAGGAAGCAAAAGACACCTTGCGAAAATTGGGTTACAATAATATAACTGTAGTGATGGCAGATGGTAGTATTGGTTATAGAGAATATGCTCCCTATGATAGGATTATAGTTACAGCCGCTGCTCCTTCTGTGCCGGATGATTTGATTAATCAATTAGCGGATAATGGGAAAATAGTGATTCCGGTTGGTGATATAATTTCTCAGCAACTTGTTGTTTTAA
>Ga0315552_1001953_pt1 | contig 12396 bp, 6 predicted proteins | sample SalMarSW160170MG_2_FD_203102 | JGI IMG/M metagenome (GOLD analysis project Ga0315552, IMG submission 203102) | Salt marsh sediment microbial communities from the Plum Island Ecosystem LTER, Massachusetts, United States - Salt Marsh Sediment SW1601-70 ...
TCCACCCACGGCCTTCTTCATAAGAATAATAAGCCTTTTTATCATCTACAAGATTTTTTAATCCATAGCATGGGCAATTTACAGCACAATTCTTTTCTCTGAAAACTATGGGGTAATCATCTCGCTTGCTGTAATAAGCACCAGGGCCAACCTCTGGTTTAGATAATGATTCGTCGTCATTCATCTTGCTCCAAAAAGTTAGTCCTTCTTCATATGTTTGATCTTGTGGAATATCAACATACAAATTGAATGCTTTGCCATAAATATTTTTAAAATCAAGCTGTTTAGCTTGGTTTGTGGCTGCTATTTTAGAATGATCTAATAATAATGTATATCTACAGCCTTTATCCCCAACATATAAATCAGTAGTATCTACTGAGAAAGCTATATCTGACAGTTTTATAGTTGTTAGGGGTTCAATTTCTATTGTAAAATATTGTGGTGTGTTGCCAATAAAAGCTTCGGCATTTCCATCACCATCGGTAGTTATTACAGCGTCTGTCCATAGTTCCTCATATTGAGAAAACCTAACTGATGTGCTATCTGCTACATTGGTTCCTTCGTTTTCTACATAACAATAGAGCCCCATCTCATTTATCTTTGTAGATAGATGATAGTCGGTATAAATTCTAAATCCTTTACATGTTATTGGTGTCCACTCGTGTTCTATAACATTCCAATCTAATATTTCCGACGCCTGCCATTCATCATAGTTAATAACAAAGTTGTTTGTAACTATGGGCTTTGCATTACATGGGTTCTGGAATATATAATCATCCACGCGACCATAAAATTCCATACCATCATAGTATTTAAGATTGTCTATTGTAATAGCAGTAAATTCTGGTATATAATTATATGTAACATCAGGTATATACGAACCACCCTCATCTTCACGGTAGCTAGCGTTACCATTAAACCCATCAGATCCCAAATAATATGCCAAAGAAAAATTCCTAAAATTCATACGTTCTTTAAAATAAATAGTGGACTTAAAAATAGTTTTAGATCTGTGCAAAGGAAAATGCAATGTAAATGCAATTGGGTCATTTTCAAAGTTGCTTACATAGGCATCCGACTTATACTGGCCAATATGAAACAATGTACCTACCCATTCTTCATCGCCATTTACCCAAAAATAATGGGGATTAGATGGAATAACACCGTTTGCATCGCTGACTGAATAGCTATTGGCTGCTAGACCGTTTTCATTTCCATAAATACCGTCTGTTAAGTTAGATATTCCATAAGCAACATTGAGATGATTAAAGTTATCCCATTCAGAATTCAATACATCCCAATATCCGGTATCGTGTGTTTCTCCAAATAAATCAACTTGCCAATCTACATCTAAACATCTGGCAACATTGTATTCTAATATCTCTGACTCGGCTTCCCCTTTAATAGTAATGTCTTCTATATTTATTCTTTTGCCAAAATCTACAGAAACTACAAGCTTTGTCTGTCGATCTTCGCTGCGGGCGTAGAAAAATAATCCAGCATTTCCATCACCCAATACCTGGCCTGGGTTAAATGTACCGGTGGGGTTTCCAGTTACTTGAAAATATAAAGCGTCTGTGTCTTCATTATAAGACTTGCCTACATAGACGTCTATATTGTAAGCTCCAATTAAATCCCCCTTATTTACCCATATATCACAATCAAGGGCAACATATTCTTGAACCTTTGAGTAGAGTTTTCCACTTGTTCTGTTAGGTACATCTATGGTATGTACGGTTTTTAATATTCCATCTTTTCGGCGGCGGAAAATTTTGAGCTTGCATCCAGTTCTAACACTACCATTTGAATCCACCATCGATCCAATCATATAAATCTTTTTTATTTTGCCACTAGCATTAAATGGATGTGTAAAATCGATTGTTGTTTTGCCGCCACTATCTATGACGTCATAAGTGACTTGTTGTGTTCCGGCACCAATATCAGGCTGAGTTATATATTGAGCACTACCTAATCCGTTTCGTACCCAATCTCGGCGGCCACCTTCAACATTATAAATATAAGGATTAAATTCTATATAACTTTTCTCACTGCTGTCAAAGAGTTCCAATAATTGAAATGACTTTATTTTAAAAGATGATTTTGGCTTATAACCATCAGCTGGGTCAGAACCAATAACTGTGGTTGACACATTAGAACCGCCCTCAAAAAACCCCAAAGTTTCTGCTGCTGTACTATCTGAAACAGATACCGTGCTGTCACTAGTTGATGTTCCTGAATAAATTTTAAATCTACCTAATTCAGAATAAGTAACTTTGGTTTCTGAATATCCACCTATATCTACTTGAGAGATCTTTTTAGCAATATCTTTTGCGAGCTCGTCACCGGGAATATTTATACCAGAATTTAACGTAATTATTTCATTCCCATATCCATTTATATTAACAGAGAGTTCATCATTAACGCCATTGATTATATCAAAGTAATTACTTTCTTTAGGCTGTGCCAAACAATATGCGCGGCTTCCTATGCCGCCACAACTGTGGGTATAATTATTATAATATGAACAAGTTGGATTATTACAAGCAAATGTAGCAACAGATGTTATTTTAATTTCTCTAATAAAAAACTCATCGCCATCGGCACCGTCTATTATTGGATAAATGCGTAAATCATTTACATCTCCTTGCCACCACTGCGCATTTCCCATATTAATGTTATAAGTATGCCAAATATTATCTGGATAAATAGTAAAATCATATGTCTTATCTGAATCCCAAGAAGGATAATTTATAGTTCTCCACATAACCCTTCCAGTAGATGGTACACTACCAGAGACTGCGTTTATTTTCATCGATATTCTTAAAGTATAATAGGTCTCGCACGCAACAGGTATAAAAGTAGATGACCTTCCTATACGACCAGAAGCACCATATAATGTTCCAAATAGAAAACCATTCCAAGAACCGTAAGTATGAATACCCGAATATGAATCCCACCCAGACATGTCGCCGTTCTCGCTGAAATCAGCTTCATAGCCCACAGCAGTGTCATGTACGCATTCTTGGATCACATCTATATCTAAGGCTTCATTAATGAAATTATAATCCATCTGGCAATCTCTTTATTTTGCACTCTTTAAAAGTTTCGATAAGGCAACCGCCTTTACCGTCTAAACCATTACATTTACCACAATAAATTAATACTTTAGCTTTGCGAGAATTAATAGCTTTCACTATTTCTCCACGAGCAGCCGAATTAATAACTACCTCTGAAATTCTTTTTCTCTCTAATCGTTCTAACTCTTTATAAGTATATTTTTCAACGGAACCACATTTTCTACAAACATAAACTAAATATTCTGCTATTATACCATCCACTATTTTGTCAATGTCATCTAGAATAAAAGAATCTGAAAGAGAATAGGCATCATATGTCATCTGCTGACTGTAATGCATAATTCCTTCTTTACAAAATTTACATGGTATATCTTTTAAATTCATTAGTACCTCACATATGGAGTAACATGTGCGTCTTGTCCCATACCTAATTTTTCTCCCACATCACTTTGTAGAAAATATTCTTTATTAAATTTTGCTTCAAGGTATGCAGGCTTCATGGCATACCAAGATACCACCCCAACAGCCGCCTCTTCTTCCCAATTAGAATGAAGATGTTTAAAAGCGTATCTCATAATATCATGAAAGTCATCCATGATATAACACCTTGCACTTGTTGTGTTTGGGTTCCACTGGTATTGATGCCCCCCAGGGAGCCATAAATTATATGCCTGATATCCAGCAGTGGCCCAGTGGTTTCCCCATCTAGTTTTATCGGATTCCATTGTCACCGTAAAATTAACCAATGAATATGTTGCGGCTTTTGTATCAAGCAAAAATTGCTCAACTTTTGGTGGTAAAACTGTTCTATAAATTGTTACATTTGTTGGTTCATATGATAAAGCAGCCTCATATAAAATCTGTTGTTCTTGTTCTGCTTTTATAACAGAGGCATAGTTATATACAGAAATTGCTTCCATGTCTTCTTTGTGCTCCCCACCTCTTACACGGCGCATTTTATTATATGCCCTGACCGGACCACTGATTGGATGGGCCTGTTCAAAAAAATAAATACCGGAATTGTCGTAGTTACCATCATATGATAATACCCTATTTATTCCATCCAAATTATAGTTTCCAGGATCTCCGATAGATGTATTATATTTCCTTTCCCATACTTTTATATGTTCTGTATAATCTTTATAGCGAGCTTCATAAAGCTCTATTTTAGTTATAGAGACACCATCAACAGATTTTGTGCTTAATGAAAATTGTATTTTAAATTGATTCGATCTGTTTTCTAACATTCTGGATGGAGTTGGGGTTACTATTATTTCTTCTTGCCATGTAGATGTTCCAATCCCACCTCTCATTTCGTCGTCTGTCATATAGAGAACTCTTGTAGTCCCTAAATCAGAACCCCCTTCTGACGCTCTTATTTCTGGTTGATGTAAATGTCTTTTCTCTAGTTTTGTTTCATCTCCATCCTCTACCTCAATATTTACATTTCCAAAAAGTCCGGTAATCACAACCCTGCTTATACAAAATGTGTCTTCGCCAAAATCAAAAGTAATAGACGGGCTATTAGTATCATACCAAGTATAGGGTGCCTCTTCGTCCTCTAAAACAGGGGTAAAAACTTTGTCATAACTATCTTCAGACATTATAAGTTCTTCGTATGGTAAATACTGTAATCTATCCATAGAAATTTTAGCTATCAAGCCCCTATTATAAGTATATTCTTCACTTTCGTCCAACAAAGCATCATAAGAAATCAACACTTTTCTATTTGCGTCTTCTGCCGCCTGTTCGGTGTCTACGGCATCACTATCATAAATCATGCTACTATAATAAGGTTCAAAATTTACATGTAACCACTTACCACCGGTTGTGGTTTTCTCATAGATGCCTTCTTCATCGCCACCAATTGACCCGTCTTTTTCACCATCATCCTCATCACGCCATTTAGCCAGAGAAGGATAGGTAGTACTCGCTACTGTTGGATCAAAGTATCTTGTTGGGCCGGTGCCCAATCTTATAGATGGATATGTTTTAAGTTTTGTTTTATCATTTTCATCTGCTACTGGGGCTGTATAAACTAAATCATATTCACCTTCTTCTGCAACTATTCTGTGCTCCTCTTTATCACAGCTAAAAATATAATATGGATAATCGAGTTCTACAAACGCCATTTTTTCATCTTCGTCGCCTATGGCTCGCTCTATATCTAACCATTTTTCTTGCCAGGCCCACTGAAAAAAATCATCTTTAAAATAATAATAAGCCACATATGGATAACCAGAACTTTGTTCTAATACTGGAGCTGGATAAGATGCTAATATGGTTTTGCGGATACCAAAAACCTCATCGAAACGATGTCTTTCATTTGCTTCTATTGTTTCATCTACATCTGTAGTAATTAACCAAAAATTTAGTGGGTTAACGAAAGTAATAGTATTACCACTTAAACAATTAAAACTAAAATAAAGAGCATCATCATCCATAACTAAAGGCATCCAGGCATATCCGGGAGAAAACGCCTGGTTTTTCATTGAGATGTGTGAAACATTATCTATGCTTTTAAATCTTTCTACATATTCACGCAGAACATTACCAAATTTAGGAAACTCCCATTCCATAATTCTATAAAGATCTGGATTTAACGCTCCTCTTTTTCTGGCATATCCAGTAAACCTCACGGAGCCGACCATAAGTTCATGATGACCGCATCCCCAATCTTCTGCACAAGTCCAGAGTGTAGAATGGGGCCAACAAAAGGGTGTATATCTTTCCGGACCCATAAATCTATAGTCCATTCTAGGAGTTCCTTCATGTGGCGTTACACAGAAATTGGCGCCGGTCCATAAATCATAAAAATCCGTTGTCTCACATGAATTATATGGATACCACATAGGCCCAACATTACTAAAAAATCCTAACTCGTGATCTCCGCATGGGGCTCTTGAACCCATAGATGTATACCCCTTAGATTCTATTCTAAATGGGCCGTCTTGATCAACTCTCAAAAACCCAGATGTTGGTTCTAAATGATATGTTTGGTAATCTCCGCTCCATGAATAATAAATTTCTACATCTCTAGCAAACACTCGTGCGACATCAACGCACATTTTAGTAGCCATGGTACTGATAGGCCGGCCCTCATCATCATTAAATATTGCCAACAGAGCTACGGTATCTTTGATTATATTGGATACAGAAAAATCGTTGCCTTGTAGTTCTATATCATAATTACCGCTGCTGATAAATCTAGTTGATGCTAAATCAAAATTTGGATATATTATTTCCACTTCTGTATTATCGTCTGGTGGAGTTGTGTTATTATCATTGGCTATCGTTATATACCAATAATCTACTTTTATTAACCAACCGTCTGCGCTAAAAAAACCTCGTTTTTTTCCATCAGATGGAGATATAATACAAGCACTTGGATGAATATTAATTTGTTCATGCACACCAAATGGAAAAACTTTATGCATGGAAACAGACTCTATTATATTACCAGCCTCGTCTTCTATGTAAACTTTAGCTGATTTTATATTCCAGTTAAAAATATAATTTAAATTTGTATCCTCTACCTCTATCCAAAGAGAGCCAGCAAGATCAGCACGTCTCCATCGTGATACATTTACATTTTTCTTTGTAATTTTCTTAAAACAATAAGAATAATTATAATGCACGCCTATTAAGCCAGCATAAACTTCTGCCATATTAGCATTAAACAAACTTCTAACTTCTGTAGAGAGAGAATAAGCATTGTGCCCATATAAAGGAAACAGTTTTCCAGTAGCTGTGGCTGATGGTGTGAAAAGAGAATATCCATCATCAGCATAAACCATATCTTCCTCATATTTATGTTCAAATGCTTTACCACCAGCAGCATCACACTGTGCTACCACCCCGCCATGCCATTGTGACCATACCACTCTTTTTCTAAAAATCCAGCCGCCTTCAAATTCAAAGCACACAACCAAATAGTTTAACTTTTGGTAATCAAGTTTAATTGGACCAATATAAAAAAGCCCGTTTTCATCTGAAGTTGTAGTATGCAACAATTCATTTTTCTCTTCTTTTAAATACTCTACAAGATCGTCCATCTGATTATAAAACGTTCTCTTCCTTGATGGTGTGTCTATCGCCAAAACAGTATCATAAATAACCAAATCTATCGCACTGCTTGCTCCCGTCTGTGTAATATTAAAGGCATACAATTCTTTTCCTGGAAGAGTATATCCTACAACCGTAACTTCATCTCCTTCGATAGAATAATTTCTCTTAACACACGGTGTCGTATCTTGATCTCTACAAACAGGATTTAACAATAGATTAAATGGATCTTTAGAGGCATAAGGGTAGATTATATTTAAAGGAGGTATGTTTATATATTCAATGTCTCTAACCAAATTTGGATAAGATACTTGACCGGGCGCGACGGTGCTCTTTTCTTGCGTCTTTCTATTACGATAAGTAACGTCTTCTGATTGGATTAAATCACTACTGAATTCTTGCCTCGTATAAGGTACGCAAAGATCTACCTTTTTTCCAGACAAAATAGAATCTGTTGGCTCACTACTTATTACATCCCATTTGCCGTAAGTATATATACTAGAGGTTGAAGGATCGTCTTTGTTGGGTGGTCTTTTAAAAACAGAATCATATTCTGTTTGACTTGCCCAGTCATTCATCCAGAACCTAAGTTCTAATATTTGATGGGCAGATACTTTATCGCCTTTTTCTAATTTTTCATCTGTACAGTAAACCCATCTACCTGTGTATCCAGGACATTCAGATTTTGCTCCATTACATACAATACAACCGGCCTCAGACCATACATTTTCAAGTATTTGGTAGCCTGAGTAACCAGCAAACGCATTTGTATCTACAGTATGATATGGAGTAACAGCTGAATCGGTGTTAATGCAAAAATCTTCATCGTCCTCTAAAGATAACCCAGCAGCACTGTAAGTAAAATCAGATCCCTCTTTTCTATCCCAATACGCACATTTTTGAAGTTTGGCCCTGAGATTATAGACTCTAAAAGATAGTGGCAACCGCTCTTCCATTTCGTCACGGGTGTCTCTTATAATTCTTCCTTCTTTGTCTATATTGTCGTCTGTAATTTTTGTAGTCTTTGGCTCAGGAAAACCAAACCCCATATGCCAAGGCTTATAATAATTACAAATAGGGGGTAATTTGCTGAATGCATCACTAGCACAATTATCGCCTTGGTCGGAAACAGTATATCCGTTTGGTCCCCTACCAAAGCCACAACCATCGCAACGGCCTACAAAATCACTACCAGCATTATATCCTTTTATTTCTGATTTTGTTACAGCCCTTTTTACACCATCAACATCTTTAAACTGGCCAGATATAAAAGGGTTTGGAGCTATACATATATATTGATCTAAATCTTCTCCGCCGTCGCCAAGTATATATTTATTACAAGATCCTCTTCTTCCTAAGAAATCACAATGTCCCAAATTCCATCCACTCGGGTAGATTCTTTGTTTCCTTTGGTTATATTCTTCATAAGTGCAGTTACCAGGATCTCCTGGTTGCCAATGTTTACATACACCAGGTAATCCCTTTATCCAATATTGACAGGTATTAAGAGTTTTCCTTATACCTACATCTATCTCAGTAGATTCTATACCATATGGATCAGATGGTGCCTCATCAATATGTTTTATTGGGTCATTGTATTCGTCAGCCATTATACCTCGAAAACCTCCATCTTCATCCTTCCTGTAAATTCATCAACAGTATACCAGATTTTTTTATTGCCTTCGTAGTATCCTATAGAACGAGATTCTATACGAAAACTGGTTGGATCACCTGGTATAGCAGAGCCTCTCTTTTTCTGTACATAAGCAATTTTGTTATGTATGTCCCATCTGCGGCCATCATAATGCAGCGTCAGACGAATTATTCCAATTTTAGGAATATTTTTCCAATCCATTTGGTTTTCTTTTATAGTCGTTCCGTCAGAATATTCTACTTCCCATCCTCTGCGCATTTACATTCCTCCTTTCCTAATTATTTATCTGCTTTTGGTTTATCGGTCTTTTTATCTTCCTTTAATCCATAACTATCTTTAGCCCAGTGGTGGCCTTTCAACTGAAAATTACTTGGAGATATAACTCTAGTCATTCTTCTATTACAAGATGGGCATTTCGTAGTTTTTATAAGTTTTTTAAGCAGTTTTTCCAGTCTTGCACCACATTTGCACTCGAATTCATAAATAGGCATTTAAAGATCTCCTTTCTTAATGACCATTACTATCTATAAGACCAACACTATATAAATAATCTCTATCCCAAATGGCTACATTATATTTTTCCATGGCTTTTTTAAGTTTTATTTCGTCCCTTTCTATAAGACGTCCTTTAACTTCAAGATATAAATCCAACAAAGGTATATAGAAATCAGGTAAGTATGACGACATGTCATCTAAATACAACCTCTCATATTCATAATACCAATCTATATTATTCTCTGTCAAATGGTCAGCAACTTTAACTTCCCATCCAGAACGCATCCACACCTTACCTTGGTTTGGCGTATCATAGAAACAACCATTTCCCCAACCACCCTTGCTTATCTCCCTAGTACCATTTTTATAAGCATCAGACATCTTTTTACGGGCTTTTATAGTATGTCCTACACCATAAATAGGATTAAATTTTCCAGTACGCGCCTCGCTTTTCGTTCTAAAAGGTATACCATAACCAAGCATTCTGTTTGTTATCACCTGCTTATGGCATCCATATTTCTTCGCGATTTGGCTAGGATGTTGTTTTTGATTCCAATAAAGATCATAAAGAGTTTCTTTATCAATCTCTATTCTTTTAAATCTGTTCCCATCCGGGTTGCTAACACCCCATTTACGAAGGCGCGTGCTTATCGCTGTTTGAGATACCCCATATTTTTCCGCGATTTCAACCTGTTTTAAACCCGAATCATACAACGAAAGCATTTCGTCTTTTTTTTCATCCAGCCACAACATTTTTCTCATAAAACTATCCTCCTCTTTAAATTATAGAAACGACGTTTCTATATATTAAGAGGCTAGTTTATTAAACTACAGAATTTACTTATTATAAAAACCTAATAAAATCAATAATTAACTGTAGTCAAAATAAATACGATGATTAATTGTACTATTAGCTCCTACTTCACTGGCACCAAGCTTAATATTTACGAACATTGGATCTGTAACCATACCCATATAATGGCTATTTCCAATGGTTTCACTGCTGTCAGCGTCTGCTACAACAGCTAAGTTATCTTCTGTGGCGAACAAATAACTAGGTGGAACGTCGTTGTCTATGTCTCCGGCTGAAATATTGGCATACCATTCATAGCCATCTAGTGGAGGCGTACCAGCATTATTGCCTGGGCCAACGGTACCAAATCTGAATTTAGTATCATTGTTGCCTGCATTGTGGTGTGCAAATGTTCCATGGCTCTGAAGACCAAACTTAACGGTATCCATTTCAACGGCGCCAGACATAATTTCAAAAATAACGGCTTTCACATTGGATTCTGTACTTACAGTAACATTGCCATAGTTAAGACTTGCTATATCATAACTCTGTGGCTGAGGTGGTGTACATATTACATGAAACTCGTCCCCAGCTTTAAAGTTATTACTACCATTAAATAGTATATAAACTCCCCTAGAACCCAATCTGGTAGGAGCAACATCGCTAGTAACTATAGCTGAACCGCCCCAATCATCTCCGCGACTACTTCCCCAAATATATTTCGCAGTTCCTGCTGGTGCTTGGGGATTATCACCGTCATCGGTATATTGACAATAGGTACATTGAATTGTATATGCTGGATCACATGTATTAAATACGGCATCGGTAAATTTAACCATTAGACCCTTAGTTCCTACATAATACCAATAATTAGGATATAATAGTTCTACTGGGCCGCCGTCATCCACGCTTCCGGTAGATGTCCAGCTCATAGTTGGAACATTTCCAGTTCCTCCACCCATGGTTGTTCCATTGGTGACATCAATTGATAATACGTATTCAACGTCGCCAATATGATTAAACACACCACCAGTTGTGATAGTTCCAGTGTAGCTGTTTCCACCACCCTTTACAGGGTTTCCAATATTAATACCGGTTCCATTAGAACCCGTACTAATTATAATGGTATATTCTTCATCAAAGAAACCATTATATGCCCCAGAAACTATAATTCCGCCGTCATAATCATTACCACTAGTTGTAGTTCTATTTACTTCGTTAGCGCCACCTGTTTCTGTTTTAGTTCCCCAACCCAACTCTAAATGAGCTGTATTAGTAACAGAAGTTCCACTTCCAATATCTCCAGAATAAAACTTAAGCTTGCCATTTTCCCAGACACACTGTGCTTGATCAAAATCTACAGTATTTTTGCCTAAATTATGGGTTTTTTCTGTGATTTCTCTAGCAACAAATCTGGGATCTAAATCTGTGCCACTTGATAAGGTAATATAAGGAGCGGTAACGCCATGGATGCTAAAATAGAGCCTATTACTATTAGGGCCTATATCAAATGAATCGCCTGCGCTAGTATCGGCTCTAGAAAAACCACGCGTTCCTTTACATTCACGATCACCGTCTCCTATAGTACCGGAAGAAGTAACACTGTATTCTACCCATCTTGTAACTGCACTCATAGTTTAATCCTCCTTTTAAGTCTCTTCCTCGATTGTGTAAACCAAAATAAATGGTTCCATCTCATTGCCAGCAAAATCTTTTGCATTAACCACCAACCTACACACTCTCCCATAATAATAAGCAGCGGTTAATGGATTAATATGTGCTGACAAATCCTTATTCTCATAAGGTAAACCTACAATACTGCAACCCAAATCTTGTTGAAAATAGGATTTCGGCCTACTCTCAAACCAAACAGCTTCTGCACTCTCTTTTGGACAACTCGCCAAATTTTCTGCGCTGGCCCTTACGACTACTTTGTTTTGATACCCAAAATCTATATATCTATAGGTTGAATTATAAAAATTAATTTTATAGCCATAAGTTAAATAATAATCCTCTTCCGAAATAACCCCCTTTCCATTTACTGCATGTACCTTAAATTCCGTTGGCCCCATAAGAGAACTAAAATCATCTATTGGGTCATAGCACATTCTATATGCGCTGCCAGACGCTGTAACACCTGGAACTGTTATTGATGTGAATGTCCCAGATATCACTGTACCATCAACAGAAAAATATGTTCCTGAAACTGTATTTATTTTTTCATGGTAATCAACAAGCTCTACACAAACCCCAGAAGACGCTGTCATATATTGATCTATATCTAAAGAAAAATTTCTAATAATTACAACGTC
>Ga0315552_1001955_pt1 | contig 12383 bp, 8 predicted proteins | sample SalMarSW160170MG_2_FD_203102 | JGI IMG/M metagenome (GOLD analysis project Ga0315552, IMG submission 203102) | Salt marsh sediment microbial communities from the Plum Island Ecosystem LTER, Massachusetts, United States - Salt Marsh Sediment SW1601-70 ...
GTTCTCTTACTCTATGTGGTGTTTTTCTCTTTATCTGGCTTTACAGAACGGAGCTCGATTTCGCGAGGGTGTTCCTACCCTTGTTCACCGGCCCGCCGCAAGCCCCCGAGTATGCTATTTTCAGGCTTAAGCATATTGCCGATATTCTGAATCTCATCATAGTAATATTTCCTGGTTTCCTTGTTGTCGTATCCTTGTGGCTTATTCAAAAGAAGAGATTGAGAAAGGACAAGACTTCATTGTTCCTCAGTTCACTTTCCCTCGGCTCGCTTCTATTTCTGATGGTTATCGACCCGCTATTAGGTATGGCCCGTGATTGGGACCTTATGTCCCTCACGCTCCTTGCTCCTTTCTTACTGTTGCTACACCAGCTGTATGTCGTATCCTCCCACCGAACTGCAAAGGTAACAATGTCAGTTTTATTGGTGTGCGCCTTTATAACAGCAACGTATGTAGCTGCAAATGTTGAGGCTCCAGCCTCTGAAAAGCGCTTCCATTCCATACTCCAGTATTATGGGGCCAAGGATGACACCGGTTGGTTAATCTACACCTACTACTATCTTAACCGAGGCAACTATGCTAAGGCAATGGAGTTGGCTCATACATCGATTGAGAACGATATACGCAAGGCTGATTTTCTGCACATCTTGGGTACTATTTACACGAAGACTGACCATTTGGATAAGGCCATTCAGTATTATCATCAGGCCCTGTCATTGAAACCCTATAATACACCAATGATGAATGACCTGGGGCAATTGTACCTCCAGCAAGGCAAGTATGATAAGGCTCTTATGACATTGAGGAAAGCCCGAAAGATAAACCCGGCACTAACCTTTGTATCTGAGGGTATCGGGCTAGCCCATTATCGTCTGGGTCATATTGATTCGGCTGCAAGCATAGCTGATACGTTGTTTATGGACGACAGAAATTCACCCGGTGGGCATCTACTGAAAATGATCATAGCCATATCTCTAGGTGATCACAGCACCGCCAAACACCATTTTGAGGAATACCTGAAATACGGTTCGAGCCGGCCAGATTACGTGAGGATTTCCGAATACTACGGTTATCTACTTGAACATTGAGGTGACAAGGGAGCCTGACAAAGTATACCCGATAATTGACTTTCTACTTGACAACAAACCCTTGTGTTTGACGTGCTGTCGGGCGACTCTGCCCGAAAGCTGTAAGGCATTGTCCGAAACACCCATGTATAGAGAGGCCGTCAAACAGAGTAAGGCTGTCCTATAAGTTGGTTCCAGTTGAATTAGGTTTACGCCAAACGAGGTCGCCATTCTCTAACTCCGCGTAGCGGCGGGCTTTATGTCCGCCGTTAACCGGTGGGAGACAAGCCCCCACCCTACGCGAGACAAGACAGTTACCTTTTGGGACAGCCTCGAGTCACCTGATGGCACTTGAACAGGTCTACAGCTTGGTGTGAGTATTTATGAATTATTAGGGCTTGTGGTTTTTCGCCCATGAACACTCTTTATTGCCAGGGATCATCTCAAACTCGATCTCATCCCGAAGCGGTATGCCATACTGACCAACTTCGGGAATCGATGGTTTGAGCTTGCGTGACTCAGCCAGGGCGTTCACATGGATGGTAGCAATAGTAAACCCGCGACGCTGGTAAAAGCGAATCGCTTCTAAGTTATCATTGGTGCTAATAAGCCATAGGCGTTTGCAGCCGCGAGTGACGGCAAGCTCACGGACTTTGTCAACCAGCGTCGTGCCTATACCCGAAAACCTGCAGATGGCATCAAGAGTGACAATCTCACATTGATCCCCCACAATCTCGAACGTGACCAGGCCCAACTTTTTCCCAGAATCATCGACGGCATAGAATCCCTCAAGCTCAGTGGGATAGATCTTCCTGCCGCGTGTGACGACAAAGTCCGCCCCCCACCCACGGACAATTTCAAGTACCCAGTTCTTGTCGACATCTGTGACGGGCAGTATTTCGCAGTTCATATCTGTTACCTATCTGCCCGGTTTATAATACCTTAGTGGCTGACTCCATCGATAATGAAACTGACGCCAAGGTACAGAAGAAAGATGGAACAGCAAAGGATAAGAATCATCAACCCCTTCCCCATGAAAAGCTTTTTCCCTCGCCACAGAACGGCAGACACAAAAGTATACCAGACGAAATCAGACATGATGTGACCGAAGTAGAACACCACCGGTCCAACGGCTCCGAACTTGAGCGACTTCACCACAAACGCCAGGCCGGTCGTCGCCCACCAGACAAACCAATAGGGGTTGGACAAAGTAGCTACGATCCCTTTTCCAGCCAGCCGGTGCCGGGACCGTCGGTCTTCTTTCTCTGCTTCATAGGTCACCCGCTGCTTGAGAGCATCGAATCCCATGCGCACCCCCATGACAAGCAGCGCAGCTCCACCGACTACACTAATAATCCTTGCAAGACTCTCGTTCTCGTTCAGGGCAACAAAGCCAAGAGCCAGTACCACCACGACGGCGATTTCAGCAACAGCGTGTCCAACGGAGATAATCAGGCCGGTCCGCCAGCCGTGCTGCGGGGTTTCGGCAATGTCCACCGCCAGCAAGGGGCCGGGCATCATCGCCCCGGAGAAGCCGACGCCAAAAGAAAGGAATAATAGTGTAATCAGTTCCATACAGAAACTAAGCTACAAAGATACAAAAAGTTCCCGCGAGTTATATTAGCGCTGCCACCCGCGGCAATTGAAATGTCGTCAATATCAACTGCGCAACACTGTCAGCGCTTCGTTGTTCAAAATCGTGATAGAAACCCTGCTACGCAACTGCTGTATGACAGAAAACTGAACCGCTGCTGTTCATTCAAGTAAAACCTGCCGATTGGCGCCGTGTTCAAGATGCTTTGATCGGTTGGGAGAGTTGTCTTCAAAAGATAAACGCCGCCACCATCATGGCAGCGGCGTCTCTCGAAAGGTACCACAGGAGGGAGTCAAAAGGGAGATTTGCTACTTCCGATGCCCCTCTACCCGGTCCTCGTGAAGTTCGTTCATATCTTCAGCCAGCTCCGCCCGAGTCAGGTTCAATTCACGCCGCATGGTTTCCATATAGTCCCCAACAAGACGATACCTGTTGCTGAAAACGGCAGTCCGATTAAATGCCGACACCAACCGCTCTTTTACCGCCAGAAGCTGTTTCGCATGATCGAGATCCTTAACGTCATCATGAAAGTCAACCCGGTCATCATGACGCGCCACCCGGAATCGATACGGGCGATGGTACTCCTTGTTGGAGCGACGGACTTCAGCCTCATACCGATTGACCAGCTGCCGGGAAGAAGCGATATCCGCCTGTACCTGCCTTGAGATACTCTCTTCATAATACTGGGCTTTCTCATCATCCCCTCTGAGGTTAGCCTTAACCCAGCTGTCGACAGTGCCTGACAGGCGAGCCAAAGCCGTGCTGGTGGCTCCCAGTTCTGTTTTGTTCTGGCGGATTTCCCTTTTGTCCTGTCTTTTCTCGGACAAATTACCCCCCGCCACGACTCCGGCGACAAAAACCGACGCCACAACAAATAAAGCCAGATAGTACGCCTTCTGTACCATAGCTATTCCTTTCGAAACGTTTGCATCCCAGGGCAACCTCATCAAATCCCATGCCGGCTATGACTTTGGCCGCCGATGGGCTCTGGCAGGTCATTTGTGGGGACTTACCCCAGTTGGAAATATGGGTGCGAATAGATTCGTAGTGGGATTGTGACCATATTTGCGGAGGTAAGGCGCCAGCGCGATTCGCCTCGATTTATGACGATAAGAGGTGTCGAGATAACTGCAGAAACGCCGGACTGCGTTGACAGACTAGTGCCCTTGCTTGGCCTTTTTCTTTTTGTACTCCCGGGTGACAATGTCGAGCATCTGAAAACCCATGGCAGAATCGACGGCAAACAGCCTCTCGAGGATACTGTCCGCCTGAACGGCCATGTCATCCAGAGCATAGGCGGCGCCAAGCAATACCCATCCGGCGTTGAACATGGAATCGATATCAACCACCCGCCTGGCCTGCTCGGCGGACTCGCCATACCGCCCCTCAGAGAGATAAAGCATCCCCAGGGACTGAAGGCACTCCTTGTGGTCAGGCTCGTATACAAGGGTCTTCTTGAAACTCTTTTCAGCATCCTCGTTCTTACCGAGGCGTCTCTTGACGGTACCGAGGAAGTAGAACAGTTGGGCAGTACTGCCTCCGGCGGCCACACTGCGCTCGAAGTAGAACTCGGCGCTGTCGAGATTGTCAGCGGCAGCATAGCAACTACCGAGGGAAAAAAGAATAATCGCTTTGTCCGGCTCCAACTCCCGCGCCCGATGCAAAGCCGGAAGCGCTCGGCTGATACGACCAATCTTCGAATATTCCCGACCAAGATTTGTCAGATAGACCGCACTATTGGAGTCAAGTTTTACGGCAGTTTCAAAATACTTGATTGCCTCACTGGAGTTACCTTCGTTGCTTGAGAGCACACCCAGATTATTGCCGACCTCGGGCTCAAGGGGATTGATCTGATAGGCTCGTTCGAAATAGACTCGCGCCTGCTTCTGATCGCCGAGAGCCGAGTAGATTACTCCCAGATTCTTGACGGCCTCAAAGTTGTCAGGGGTAAGCCTCAGAGCGCTCTTATAGTTCTCAAGAGCTTGAGTATATTCTTTGGCCAACAATCCCTTTGCGCCTTTTTGCAGGTATATCTGCAACGAGTCCTGGGTATTGGCTAAGCCTGCAAATATGGCCAACAGCATAGTGAACGAAAGAACAAATAAAAGCTGCTTTCTAATAGGCATGGTGTTCATGACAGTTATACCAATTTACAAGTAAATGTATCCGATGATACACAACAGACCTGTAGAAGCAAGAGAAAAGATCGCTTCAACGTGTCTTTTGGGCTCAAAGTGCATACTGGTGACGAAGGGATTGCCGAAGGCGATGCTCTCGAATGCATCGTATCATCGTCTATAAAAAAAGCGGCGGAGCATCCTTGCTCCGCCTTTCGTACAGTGGGCATAGTGGGTTGCAGTTTGGTACACCATCCTGGTTACCAAGGGAGGTTCTATATATTAGTACGTATGTAGAGGCTGCTTTGTTCACTGAAAATGTCAGTTTCTCATTTGTGGGCGAGCTTCGTTTAACTGCATGTCTGCTCAGAAATTGGGAGGGCTGTTGTTTTTACCAGACGTTGCCGCTATATTCGCCCCATGCAAACAACCCTGCACATCACGGCGCTGGTGGCCGAGTTGCGAGAAGAAATCGTTGGCGGCACAGTGACAGCTGCTGAATTCTACAAGAAAGAACGCACCGCCTATTTCTTTATCAAGAAGGGGCGCTCGCACCGTGCGCTTGGATTTTCCTATCATCCCACCGGCTTCGGGACATTTGTAGTACCGGCATCGAAGGTCAGAATCGACACCCGCGAAAAGCCCTGGCCTGTATTCAAACTTGAAGGCGCCATCGTCACGCAGGTCAAACAACTCGGCTTTGATCGAATCTTTGAAGCCTGTATGAGTAAGGATGAGCAGATAACATCAATTGTTGTAGAGGCGCTTGGACCCAACGGCAACATCTGGCTGCTCGATGCCAGCCATACGAAACTGGCAACGCTGCGAAAGCGGACCTTCACAGAAGGCGACACCTACAAAACGCCGCCAACCCCGGACAAGCTAAGCCCTAGGGAACTGTCAGTTGTACGGCTTAAGGATCGGTTGGAAAAGGAAGATAAAGCATCGTTGTCGATAGTTGCTTTCATTAAAAGGAATATCCTCGGGTTCGACCGTACATTGGCAGAAGAAGTCGTCATACGCTCAGGCATAGGTCCGGCTGAGCGGTGTAGCCTCAATGACAACTCCCTTGAATCCATTATTACAAGCATCAATACCATTGTGGCTCGATTTGAACGACCTGGAGCAGGCTACTTGTACGACCTTACCGACGGCGTCGCTGTATACCCATTCAAACTGTCTTCAGTTGAGCAGCAATCGCAGAGATTCAAATCTCTCTCGCTGGCCGTTCTGGCTATGATCGGCGCTCGCCGGATACAAGTTGAAACAGCCGATGAACAGAAAGCAATCAAGGAAGCAACCAAACGCGCTGTGAAGCGCCTTGAGCGAAGACTTACGAAGATTGACAAGGATATCAAAGAGGCTTCCGGTTACGAGCAGTACAAACGAATGGGAGAACTCCTGCAGATCAACTTCGGCAAAATCAAAAAGGGGATGGAGGAGATTACTCTTGAGGATATTTACACTGAGGCTCACCACGAACTGGTCGTCCCGCTCGATCCGGCGCTCTCGCCCGCCGAAAACGTTAAGGTCTACTTCAAGAAGTATCGCAAGGGGCGCCAGGGGCTGAGGCTGCTGCAGCGGCGGTTGCTGGTTACAAAGAAGGAGCTGGCTCGTTTGTCGACAATCCAGTCTGAACTTGAAGATAACTTTGAATCAGCTTGTGCTCGCTACGGTCAGGAGATCAGGAGTCTCCTTCCGGGTGAAGCTGCACGGCGTGAAGTCCAGCCCAGGTTTCCATACCGCGAGTACACCCTAACCACCGGAGTGAGGATCTTCGTCGGACGTGGCGGCTCCGATAACGACCGTACCACCTTTGAATTCGCCAGACCTTACGAGCTTTGGTTTCACACCCAGCAGTGTGCCGGGTCACACGTGGTGATGAAGTTTCCTAACAAGTCGTTTGAGCCATCGAAGGCTGAGATCGAAGAGGCCGCCGCAGTAGCTGCTTACCACAGCAAAGCCGGAAGCGACTCGCTGGTACCGGTCATATACACCCAGCGGCGCTATATCCACAAGCCGCGCAAAGCCAAGCCGGGGCTTGTGACAGTCGAGCGAGAGAAATCGATCATGGTCGCGCCCCAGAAGCCCTCCCGCTCGGACTGATCGTATTCCTGTTTAACGGGTTGGGTTGAATATCAATATGAATGAACTCGACCAATAGACAGAGACGAGCCTGACTACCAAAAAACCGCTTGCCAAATGTAGGTTTATATAGTAAATTATATCTATCGAATTTGTCAACTTATACCAGGTAACCGAGGCATAGCCCTTGGCAAGCTGGTATGTATGTCTGACCGTAAGGTCCTGCACAGGATATGGTTGGTGTAAGTACTAAGGAATACGTAGTATAAAAACCTTTTGGAGTAAAACCCTAATCAGTTTTGCCGAACCATAACAAACAGAATTGTAGAAGATTTTTTATCCTGCAAGCCTTCAAACCTGATGAGAAAACAGTTGTTAACATATAACTTTATTAGGAGAAGACTATGATCAGATCAACGCTCATGACAGTGCTGATGGCCATGGCTCTTGTGGTCTCGTTTGGCTTGGCAACGGGGTCAATGGCTGAGGCGGCCGGAAAGCCCGGGGAGGTGAAAATCACCCCGCTAACCGGTCCATTTTCGGAGATTGACGCCTCGGGCGCGCTGGCTGCCGTAAAAGACCCGGCTGACCTCTGCCACGGCGAGTGGCATGGCAGCGCAGCTTACTACATAAGCGGATGGTTCCATGGGAACGAGTACTATGCCTGCTATCAGGACCCTATCGAAACGGGGTGCTTAAATACCTATCCTTTTGGCGTCACAGACATCAAATGGTATGTCTATGCTCAGGCTGCCGTTACCTTCGATATCCAGCCCCTGGTATACGACTACACGGTACCGGACGTCATCGGCCCCCCTCTGTGCGCCGGGCCTATTTACAATGTTTCTTTACCTAGCTCTGGTGAGTGGACTATAACCTTGCCGCTGGGCGACACTTGTTGCGTGGATGGACCATACTATGCCGGCGTCTATGTGCCCACGAACCTTGGAGCAGGCATTCTCGAAATTGCGACCGACGATGGAGTTACAGTTACTCCCCGCAGCGATGCCTCTTATAACGACTATGGGAGCGGCTGGGATGACTTAGTGGACGTCTATGGATTCACTTATAATCTGAAGCTGTGGTCAGATGGCTACAATTCCGATCAGAACCTGTGCGGGCTGCTGGTAATTCCTCCCGGGATTGATCTCTTTGAAACACCCGATGACGGCATGACGGTTGAGTCGACGTTCACGGTGAACCCTATTCCGGCTGACTTTTTCGGCCCCGGCTCTGACCCGTTTGACGGTATCATAGCGTTGCAGGGCTCGCCGCTTGCAACTTTGCCTCCAGATACCCTCGGCCCGACCGATGTTATCATCAAGCGTCTCGAACCCGTCGTGCTTGATGAACCGACCAGTGTAGATGCAGTTCCTATCCAATTAATAGCGCTATCACTGGTAAGTACCAGTCCCATTACGGTCACTTATGATGGTGGCCAGGACCCCGAACTATGGGACGTGGATATTTGCCTGTCGACCATAGGGTGGCCGCCACCTGGCTCTATGACCATTGTTCGTGACTGTGATTCAGGCGGTTCCTTTTATGCTAACTTTTTTGAGGTTCGGTTGAAAGCAACGTTTACTCGCCTGAATCCACCGGGCGGTCCTTGGGTGATAGACCCCTACAGAGCCACGCCGCACTTTATCCGCAGCGGCCGCTGGTCAACTTTCGTCCCGCCGCCGTTTTCAGTGTATACTGTGCCCGACTGGGTGGAGGTGGATACTGACTGCAACGGTTCCCCGGATTATTCTATCCCCCCAGACAACAGCAATTTCTATCCCGGTATAACTCTCGAGCCATGTCCTCCCGACCCTATATGCGGTGGCAAAGTCCTGACCTTACTGGAGGGGCCGCATATTGGTCACCGCATGCTGCCGTCACAAAGGACCTCGCCGCTGGTAGGGGCGTGTTGCCTGCCGAATGACAGCTGCATACTAACCGACAGGACCTGCTGCAGCTCATTGCTGGGTGACTACAAGGGCGACTATACGAATTGCTTCCCCGATCCATGCTTATCCTGCTGCCAAAATCGGGGGAATGTCGATGGTATTATCGGCGTCGGTGGACCAATCGACGTAGCCGACCTGACCTACCTGGTTAGCTACCTTTTCAAGAGCGGTCCAGCGCCGCCGTGTGAAGAAGAGGGCAATGCCGACGGGATTGTAGGTGTCGGAGGACCGATTGATGTAGCTGATTTAACATATCTCGTGGCATATTTGTTCAAGAGTGGCCCGGCACCACCGCCGTGTTAAGGTCAGGCGAATCCGGGCAAATGCATAAGGAGACTCAGCCTGACGGCCTGTCAGTGTATGGGCGTTTCCGGTACTGGCTGAAGGTTGTATAATCACTGCGGCAGTCAAAAAATACATAGACGACGTCAGGCGGGGCGACTATCCCGGCGAAGGAGATTCGTACCACAGTAACTAAGTGACTATTCCTAAATTCCACTCAGTATATGTTAATCAAGGTTCGGATGATTTAGTCAAAGCTCCGCTCGCTTGGTCAAGATTTCAACAACTCAGTTGAGGTTTTCCCATTGATTACATTGTCCCAACGCGGGGTTGTGGGCTTCCGATCTTTTTCCTCGTTGGAGAGCTGCCGAGCCTGACTACCAAAAAACCGCTTGCCAAATGCAGGTTTATATAGTAAATTATATTTATTGAACTTGTCAACTTATACCTTATACCAGGTAACCGAGGCATAGCCCTTGGCAAGCTGGTACGTATGTCTGACCGTAAGGTCCTGCGCAGGTTATGGTTGGTGCGGGGAGCTTTGAAACATGTTGCATAATATACAACGTTGACCAAAACCCGAATCGGTTTCGCTGAACTAGAGGAAAGGCAGAACCGCTAAGGGATTCTGCCTTATAAGCTTTTTTAGGAGAAGAGTATGAACAAATCAAAGCTCATGGCAGCGCTGATGGCAACGGCTCTGGTCGTCTCATTCAGCCTGGCGACCGGGGAGAAGGCCGGACCGGTCGGAAAGCCCAGGGAGATGAAAATCACCCCGGTAGCCGGACCGTTTCTGGAGATTGACGCCTCAGGTGTGCCGGTCGCGCTAAAAGACCCCGCTGATTTCTGCGTTGACCAGTGGCAGGGAGAACCTTACTATATCATTGAGCATTGGTTCACGGGGAATGAGACCTATGCAGTATATCAGAATCCTACCGAGACCGGCTGCATTAACACCTACCCGTTTGGCATTACCCACATTATCTGGCACGTCTATGTAGAAGTCGCGTGTACACTGGATGTTCAACCTGTTATCTACGAGGATGTTGGCACGCCTACTTGCCCGGTGCCGGGGGATGATCCAATTCACTACGGCGACTCAATCTACGTCTTCGAGCTTACCCCTGGTGGAAAGGTGCTTACCATGTCTTTGGTCGATACCTGTTGCGTGAATGGCCCCTACTTTGCAGGAGTCATTGTTCCCACCTATTGCGGCCCAGATACTGTGAACATTGTAACTGATGATGGTGTCGAAGTTCTACCGCAGAACTGTCGCACCTACAACGATTGGAACCCTGAACTTGGTTGGAGGGACTTAGTAGCGGACGAGGGGGCTCCGGGGAACCTGTCGCTCTGGTCGCAAGGCTATAACACCGATCAGAATCTGTGCGGGAAGCTGGTAATTCCTCCGGGGGTCGATCTCTTTGAAACGCCCGATGACTACATGACAGTTGAGTCGACTTTCACGGAGGACCCTATTCCGGCTGGCTTTTTTGGCCCTGGCTCTGATCCATTTGACGGTATTATTGCATTGGAAGGCTCGCCGCTTACGACCTTACCGCCAGGCACCCTCGGACCGACTGACGTCATCATCGAGCGTCTCGATACGGCCAAGCTTAACGTTATCCCCAGCGCGGACACAGTTGCTATCCAATTAGTTGCCCTATCGCTGAAAAGCACCAGTCCCATTACGGTCACTTATAATGGCGGCATAGATCCTGAAGACTGGCAGGTGGATGTCTGTCTGTCTGACCCCTCCTCTCCACCGGATGGCTTCATGTATATCAACCGTCCCTGCGACTCAGGCGGTTCATTTACTGTCGGTTTTTCTGAGTTAATTCCGTTGAAAGCGACATTTACTCCCGTGCTGGGTGGTCCTCCTCCTGTAGTGGCGGACCCTTACAGGACAGGTTCGCGTTCTATTGATAACGGTCGCTGGTCAACTTACGTCCCAGAGCCGTTCTCTGTTTATACTGTGTCCGACTGGGTGGAGGTGGATACTGACTGCGACGGCTCTCCGGATTATTCTATCCCCCCGGACAGCGGCAATTTCTATCCTGGTATTGCGCTGGAGCCATGTCCTCCTGACCATATATGCGGTGGAAAAGCCCTGACATTACTGGACGGACAAAATATTGATCACCGCATGCTACCACCACAAAAGACTTCGCCGCTGGTAGGAGCATGTTGTTTGCCGGACAAAAATTGTATTCTTGCCAATTCGATCTGCTGTGACACTTTGGGGGGCAAGTATATGGGTGATTACACGAACTGTTTCCCTAATCAGTGTACCTGTTGCCAAAATCGGGGGAATGTCGATGGCATTATCGGTATCGGGGGCCCAATTGACGTAGCCGACCTGACCTACCTGGTTAGCTACCTTTTCAAAAGCGGTCCGGCACCACCGTGTGAAGAAGAAGCCAATGCCGACGGGATTGTAGGTGTCGGAGGACCGATTGATGTGGCTGATTTAACATATCTCGTGGCATATTTGTTCAAGAGCGGCCCGGCACCACCGCCGTGTTAAGGTCAGGCGAATCCGGGCAAGTACTGTCAGGAGACTAGAGGTTGTCCCAAAAGGTGCCATTCCTACTCGCGTAGGGCGGCGGCTTGTCTCCCACCAATTAGCGGCGGACATAAAGCCCGACGCTACGCGGAGAGAAGTCCCTTTTGTTTATCACTAGCGCGTAGGGGGTGGCCTTGTGTCACCCCTCGACTCCGCTCAGGATAACGGTCGTAGGCTACCTCATTGTTAATGTCATGCTACTTCTCCCACCGTCATGGTGAGCAAGTAGTGTTACGGCGATTAACCAACATCATGGTAAGCCGTCCAGGTCCGACCCTGTCGGGCGGAGTCGAACCATGACTAAGGATTCCCCGCGTGAAACTACTTGTCCATTTTTTCCAAGATGGTCTTCCGCAGTTCGACAGCTTCCATCAGGTCAGGGTCATACCTTAACGCGCTGTCGCAACTGGCCAGGGCTTCTGGCAAGCGATTGACTTTATGAAGAGCATTACAGCGGTTATACCAGGCAGCAGCGAAGTCATGCTTATACACTAGGGCACTATCGCAGCTGGCAATAGCTAGTTGGTAGTTTCCTAACCGGCCAAGGGCAACACAACGCCCAGCCCACGCTAGGTGATAGTCGTGCTTGTATTTCAATGCACTGTCGTAGGATGTGACCTCGCTTACGTATTGACCCAGTCGACCAAGACTAGCACCGCGACAATACCACGCTTCTGAGAAACTATGTCTGTATACCAATGCACTATCGTAGTTCCGCGT
>Ga0315552_1001961_pt1 | contig 12369 bp, 9 predicted proteins | sample SalMarSW160170MG_2_FD_203102 | JGI IMG/M metagenome (GOLD analysis project Ga0315552, IMG submission 203102) | Salt marsh sediment microbial communities from the Plum Island Ecosystem LTER, Massachusetts, United States - Salt Marsh Sediment SW1601-70 ...
GCGCTTTCTGTGGCAGATTTCGTCCACAAGTGTAATCACCTCCTCTATATCGAAGGGCTTATAGAAGCAGGTATAAGCATCCTTCCTCAAAGCTTCCTCCACCAAACCATCCACCTCCTGGTGGTAGGCAGTCATCATCACAGTGACTGTCTGGGGCTGGAGTTCTTTGATGGCCAGATACGTCTCCAGGCTATTCATAGTGGGAAGCTTCATGTCTATGAAGACCATGTCATAGCTGTTATCTCGCGCTATCTCGATCGCTTCCTCGCCACTCAAGGCGATGCTGACCTGGTAGCCTCTGGCCTCTAGTACGTCCTGGAAGAACTCGCAGTTATCGCGATCATCGTCCACCACCAGGATGAGCCCCCCTTCCTTCACACTCTCAATGAGGTCCATCATTCTTTCTATGTCGAAGGGCTTATGGATCACACCGTAAGCCCCCTCGCGCAGGGCCTCCTCGATGAGGTCCTCGACAGCGTAGGCCGTCATCATCACCACGGCTGTTCCTGGCTGGATACTCTTGATCTGTTTGAAAGTCTCCACCCCGTTCATCCCCGGCATTCTGATGTCCATGAGGATGACATCGAAGTCTATCTCTTTGACCTTCTGGATGGCCTCATAGCCGTCGGAGGCGATAACAGTGCGGTAGCCCTTATCCTCCATGATGTCGGACAGGGTCTCGCACATGCCCGCGTCGTCGTCTACTATTAAGATGCTAGCTTTATTGTTCATGCTTTTCCTCATTTAGGTTGGCTGGCCAGCTAATAAGAATCGGTAACTTGACCCTAAAGGCCGCTCCCCTCCCCATCTCGCCCATCACTTCGACAGAGCCTGCCCTGGGCCCCGTCGAAGGACTCTCCAACTCGATGCTGCCACCATGAGCCTCGACGATCCTCTTGCTGACTGCTAGCCCCAGCCCAATCCCCTTGGTCTTGGTGGTGAAGAACGGCTCGAAGAGCCTCTGCATGTTTCCCTCCGAAATCCCACAGCCGGTGTCCTTGAATTCAGTGACGACGAATCCGTCCTCCACCCTGGTGGTAATCTCCAGCTTACCCTCTTCCTCATTGGACATGGCCTGTACAGAGTTCGAGATCATATTGATGAAGACTTGCTCTATCTGAGTTGGATCGGCCATCAGCGGTGGCAAGCCCTCGCCCAGCTCAGTGACCACCATCACCTTCTCGGGCACCGTGGTGCGAGAGAGCGCGTTTTGTATTATATTGTTGACTTGGGTCCTCCGCAAGGTTGGCTTCACACCGCGCGCGAAGCTCAAGAGGTCGCTGATGATCTTGTTAGTTACTGCTATCTCCCTCTCCATGATCTTGAGGTGCTTCTTCAGCTTCTCGTCCGCATCTTCCAGCTTCATGTTGAGGTAGTACACCGAGTTACTGATCACGCTCAAGGGATGGCGCAGCTCGTGGCCCACACTCGCCCCTAGCTGGCCTATGGTAGCCAGCCTCTCCGCGCGAATCAACCTGTCCTGCACCGCCTCCAGCTCTCTAACTTTACCTGCAAGTTGCTCGTTGAGCTTTTGCAGTTCACGCTGCGTCTCAATCAGTTCTCGATTTTGTTGGACAGCGTTGTCATACGTGGAAAGAAGGAGATTCAACACCTGCTGACGGTCTGAGGTTATGACGTGGCGCTCGCCGCCAAAGGTGACCTCTAACCTCTCTTCTGACCCTTCGCCTTTCTGTCGAACCGGTTCTGCAAGAGCAGATTCGACTCGGGCCAGGAGAAGGTTTTCATAGTACGGTTTCGTGAGGTAGTAGTCCACCCCCGCTCTGAGCGCACGGATAACGTCTTCTGTATCCGACAATACGGTGAGCAGTATGACCGGAGTGTCCCCTAGCGCTTCGTCGTGCTTGATCGCCTGACACATCTCGTAGCCATCCATCACCGGCATGATGATGTCGCTGATGATGAGATCCGGCTTACGCTTGCGCGCAACAGCGAGGCCCTCCTGGCCGTTGTTAGCAACCGTGACGAGGTACCCATGCTCCTGGAGCACATCTTGTAGCTCTGCCGCCTGAGTCGGGCTATCTTCGACGATCAAAATACGTTTGTCCATACTCCCCCCCAAGATTCAAAGTTCGGCTTGTCAATCCGCAATCCGCAATCAGAACATCGGTCGTGGGCGTACACCGGCCAGGACCTTGACCTTGGCCACCAGCTCCCGTCCCCAGTCGCCGTTCCCCCCCTCGCCGAAGCTGGCCGGCTTGGCCACCATGTCCAGCGCGCCAGCCTTCAGCGCTTCGAAAGCCACGTTCAACTCCGGCGAGTCGGCGTGGGCGGTGACGATGAGAATCGGAGCGGGACACCGGGCCATGATGCGTCGCGTGGCCTCCAGCCCATCCATGTCGGGCAGGACTACGTCCATGGTGATAAGGTCCGGCCGCAGCCGGACAGCCATCTCCACCGCCTGGTGGCCATCGGCAGCCTGCCCCACTACCTGGATCTCGGGATCCTCTTCCAGCAGATACACCAGCAGCGCGCGCGCCGTGGGCGAGTCTTCAACGACCAACACTCTGATTTCGGATTTCGGATTTCGGATTGCGGATTGAGTGTTCTTCATCATCTCCTCGTCCCCTCATCTCCACGTCTCACCAGTTCCGCCAATTGCGGGCCAATCTGCTCCAGGGGCAGTACCTCGCGGGCCACTCCCAGAGCGATTCCCTGTTGGGGCATGCCGAAGACGACGCAGGTGGCTTTGTCCTGGGCGATAGTATGGCCGCCAGCATCGTGCAGCGCCTTGAGGCCCCGTGCGCCGTCACTGCCCATGCCGGTGAGCAACACCCCCACCGCCGTCGAACCGTAATGCCGGGCCACCGACTCGAAAAGCACCGTCACCGAAGGGCGGTGGCCGTCCACCGGCGTTGAGGTCTTGAGCAAGGCCAGGTTGCCCTGAGTGACCAGCAGATGTTGATCGTCCGGGGCCAGGTAGACTGTGCCTGGCCGCAGGGGCTCACCGGTCTCAGCCACTTTGATCCGCAAGGGAGTCGTATCGCCCAGCCAGCGGGCCAGGCCGCCCACGAACCCGTGGCTGATGTGCTGCACCACCACGATCGGCACGGGCAGTCCGGGCGGAAGTTGGCCGAAGATGATCTGCAGAGCCGGCGGCCCACCGGTGGAGGCGCCTATGGTAATGAGCCGCACCGGGCCGGGCGCCGGTCTCAGGACAGACTCATCGCGTTGCGGTTCGGCAAGCTCACCACGTCGCGGCGCCGCTGTCTCCTCCAGCAGCCACCAGCGCCGACGCACTACCTTGATCTCGGCCATAGTTTTTACCTGGGCGATGAGCTGATCCGCCTGGGGGTCGGTGTCGGGCAGGCCGTGGGGCTTGCCCACGACCATCAGCGCGCCGGCTTCGAGGGCCTTAAAATTGATGGGCAGTTCGCGATCGGACTTGGTGCTGGTGAGCACCACGATGGGCCGCGGCGATTCGGCCATGATGCGGCGGATGGCCTGGTAGCCATCCATCTCGGACATGCGGACGTCCATAGTGATGATGTCCGGCTGCAACTTGTGAGTCAGAGCAACAGCCTCCTCGCTGTTGCGGGCCTCGCCCACCACCTGCAATTCCGGGTCGCTCTCCAAGATGACCCGGATGAGGTGGCGCAGGGTGGGCGAATCGTCCACAATTAGCACTCGAATCATCAGTCGCTCCGCTCTGAGTGAGATACGGAGACGCGGGGACACGGAGAAGTCTCCGCGTCACCGTGTCACCCTATCAGTCTTTCAATCGTCTCCAGCAGCTCTCGCTGGTCAAAAGTGCTTTTGGTGATGTAGGCGTCGGCGCCGGCTTCCAGGCCACGGATCTTGTCCTGGGGCGATTCCAGGGAGGTGACCAGCACCACCGGCAGATCTTTGAAGCGTTCGTCGCCTTTCACCTTTTCCGTGAGGACGAACCCGTCCATGCGCGGCATGGCGATGTCGGCGGCGATGGCATCCAGCGGCTCGCTCTGCACCAGGGCCCAGGCTTCCTCTCCATCGGCGGCTGTCAATACTTCGTAGCCCGCGCTCTCCAGGATGTTCTTCTCCAGGGTGCGGGTGGTGATGGAATCGTCCACCACCAGCACGCGGTGGCGTCGGACTTCCTGCGCCTCGCTCGGCAGCGGGGTGGCCACGGCCGGGCCCGCCTGGGCCGACTTCACCAGGTCAGCTACATCGAGGATCATCACCACCTGCCCGGTGCCCAGGATGGTGGCCCCGGCCACGTTGCGCACCCGGCTCAGTTGGCGGCCCAGGCTCTTGATGACCACTTCCTGAGCACCTCGAAATCCGTCCACCCGAAAGGCGACCCGCTTCTCGACCACGCCCAGCACGACCACCGGAATCTTCTGGCCGGGGGCCAGGGGCGCTTCGGCCTGAGACAATTCTAACGCTTGAGCCAGGGAGACCAGGGGCAGAGGCCGCCCGTCGGCGCGGATGGCCGGTCGGCCCTCGATGCTGCCCACACTGGCTGCGTCCACCCGCAGGATGCGCTCCACAGTCATGGTAGGCACGGCCACCGTCTGACCGGCCACCTCCACCAGAAGCACGTGGCTGGTGGCCATGGTGAGGGGCAAGGTCAGGGTGAAGGCGGTGCCTCGGCCAAGAGCCGTGTCCACTTCGACCAGGCCGTGCAGCCGTTCCAGGTTCTCCCGCACCACGTCCAGCCCCACCCCTCGGCCGGAGAGGTCTGTTACCTGAGGCAGAGTGGACAGGCCGGAGCGGAAGATGAGCTGCATCGTCTCTTGGTCGCTCAGGCCGGCCACCTCCTGTGCCGTCAGCAGCCCTCGTGTCACCGCTGCCTGCCGCACGGCCTCCAGGTCAATTCCAGCCCCGTCGTCGGCCACCTCCAGGATGATGGTGTTCCCCTTCTGGGCGGCCCGCAGGCGGATGGTCCCTCGCCGGGGCTTGCCCGCCGCTTCCCGTCGGTCGGGCGGCTCAATGCCGTGATCCACCGCATTGCGCAGGAGGTGGATCAGAGGGTCCTTCATGGTCTCCAGCACCTGGCGGTCCACCTCGGTGTCAGCCCCTTCGACGCGCATGATGACTTCTTTGTCCCGCTCCCGGGCCAGGTCGCGCACCATGCGGGGGAAGAGGTCGAAGAGGGTAGCTACAGGCAGCATCCGCATTCGGCGCACCCCGTCCTGCAGGTCATCGGCGAGAAGGGTCAGGCGGCCGTAGTCGCTGACGAAGCGGCGAAGCAGGCTATCCAAACCAGTGCCGAGGGCTTTGAGGTGTCCTTCGTTGTAAGTCAGGAAGTCAAGTAGCGAAGCTAAGTCCTGATCCTGCCGGAGGGCCATGTCCGGGCCATGCCTGCCCTGAACCAGATGGTTGTAAGGTTCACGGACCTGCCGCCAGTCCTTCTGCCAGAGAGTCAGCCGTTGTTGCATCTGCCGCAGTTCGGTCAGGCGTTGCTCGGTGCGCATGCGAGCCACCAGAAGTTCGCCCGTACCTTCCATCAGGGCGTCCAGTTTGGCCGTGGCCACACGGATGGTTTCCTCTGGTGGAGGTGGGGAGATGGGGTGACGGGGAGATGGGGTGACGGGGGGAGGGGGAGAGGGGGTGACTTCTTTTTCTATCTCTGTCCCCGTGTCCCGAACGGTCTCCGTGTTCTCTTGGGTCGGTGTCTCTATGTCACCACACAGGGCAGCCTCCAGTCGGGCCAGCAGCCGATTGCGCTGCTGGGTTGGCAGGCTTTCGCCTCGCAGGTGAGCGGCCATTGCCTCCTCCAAAGCATCCGCGGCCGAGAATAGCAGGTCGAACAGATCCGATGCGGGAGACAACTCCCACCGCTGAACAGCGCCCAGGACGTCTTCCATTCGGTGGGCAATGTTTTCGATGTCCCGCAGGTCCACTGCCCGCGCTGCTCCCTTGAGACTGTGGGCAGCTCGGAAGAGGTCGGCCAGCAGCGGTCCTCGCTCCTCCTGGGGCGGGCCTTCTTCCAGGGCCAGCAAGCCCTTGTTGAGAGTGGCCAGGTGTTCCTTCAGTTCAGCATGGAAGGTGACCATCAGTTGACGTTTGAGTTCTTCACGTCGGTTCATCTGTTTGCTCCATTCCACATCCCGCAATCAGTTTACCCTGTCGCCCCATCCAGGCCGTATTGTTCCACGATGCGGGCGAGTTGGGCGGCCAGCTGGTTGAGGCTCTGCGCCGCTTGTTCCATCTGCTGAGTGCCAGCCTGCGACTGTGCAGAAGCCTGGTTGATGCTGTCCATCGCCGCCGCTATCTGATCCATCCCCGCCAATTGCTGGTTGGCGCTGACTGCGATCTGCTGCGCCGCCTGCGCCACTTTCTGAACGTGCTCACCGATGGTGCGAATGGCCTCTCCTGCCGTCTGCACTTGCTGCATTCCAGCGTCGGCCCGCTTGGTGCCCTCCTCCGTAACCATCACCGCGGTGTTGGCCGCCTTCTGTATCTCACCCAGGATCTCCCGCACCTGCTCCGTGGCCTGACGCGACTGCTCGGCCAGGCTGCGCACCTCTCCAGCCACCACCGCGAAACCCTTCCCCGCCTCACCCGCCCGCGCCGCCTCGATGGCCGCGTTCAAGGCCAGCAAGTTCGACTGGTCGGCGATGTCGTTGACGGTGGCGATGATCTCGCCGATCTGCTGCGTCTGCTCGCTGAGGGAGAGGATGGTTTCGGCGATGCTGCCCACCTGCTCCTTGACGCTGTCCATTCCCGCCACGGTGTCCTGCACGGCCCGCAGGCCATGGCCGGCCACGCCGGTGGAGTCCTGCACCATTTCCGACACCAGCCGCGCCCGGTCGGCGGACTGCTCGGCTGTCTGGCGCACCTCTTGGACGGTGCTGGTGGTCTCGCTGACGGCTGCGGCCTGCTGGGTCGCTCCGACCGCCTGCTGACTGGTCGTCGCCAGTATCTCCGCCGCCGCCGAACTCAGCTTGCTGGCCGTATCCCGGATCTGGATGGTCATGTCCCGCAAACTGGCCGTTGTGTCGTTCAGACTGCGCCCCAGCACGATCAACGGATCATCTGCTTCCCCCTCGAGGGTCATTTGGATAGACAGATTACCCTGTCTCACCTCGGTCATATAAGCGACGTACTTTTGCACTGTAGCTTGTAGATACTCGCGTTGCGCCTGCTCGGCTGCGGCGCGCTTTTCGACCTCCATGTTGGCCCGTTGCGCCTGACGGAACTGCTCATCCTGTCCCGTCACGATATGACGAATGACCAAAGCAGCCACCGGCAAGGCCACCACGCTGAACAGCACACCGAAGGCCAGCCCGGTTGTCTCGTCCAGAGAGGTGAACCAACTGACAGTCCAACCGTTCACCAGAACGATGTCGGCGACGAGGGCGAGAGTGCAGACCCAGGGTAGCCACCGATTGGCCCTGTCGCCCAACAGCAGGTTGCCCAGCATGATGGTCATGATGTAGCTGATGACCACCACTGGCATCAGAGCGGGCACCAGAACGGGCAAGAGAGCAGCAAAAAGAAGCACCGGAAGGATGAACAGATACACCCCGACTACTGTCTGTTTCCGACGGTGAAACACGGGGTACAGCCCGGCCCCTGCCACCAGCGGCACCAGAATCACGGCGTAGGCCAGCAATTGGTTGTATTGCTGGTAGAACACCCAGGCCATCGCCGACAAGGCCAGGAAAATGGCGCCCCCCCACGTCACGTACCTGGTGATGGTCAAGGCCAGTTGCGCCCGGCGAGCATGAATCTGGGCTTCGAGTAGTCTCTCTTCCTCGGAGCTAATTGTTGTTGTCACCATAAGTCACCTCCTACTCGATTGCAGATTGCGGATTTCGGGTCCCCATTCCGCAATCATTCATGGACTATGATAGCTGGATCTGAGAGCAAGCGTCCCAGGTGCAGAATGATCAACATGTCGGCCGTGACTCCGCGGACGTACTTCTGCGCCGGGTTGGAGATGGCGGCTGAGGAGGGCTGTACCTCAGCCAGAGGGACGTTGGCTACCTGGGGCAGGTCGTCTGCCAGGATACCCAGCTCCATCTCTCCCACAGCTCCCTGCTCCCCACTCCGCGCTAGTAAAACGTGGGCCGTCTCCGACAGCGGCCGGGGCGGCAGGCCCAGGAAACGACCGATGTCCATCACGGAGTAGATGCGGCCGCGAATGTTGACCGCGCCGACGATGAAGCCGGGGGTGCAGGGAACGCGGGACCAGGGCTGGCTCTCCAGGGGATGGATCCCCTGCACCAGAGCGATCTCCACCCCGTAGCGCTCTTCTCCCAAAGAGAACGTCACCAGGTGCAGGGTCTCGCCTTCAACTTCCACCTCTGTAGGCAGGCGAGCCAGAGCGCGAGCCCGCCGTTCCAATTCGGATTGCGGATTTCGGAGTACTCGATTTCGGATTGCGGATTGTTTCACAGTTTTTCTCCAAATCTCCAACCTCCAATATCCAATCTCTAATCATATGGTTGCTCTTACCATGGTCAGCAGCCGGCCAGCGGTCAGATCATCGGAGCCAGGCACCACGTCGTCCGGTGGCATCTTCGCCGCCAGGCGGATAGCCTGCGCCCGGTGGCGCGTCGCCTCACCCTGGCGGCCCACTTGCTGGTAGAGGTTGGCCAGACTGAAGCGAGCCAAAACGAAGTCGGAGTCCAGGTAGAGTGTCTTCTTGAGCCGGGCGATGGCCTCGTCCAGCGTGCCCTCCTCCTGATGGATGAGGGCCAGGATGTAGTGAGCCTCGGTCAGCAACGGGTCTCGCTCGATGGCTTGCTGGCACCACGAGCGGGCCTCTTCCAACTGACCCCTGTTGGCATGAACCCGGGCCATCTGGTAGTAGGCCAGGGCGAGATCGGGGTCGCGTGTAATGCAGTCTAGCAAGCAAGTCATTGCTTCTTCGTAGCGCCCCTGCCCCAGCAGGGCCAGCCCCTCTTGATAAGGGTCGAGCGGCACAGCGGGCTGCACCGGCAAAGGAGGTGGGGAGACGGGGAGACGGGGAGAGGGGGTGACGGGGAGACGCGGTGATGGGGTGATCTCCCCGTGTCTCCGTGTATCCGTGTCTCCGCGTCTCGAAGGTGTCTCCGCGTCCCGAAGGCGTCTCCGTGTCCCCGTGTCTCCGCGTCTCTGCGTCTTCTGGTAAATGGTGGCTCCGGAACAATTGTGTGACGCAAACTGGTCGTAGATCTTACCGTTGGTCTCGGATGCGCCCACGATGAGCCAGCCATCTGCCACCAGGCAACGGTGAAACCGCCCGGCTATTTCCTGGGTCACTGCCTCTGGCAGGTAGATGGCCACGTTGCGGCACAAGATCAGATCCACGGCGTTGGTGTTGGTAGCCAGGGAGGGGTAGGCGTCCTCGGCCAGATTCAGATAAGCGAAGGCCACCATCTCCCGCACCTGGGGGATGATCTCGAACAACTCGTTTTGCGGGGTGAAATACAGATCGCGGACGACCTGGTCGGTCTGGCGGAAGGACCACTCGCGGTAGCGGCCTTCGTGAGCCTGCCGCAGGGATTCTTTGTTGATGTCGGTAGCCAGGATGAGGACGTTCCAGTCGGCGATGTCGGGCAAGAGCTGGCGCAGCAAGATGGCTATGGAGTAGGGTTCCTCGCCGGTGGAGCAGCCGGCGCTCCAGATGCGCAGCCGACGGTCATCACGGTGGCGGGCGGTCAGGCCGGGCAGGATGCGCTGGCGCAGAGCGTCGAAGTGAGCCGGGTTGCGGAAGAAATAGGTTTCGCCCACGGTGATGGCGCCGATCAGGTCATCCCACAGATCGCTGTCCGTCCTGGCCCTTTGCAGAAGACGGTGGTATGCCTCCAGGTCTCCACAGCCAGCGCGCTCGGCTGCGGCCAGCACGCCGCCAGCCAGCGCATCGTGCCGCCGCGGGCCAAAGAGCATCCCGGTGCGCTCCAGGATCAGGTCGCGGGAAAGCTCGTATTCGGTATTGGATATTGAGTATTGGATATTGGGCATGGTCATATCGCTTCCGTCGGCGGTAACAACCGCGTGGCATCGAGGACCAGGACCAGCCCCTCGTCCCGCCGGACCACCGCCACCAGGGGCCTGGACTGGGACAGGGGATCGGCCGGCGGCTCCACCTGGTGAGCGGGCACTTCCAGCACCCCGGTCACCTCGTCCACCACGAGGGCCACCGTCTGTTCCAGAGCCTGGACGACCAGCAAGCGGTCATCCAGGGCAAGTTTTTTGGGTGGCTGATCGAATCGCTGTCGCAGGTCTACCACCGGGATCACCCGACCGTGCAGGTCAATCACTCCGGGCACCCAGGATGGTGCCTCAGGCAAAGGGGTGACGGACACCATGCGCAGAGCCCGCTCTACGTGATCCAGGGGCAAAGCGTAGAGTTGCCCGCCTAACCGAAAACTGACAAGGTGGGCGTTCGATTTCGGATTTCGGATTTCGGATTGCGGACCCCGCATCAAGGTTGGGCGAAGGTCTCCCGACGGCTCGACTGAGCTCGCCGGGGGCTCGCCGAAGTCCAAGCCCTTTTCGTTAAGTGTTGAAGAAACAGCCGTTTCAGCAACCATGGCGTGGTCTAGCTCCTTTGATTGCGGATGGCGGAATATTAGTTGAGGTGGGCAATTTGACGATAAAGACAGTTCCCTTTCCTACTTCGCTCTCCACCTCGATGCGGCCTTCGTGGGCCTCGACGATCGCCTTGGAAATTGCCAAACCCAAACCGATGCCTTTAGTCTTGGTGGTGAACAACGGCTCGAAGAGCTTCCCCAGGTTCTCCTCTGAAATCCCACAACCGTGGTCCTTGAATTCCGTGACGATGAATCCATCCTCAGCCCTGGTGGAGACCTCCAACCTCTCTCCCGTGTCAACTGAATCCGGTGAAGTCATGGCCTGCACAGCATTCGAGATCATATTGATAAAGACCTGTTCTATCTGGCTTGGATCGGCCATCAGCGGAGGCAAATCCTCCCCTAACTTAGTGATCACCGCCACTGTGTCTGGCACCGGGGTGCGCGAGAGCGCGTCTTGCACTAAGGCGTTGATCTGGGTCTTCTGCAGGACTGGCTTCTTATCTCGTGCAAAGCTCATCAAATCACTGATGATCTTGTTTGATCTTGAGATTTCACTCTCTATGATCCTGAGGTGTTTCTTCACCTTCTCATCAGCGTCACTCAGTTTCATGTTGATATAGTAGGCGGAGTTCTTGATGATGCCCAGGGGGTTGCGCAGTTCGTGGCCCACGCTGGCTCCAAGCTGGCCTATGGCGGCCAGTCTCTCCGCTCGGATCAGTCGTTCCTGGGCGTCTCGAAGCTCTTTGGTGCGCTCATCTACCATCTCTTCTAGCCGCTCTGAGTATTCCTTCAGTGCCTCCTCCGCCCGCTTGCGCTCGGTGATGTCCTGTACCACGACCACTATGGAACTGTCTGGCTTCCCCTTCCCCGAATCCTTCCACGGCTGCACCTGCACGAGGACGTAACGTTCCAAGACCTCGTCATCGGCTTCGTATTGGGCAGACTGCCCCCGGAGAGCTTTCTCCCAGGCCTGTTTCCAGAAGAAGTCGAGATAACAGGAAGAATCCGTGCAACCAGGGTGGAGAAGCTCATGGAACTCCCGACCTCTCACATCCACAACTCGCCCCAGGTTCCAGGTCTCCACCGTCCGGTTTGTCCGGACGATGCGCCCTCGAACGTCTACCAGGCAAATGAGCTCGGACAGTGAATCGGCTGTGGATTCCCACTCCTGCTTTGCCCGCTCGATCTTCCCCAGGAGCTCTTTGAACTCTTCACCTGCCCGTTTGCGCTCAATGGCGTATTTCATGGCCCGCGCCATCAATTGGCCATCAAACTCCCACTTGAACAGGTAGTCCTGCGCGCCCTCTTGCATGGCCTGTATGGCCAGCGCTTCGTCGTCGAGATGGGTCAACACCACGATGGGCACTTCTGGTGCGTGGGCGTGCACCTTGACGAAGGTATTGAGCCCCTGACTGTCCGGCAGCACGAGATCTAACAGGACCACGTCAATTCCACCTCTGTCCAGGCACTCCAGCCCGGTCGAGAGCCTGTCGGCGCACTCCAGGTCGAGGAGAGCGTTTTCCACCTCCGCAAGCAGTCTCCGGACCAGATGTGTGTCTACAGGGTTGTCCTCGATCAGCAGGACCCTCATGGGTTTATCCTCTCGAGGCATGGTCAACTCCCGTTTTTCTAGAGATGAAATAGCGCACTGTTCGCTGGAGCTCCTCGATCTGGAGCGGTCGGATCAGACAGTCATCGGCCCCGCGGCGAAGCAGTTCCTGAACCACTCCATTCTCTCCAGGTCCAACCACCCCCAAAACCTTGATGTGCTCTGTCTCAGGATCACTCTTTATCTTCTTGCAGACCTCAGGCTCGTCGGTCTCAGGCTGCGTCAGGCCCAGAACGATGAGGTCCGGCTTGAAGGCCATGACTTGGATGCCGGCCTCATAGCCATTGCTGT
>Ga0315552_1001973_pt1 | contig 12319 bp, 5 predicted proteins | sample SalMarSW160170MG_2_FD_203102 | JGI IMG/M metagenome (GOLD analysis project Ga0315552, IMG submission 203102) | Salt marsh sediment microbial communities from the Plum Island Ecosystem LTER, Massachusetts, United States - Salt Marsh Sediment SW1601-70 ...
AAAGATCTGGAGCATTATTCCAACTTGTTCCTCCGTTTTGCAGTACAGTTAAACCAGGAATCTTTCCATACAGAGCATTTGCCGGATTATATACTGAACTTTTTGAAAGTTCGTCGGCCCTCACAACGCCGATGGCTGATGTAATTTCTCCTTTATGCTGTTCAAGTCTGTGCCCTACCGGTATCAATTCATCACTATTTTCTATTGTTAAAGCAATTTGTTCGGCCTCAAGCACGAGTGATTTATGGAGATTGTCATTAGTCGTAACTGTAAGAAGCTCACCTGGTTCTCCCAGAATATTAAATCTCCCTTCATTATCAGTGAATACTTTTGTTGAAGGTCGTTCTTTAACAGTCACCAGCGCATCTGCAACCGGATTACCATTTTTATCAGTTATTGTTCCTGAAAACATTCTTTGCTGGGCTAGTCCAGGATAGGATACTAATAACAACAAAAACCACAGGAACAGGTATTTTATTGAATTTTTATTTTTCATTTTCTCTAGTTTTTAAATTATTGAAACGTGTTCAATTTATACATTAGTCCTACTATTACTCCCATCCCGGGTTTTGAACCAATCCGTATCTTTTATTAACTTCATTTACAGGGAAAGCACTCAGGTACCATTTTGGTGACCAGTTATCAACCCAGAAACGTTTTGGGAGGTCCCATACCTCATAGGTAAATGGACCGGCATTACTGTCTCCCCAAATATTCATCCCCAGCAAAGTCTGTTTAAAAATATCCTCACGTTTCCAGCGGATCAGATCAAACCAGCGTACTTCTTCCATACAGAACTCCAGTGCTCTTTCCAGTAAGACAGCTTCGCGGAATTCTGCCTGGGATAATCCTGCAGGCAGGTCGCCCAATCCTACTCTGTTTCGAACAATATTAACACACCTGTATGCTTCTGCTGTAGGTCCGCCATCGAATTCATTGATGGCTTCTGCATAGGTGAGGTAAATTTCCGGCATTCTTATGTACGGAAAGTGTGTAATGGTGCCATTGGCACTGTTTCCATCACGGTCACACTGAAATTTCCTGATAATATATCCCGATCTGGCCTGGGTTCCACCTTCATTTCTACGCTCACGTCCGCCAATCCATAATTCCGCTACTCGTCCCCTGTAATAATCACCATTTAAAATTATGGTTTCATATAATCTGGGATCTCTGTTCGCAAAAGGATTATCCGGATCATAACCGGAAGCAGGATCGGTTATCGGAAGTCCGGAAGCCATTGGGAACATGTTAACATAAGTATGTGTAGGATTAGTTGATCCCCAGCCAAACGAGCTCCAGTAAAACGTGTAATCCCAACCGGAGGCTGTACGGAACATATCCCTTATTGAAATTAATGTCTCTCCTGTACCCCTGTCATAATAAGCATCATGCCAGTTCTTTCTTAAGCCGTCGGCTGCAATATTGTTATCGAAAAGACCATAATCACCTGTAGATTCAGCCTGTGTAATTAAAGCTTCAGCGGCATCAGCAGCATCCTTCCAGAGATTTGCATCATATCCTCCATGCCATGTCAGGTTCTGTTGTGAAGCCTCCCCGTCAAGAAAAGGTGCACTAGCGTTAAACAGCGGACTGGCGTTGAAAAGCATTACACGGGCTTTAAGTGCCATGGCGCTGGCCTTGGTAAAACGACCATCCCACTCAGGTAAATTATCAATTTTCCACGGCAAATCGACCATAGCTTTGTTACAAAGTGCAACAATAGAGTCGCAGGTTGCCTGGGCTGTTAACCTTGGTATATTCGAAAAATCATCCTCAGGACTGAAAGAATTTGACAACCATAGCACGCCTCCATAATGACGAAACAATTCAGTGTAATGGATAGCCTGAATCATTCTGGCCTCTGCTTTAAGCTGATTTTTATATGCAGCATCCATGTCTGGTGTCATATGAATATTTTCGATCAGGATATAAGCCCTTCTTATACCGTCATAAGAATGCTCCTGTGTAAGGTGATATTTTGTAGCACTACTACTATTTTCAGTTGCGGAATTATATAGTCCCGAATAGTATAGTGTAGTCGGACCTCCCCAACTAAGATAGGAGTGGGTTAAGTCGGTCAGACTTTCCAACAGGTCATGCGACATCTTATTCTTCCAACCATTATTGGCTGTATTTACATTATAGGGTAGAGTTTGATATGCACCCCATAGAAATCGTTCAGTATATTCAGCTTTGAGGAAGATAGAGTCCTTAGTTACATCAACCCCAGGCGCTTTTTCCAGGAAAGCATTACCAACCGGAAATTTTTCGCATCCGAAGGTTAATAGTAATCCTATAGCGAAAAAAATAATTTTATAGTATTTCATGGTTAAAGTTATTTGGGTTCGTTAAAAAGTCACATTTAATCCAAAATTCATGATCTTAATAAGCGGATAGTCTCTCCTTCCTTCAGGATCAATAAATTTTAAGTGGTCAAAAGTCAGAAGGTTATACCCATTTGCAAAGACTCTCATTCTGGATATTCCGAAACGCCGTAATCCTGGAAAACTATATCCTACCTCTACATTCTTCAGACGTATATAGGAAGCATCTCTGATCCACAGTTCGGAATCCCGCGAATTATTTATTCTATTTACCCATGTTGTTCGTGGGTATTTGGCAGTCTCGGCAGTTTCAGGTGTCCAACTATATAAGGCCAGCTCTTTTAATAATGACCGGTCCGTCAAACTACTGAAGGCTTCACGCCAGGTATCAGTATATTCTCTGGAGACATTGGTGACTCCTGTCCATAACATACTGAAATCAAAACCCTTAAAATCAAATCCACCCTGAATTGAAGCAATATATTCCGGGTTATTAGGGTAACCAATTGGATATTGGTCATCACTATCAATAACCATGTCATTATTCAGGTCTACAAATCTGACATCCCCTGCCTTCGGTACACAAAACTGATCAGGATAATCCTGGTAGTTAGCAGCTTCTTGCTCAGTCCAGAATCCGGCAAAGACATATCCGAACGGTTGATTTACGCGACCACCTGTCTGTAATAGATATGGTTCATTTTTGGGTATCTCATCCATATATATTATTTTATTGCGGGCAAATGACATATTTGCACCAATATTGTAATTAAAATTACCGATGTTGTCCCTCCATTTCAACTCCCATTCATAACCTTTGTTTTCAACCTCGCCAATATTCTGTGCCGGTAAGGAGATTGAAAGAATATTAGGAACAGTATTTCGTGTTGTAAGAATGTTATTTCTGCTCTCGAAGAAAATATCTGTACTGAGTGAAAGCCTCCCGTTCAGGATTCTTAAGTCAAATCCGTAATTTTGTTTATAGGATTTTTCCCATGTCACATTTGGATTCCCAAGTGATCCTTCTGCAGCTCCTAATTGGTCTGCAGTAGTAGTGGTTCCGAAACTATAACTTCCTGACTCGGAATAATAACTATCTGGCAGATAGAGAAACCTGTTGCCACCCAGTCTGTCGTTTCCTACAATACCATAAGAAGCTCTGAACTTTACAAAATTAAGCCAGGATATTTTGTTTTTCAGAAAATTTTCTTCTGTTATGGTCCACCCTACTGAAACTGCAGGGAAAAATCCAAAGCGATTTTCCGGGGCAAAGTTCTCCGAACCATTGTAGCCAAGGTTAAGATCCACCATGTATTTTGTCCTGTAATTATATGTTGCCCTTGCTGCCATCCCAACATAACCGGATGGAATATCTCTGTAACTGGAGGGATAAAAGCTTTTACTCTGGTTATATAGAAAAAGTCCGGTTACATTATGAGCCCCAAAAGTACGGTCATATGACAAGGCAGTCTCGGCATACCAGTTTCTGTTCTTTCCGGATTCTTCACTGTAACTCAGGAGGCCATCGGATCCGCTTTTCTTGAATACTATGGTACTATCTCCCACAGCAGTTGGGTCAACATCACATTTGAAGAAAGGATTGTATGTGGCTTTGGAAGTTCCTCTTCTTTTATCGTGGGAATTAGTTCCGTTATTGGAATATTTAATTCTCCATGAAAGTCCTTCTGTAATAAAATCCAACTTCTGGTTTACACCAATGTCGATGTTCATAATATTGTTTAAGTATTTTCTGTATCCGGTTCCCCAGCCTATTGCATTCAGTCCATCCTTCTTTTCTGCAGTTGGAATGTACTCATTACCGCATAAGATACGCTTCCCCTCATAGATCCTTCCGGAGTATGGAACTGCCCAGTAAAGAACGGTCCAGATGCTTTCGCTGGGTTGCGATCCCGGTTCCTGGCGTAACTCAGTTCGACCACCAATAGTCAATGCTAATTGTGTTGTTTCTGTAAGATTTAGATCTATATTTGTCCTGTAATTATACCTCTGATAGCCAAACTGATAAGAATAATCCGTTTCGAAAGTCTTGAATAATCCATCCTGATTAAGGTAACCTAATGATACGAAATACTTAACATTTTTGCTACCTCCCGATATATTAAAGTTGTGTTGTGTCTGAAAAGCGGAAGGCTTAGTAAGATAATTGACCCAGTCAGTATTATTAAAAACAAGGTTGCCTCCCTCTTTGAATGTCTTTATAGCATAGTCGGTGAAAACAGGAGTTGCATCAGGGTTATCACCCAGAGTTGTTCTGTTATGAACAGTTGCAAACAAATAAGCATCAGCCATTTCAACCAGCCTGGTCGGAACCTGTAATCCTGCACTGCTGGTAAAACTTATCTGGGGAGCTCCCTCTGAACCACGTTTTGTAGTTACGATAATAACCCCGTTTGCACCCCTGATACCATAAACAGCTGTTGCTGAGGCATCTTTCAGAATTGAAACGCTTTCGACCTCATGTGGATCAAGTTGTGAGAATGATCTTTCCACTCCATCAACGAGGACTAAAGGTTCCGATGCTGATGTTGTAAGTGATGCGACACCACGAACAAAAAGTTCAGGGTTATCCGCACCCGGTTGTCCGGAGTACTGAACTGACGTCATCCCGGTAACACGTCCTGCAAGGGAGCTGGAAACAGTTGCACTGGGATTTTTGATAAGAGATTCCGTTTCGACTGAAACAATAGCCCCTGTAACCGATACTCTTTTCTGAGTACCATAGCCTACTACCACTACTTCTTCCAGGCCAACGACTGATTCAGTAAGTACAACATTGTAAACATTGCTGGTACCAATGGCAATTTCCTTTGGCTCCATCCCCACAAAACTAAACAGCAGAGTTTTTGCTGTTTCGGGGATGGACAAGGTAAACTGTCCATTTATATCCGTAAGTTTTCCCAGAGTGGTTCCAGGAACTTGTACTGCAACTCCAGGTAACGGTTCGTTATCGATTCCTGTTACAGTACCGGTAATTGTTCTTTCCTGTGCTGAGGCACTTAGCTGGAAAAATAGAAAAACTCCAACTAATAAGAATTTTGCATAGAGCAATAAAGTTTTTCTATGCAAAAGAATTTGTTTTGCAGCATCTTTCATAGGTGGGCATTATTAGTTAGTATTAGATTAAGGAAACCAAAATCCATTTTTAAATAAGGTAATAAATATTGTCTAATTTAGAAAAAAAATCAACACAGGTAAATAATATGAAAAAAAAAGAAAGGCTTTAACATAATTTAACTTCTAATTAAACCGAAATAAAAATATATGAAGATTTACCTTTAAAATTTTTCATATTTTTGAAAGGAACAAAAACCATGAGAAATGAATAAAAATTACAAAAATTGTATAAAATTAACCGGACAATTTGCTTTTTGTCTTATCATCTTTTTTTTGACGTGGCCTCAAATTTCAGCCCAAGTCACGATCTCGGAACAGGAATGGATTATTCCTTCATATCTGGTGGCTCCTGCTGACAAAAATCCCATGTTCTTTAATAATGAATCATACCAGGGTGCATCAAGGTTTGTTTATCCGTATGGATTAAACGATGTTATCTCAAATGAAAAAGTAGATAAACCATGGAAAGCCTTAATACTTGAAAACGAATACATTAAGCTATGTATTACTCCGGAAATAGGAGGAAAGCTCTACTATGCTACAGACAAAACCAATGGGTACAATTTCATTTATAAAAACGATGTAGTTAGACCATCCAACATTGGAATGACAGGTGCCTGGGTATCAGGTGGTATTGAATGGTGTGTGCTGCACCATCACAGGGCTTCAACTTTTCTGCCAGTCGATTATGAATTAGTTGAAAACGAAGACGGCAGTAAAACAATATGGATTGGCGAGACAGAGCCCCGCCACCGAATGAGATGGACTGTTGGGATTACTGCATTCCCGGGAAAATCATATTTCCAGGCAGAGGTTAGAATACTTAATCGTACTCCTTACACTTATTCCTTTTTATACTGGGCTAATGTAGCTGCCCATACAAATAAAGACTACCAGGTGATCTTCCCACCCAGTGTGCAATTTGCCACGTACCATGCTAAAAATGATTTCACACACTGGCCTATTTCAACCGAAAGATACCGGGGACAGGATTTTACTAAAGGCGTTGACATAAGCTGGTGGATAAACACTGTTAATTCAAACTCATATTTTGCCCATGATCTTAAAGAGGATTTTATGGGGGGATATGATCATGGAAAAGAGACCGGTACTGTTCATATCGGTGACCATAATATTGTTAAAGGTGCAAAACTGTGGGAATGGGGATCTGGTCCCCGTGGACAGGCCACGGAAGGACGTCTGACAGAAAACACCGGTCCATACGTTGAAATAATGACCGGCGCTTTTTCCGATAACCAGCCCGATTACAGCTGGATCAAACCCTATGAGGTTAAAACAGTTAAACAATGCTGGTACCCGGTTAAGGATATAGAGGGATTTAAAAATGCAAATCTGAATGGTGCAGTAAATCTTGAAAAACGAGATGGTAATAAAGTATTTCTTGGTTATTATTCAACACAGAAAATTGACCGGGCAAAGATAGTTCTTAAAAACAAAGATGAAGTAATTTACGAGAAAACCACGAAGATATCTCCATCTGCTGCTTTTACAGAATCAGTGAAAATAGCTGAAACAATCAGTATAACTGATCTTTATACAGAAATGATTAATACTGAAACCGGCGAAGTACTGGTATCATATAAACCTGTTGAGAAAGAATATATTGAAGAGCTTCCTGAAACAGTTCAAAGTCCTCCATTACCAAAGGACATACAAACCATTGAAGAATTGTTCTTAACCGGAAACAGGATTGAGCTATTTTATAATCCAAGGTATAATCCAATGGATTATTATGAGGAAGTTCTCAACCGTGATCCTGGCGATATACGGACAAATACCGCAGTTGGAAATATTCTTCTGAAGAACGGAGATTATATTAATGCCAGAAAGCACTTCAGTAAAGCCATAGAAAGACTGACAAAGGATTATACCCGGCCATCAGACTGTGAAGTACTTTACCTTCAGGGAATAACATTAAAAGCACTGGGATTGTATGATGAAGCAATTGACACCCTTTACCGGGCTACCTGGGATTATGCATTCCATTCAGCTGCTTATATTGAACTGGCAAGGATATCTGCAATGAGAGGTGATTTTACAAAAGCTCTTAGTCAGATAAATGAGTCGTTGGCTACAAATGCCAGAAATAATAGCGCAATATCCCTCAAGGCAGCAATACAAAGAAGAATTGGGGATTACGAAGATGCTGCAAGGACACTGGAAACAATTCTTCAAACAGATCCTCTGGATTTCAGGGCCGCAAATGAATCTTACCTGATAGCAAAAACATCAGGAAATAAACAAAAAGCTGATAATGAACTGGCTTCACTAAACGAAAAAATGAGAGACTTCGACCAGAATTACCTTGAGCTTGCAATAGGATACCTCAATGATGGATTGCCCGAAGAAGCTGAAGATATTCTTCTTCGTTTCAAAGGTGAAAACCCGATTGTAAGTTATTATCTTGGTTACTTAGTAGATAAAAAAGGAAATAAGACAGAAGCTGAGAAATACTTTAAAACCGGGAATGGACAATCGGTTGATTATTGTTTCCCATTTCGTCTCGAAACAATAAGAGTCCTGGAAACCGCTCTGAAATACAACCCCTCTGACGGAAAAGCATATTATTACTTGGGGAATATCTTATACGACAAGCAACCGGAAAAAGCAATTGAACACTGGGAAAATGCAGTTAAAAATGATCCCGGTCTGGCTATCGCATACCGTAATCTTGGCTGGGGATATTATCATCACTATGGTGATGGATATAAGGCAATAACTGCTTACGAAAAAGCATTTGAACTTAAAAAAGATGAGCCGATTTATTATGAAGAGCTTGACCAACTTTATGAGATGAGCAATGCATCAATTGACAAGAGACTCAGATTATTTGAAGGGAGCAATGAAATAGTATCCAAACGTGACGATGCATTTGCCCGACAGATTGCCGTTCTAACTCTTGCAGGGCAAGCTGATAAAGCTGTTGAGTATTTAGCAGGAAAGCAATTCAGTTACCGTGAGGGAAGCTCAAGAGTCAGAGATATACTTATTAATGCTCATCTGATACTTGGTTTAAAATACATGAAAGAAAAAGAGTATCAGGAAGCACTTGAAACCTTTATGCTGGCACAAGTACCGGAGGAAGAAGCAAGTGGCAGCAGGGCCGGTAACAGAAATATTCAGGTAAATTATTATCTTGGTCTGGCTTATGAAGCCATGGGTAATAAGAGAAAAGCAAGAGACTATTTTACATCGTGTACAGAACTTAGTTCAAGATTATCGGGTTACATAGTATACTATCAGGGATTAAGTTATCTTAAGCTGGGTAAGAAGGCAGAAGCTACAGAAATTTTCAACTCTATGATAGCTGATGGGGACAGACAAATCACCCAGCGTTCATCAGGTAATGTAGATTTCTTTGCCAAGTTCGGAGCGCAAGAGACCGAAAATGTCAGGTTGTCAAACGCGTACTTGCTTAAGGGACTTGGTTATAAAGGGCTTGGTGATACTACTCAGGCAACCGAGAATCTTAAAGAAGCTTTAGAGCGTCAGGCAAGCAACCTTTTTGCTAATGTGGAGTTGAACGGAATAACTACACCCTGACATAGCAGGTTACATGTACTCATTACTGGGTCTTTGAGGATTAATCAACTAACCCCTAAGACCCAGCTATTTTTGAAATATGAGCTCATTGATTTAAATCAATAATGTATAAACTTTAAGTGGCAGATGTCATTCTTATCCATCAGATCCCTGTCATTCTGGAGAAAGTGGCCCTAAGACACTCAGTCAATAAAATTTTCAAACTCCAAAACTCCAAAGGGATGTCCAGATTTGCTTTGTTTCTTGTTTTTATGTCTGTCTTCTCCAGTTGTGAAATAATTTTTGCCCAGACTAAAGCGATAAACCGTGATAAATATCGGATAAGTATTAAACAGACCAGCAGTGATCTAAAAGTAGACGGGATTCTTGATGAGGAGGTCTGGAAACTGTCTGATAAAGCTACTAACCTGCAAAAAGTACTACCAGTAGATACAGGTTTAGCCAAAGCTCAGACTGAAGTCAGGCTTACTTACAACAAATCAACTATATATTTAGGTATTGTATGTTACGATCCGGTTCCGGGTAAACGGCCAGTTGAATCATTAAAACATGATTTTAATTTTAACAGGAACGACAATTTCCTTGTGTTCTTTGATACTTACAATGATCAGACTAATGGTTTCACCTTTGGTGTGACTGCTGCTGGTGCAACCTGGGATGGACTGCAATACAATGGAGGAACAGAAAATTTTAACTGGGACATAAAGTGGAGATCAGCGTTAAAGTCGTATGATGATCGCTGGGTTGTTGAATTTGCGATTCCTTTCCGGAGCTTGCGTTACCAGGGAGGCACGAATGAATGGGGAATAAATTTCAGCAGGTTTGATCTGAAAACCAGTGAAAAATCAAGCTGGGCTCCAATGCCAAGGCAGTTTTCAACAGGAAACCTTGCATATACAGGGACTCTGCTGTGGGATAAACCTCTGCCACCATCCGGCCTGAGATTTTCCCTGATACCTTATGTGTCAGGCATGGCTTTGCAAGACAAAGAAACAGATGAAGATATCCGGATAAAAAAATCAGCCGGTATAGACGCCAAATTTATCCTCTCCACCTCTCTTAATCTGGATCTGACAATAAATCCCGATTATTCGCAGGTCGAAAACGACAGACAGCAAACCAACCTTGACAGATTCGAGCTTTTTTACCCTGAAAAAAGACAGTTTTACCTAGAGAACAGTGATCTTTTTGCCAATCTGGGTACCGGTAATATCAGACCTTTCTTCTCACGCCGAATTGGTCTTAATAATCCTGTACGAGCCGGCATGCGATTCAGTGGACAGCTTGGAAATAAATGGAGGGTCGGATTTATGGATATTCAAACCGGAACGAAGGACGATATACTTGCCGCTAATTTCATGGTAGCAGTATTGGAACATGGAGTGTTCAGCCGTTCAAGAATATCGGCATTCGTAGTTAATAAGCAGGTGGTGGATATACCTGAGGATAATTCGTTTACAGGAAAAGAATACGACCGTGTTGCAGGTTTGGAATATAATCTGGCAAGTGCCGATAACCGCTGGACCGGAAAAGCTTTCTATCATAAATCATTTTATTCAGGATCTTCTGCCAGCGATGCCGCAATGGCTGTAAATATGACTTATGCATCACGGAGTCTTACAGCCACACTTGACCAGTCAACAGTCGGAAAAGGGTACAGTGCTGAAACAGGCTATATCAGAAGAAAAGGATATTATAAAATTAATCCTGAGTTTCAATACAAGTTTTACCCTGCATCAAAACGTATTGTTTATCATGGCCCCGAAATTAGTTTAAATATGCTTTTAGATACTCTGCAATCAATATCCGACAGAGTAACGAAGTTTGGTTATTTGATTGAATGGCTAAATAAATCCACTTTTTCTCTCGATATCGAAAATAACTTTATAAAACTTCAAAATCCATTCGATCCGACCAATACAGGAGGAATTCTTTTGGCCGCAAATGAAAAATTTAACTGGTATGAAATAGGATTTACATATAGATCTGATACCCGGAAACTTTTTAATTATAAATTGAGAAGCAACTATGGTGGATATTATAACGGAACAAAGTGGACACTTAACGGAGAGCTGAATTATCGTGTTCAGCCGTATGCTAATCTTGCTTTTACTACAACATACAACAATATCTCTCTTCCATCGCCATATAACAGTGCTAGCCTGTTACTTATAAGCTCTAAACTTTCCTTTACTTTTACCAAAAGCCTTTTCTTTACAAGCTATATTCAATATAATAACCAGATTGATAACCTTAATATAAACCTTCGCTTTCAATGGCGCTTCGCTCCTGTATCAGACCTTTTTATAGTATACACAGAAAACTCAATTCCAGCTGATTACTATATCAAAAACCGCGGACTGGCAGTTAAAATTACTTACTGGTTTAACTGAAAAATAAACCTCCCTGACAATCGATAAGAATACCAGCAACTGGTAAAAGCAAATTGAATAAACCCCATCAAAGCTTTTCCGTTGTTAAGCTACCCTCAAGAGGATCATGATCCGCCAGAAGGTAGAGAATAATCCATTCAGTTCGAATCTTCAATTTCATTTTCTTCTAAATTATACAAAAGAAGGACAATCTTAATACATTCACTTGGAGTTAAGTACCTGGTTTTAGACTACTTTATACGAAATATTATCTGAATGGCCAAATGTGGTCAATAAATCTGGATTATGCAATACGCAATAACCTATTGCTTATCCGGATTTGGAATAATGCAAATAAATTCAAAATCTTCGCTGAAAGGATTCCTGAACTGATGTTTCTCATTTGGTTTCACGAAAATACTCTGGCCTGCTTTTATCTCATATTCATTTCCATTTTCATCCACGGCAATTCCCTTGTTTCTTTCGATTTTGACGATATGTTCATAATTATGCTGATGAAAAGGCGTATTACCACCCGGGGCAATGAAAAAATGCCGCATAATAATATTTCCTGATCCATCATCAGGGCCGATAAGTATTTTCATCTTGACGTCTTTCGCTCCATCCATTACTACTTCATTAGCGAAGATCTCTTCATTGTTATTTATTTTCATAGCAGAACTTAATTAAATTAAATTATCAAATTTAAAATATTTTAACCTGATAATAACCGTTAGCAATAAGCATTTGCTTCAGTTTCAATCATTCAATCTTACATCTTCATGCCGGATCCGAATCAATCCGTTTTTCGTTCCTAACTTCCCCCGCCGAATATTAAATATATTGCCGCTGCCAGCGCTGCACCAGTCATAGGCCCCAGTATCGGCACCCATGAGTATTTCCAGTCGCTGTCGCGTTTAC
>Ga0315552_1001976_pt1 | contig 12307 bp, 12 predicted proteins | sample SalMarSW160170MG_2_FD_203102 | JGI IMG/M metagenome (GOLD analysis project Ga0315552, IMG submission 203102) | Salt marsh sediment microbial communities from the Plum Island Ecosystem LTER, Massachusetts, United States - Salt Marsh Sediment SW1601-70 ...
GTGCCCTCCTGTTGCATAAAGTCCGCGGGCACGACGTCGACAATTTTGGCGAGGTTGTAGCAGAATCGCTCGCTGGTATCGAGTTGCTCACCGGTCAATCGGAGGTGCTCCATCTCGTAAACCTTCAGCATTCCGTATCCCGCGCACGAGCCTTCGGCGCCCTGGTCTCTGACCGGGCCACGGAAAGCCAGCCAGCTTTTAGATGACGGGACTTCTCTCGAGCCGGGAGGTGGAGCATAATCGCTGTGCAAGGGAGTCTCAGGGAGCACACCTCTGCGAAGGATCGCCTCTCGGTACTTTTCCATCTCCGTTATTGTTTTCACTGCCGTAATTCATCCTTTTGCTTTCGCCTGCCGAGCTGCGTCTCGGACAGGCGAGGTATCCATGCGACGAAGAGCCTGTGGTTTTCGCGGCACGAGTTGAAAAGCAAGGTTTTTCCCTTGATGACGAGCTCGTTCTCGCCGGGGTCCGACCGAACGGCGCGAAAAAACCTTACCCGGTTCGCCCGGTTAGAATAAGCGACAACTGTGATGTCCGAGATGCCATACGGTTTGACAATCTCTATTCTCCCTTTGACCACGCGGAGATAGTCGCATTCGAAAGAGATTCCGCCCCCGTAGTGCGAGTCGAGCGCGTCCCACACCCGAAGGACTATTTCCTCGCTGTGAGGCGCCGGCAGCTCAGGAAGCATTCGACAGCTCATCACAGCAACGGACACCAGAAAAACAAGCATTGACCCGCGGTGTTTCATTTGCCCGTTTTCCCCGAGCTTTTCTCTTCTCGCTCAACCGATGCTTCACCGCACCGCTCGCACGACCCTTTCGCCGCCTTCACCCGGAAGAGGGTAAAAGAGCGAGCCTCGTGATATCCGACCTTTTCCTCGATCGCTTTCTTCCGGGCCCCCGTCAGAATGTCGCTGGCGCCGCTCAGGACGATGTCCCAGGGAAATGGCGACGAGCCGACCACAGCGGGCGGCAGGCTTTCCGATGGCTTTACTTCCGCGCTCGACGTGTAGGAGACGAGGCCGACCTCCTCCACCGCGCATCCTTCCAAGAACAGCATCGCGACGGCCAGCAATAGAAGTGCCTTAGCTTGCCCGCGCGCCCTCGCCTGTTCCGGACCTCTTTCAACAATAAAACTTATCATTGTCACTCTCCGTTTCCTTTTTTTGCTGCTCGCCGCAAACCCCGCGAAGAAAAAAGCCAGAACAAAAGGCAGGTACACAATCGCCAGGCAAAACCGGGTTGCGTTTCCTGCCCTGTTTTCTTTGCAGTGGCTCGCTTATTCAACTATGTGGTAGCATGATAACATATTCCTCCCCTTTTGTCAAGCCCGTGCGCAATCTACCTGTGGGTAATGCCTCAGTTAGCGGCGGCTGAGGTTCGGATCTCATAGGACGCAGAGTAGCCCTCGTGCCGGTGGCATCCTGCCCCCGCCGAGGGCGAGACGCCCTCGGGACTGCCGCCCCGCCATGGCGGGGTGTCCTTCTCACCTTATTCTCGGCGCCTTTGTGCCTTTGCGTTAATCTGCTGTTCCCTTCTTGCCTCCTCCGCCTCGGCCAGCTATCCGCCCGAGACTGAGCCCATACAACTCACCTTGAAATTCCCGTGACAATCGGACACGAAATTATTATATTTCTTTTGGCGGTTATCGCTCCGCGAAAATCGCTGTTCATCGGTGGCTCGTGGCAGCGGGGAGAGTTATTGAGAGCGAAACACAAACGGAGGACTATATGGCAGACCCTAACGAAGGCGATGTGAGAGAAGGTGGCAGGAACCTGGCGTCCGATATCGAGGCTGTCTTGAAGGGCGAGGTGCACTTCTCCAATCTGCCCATGGCGGATTTCTCGCAGGAAGAAATGACGAAAGCGATGCAGGATGCGCTGGCACTTGTAGAGAAAAATCTGGGGAAGGACTACCCGTTCGTCATCGGCGGCGAGCTTTTTCATTCCGATGATAAATCGGTGTCCCTAAATCCGACTCACATCCACCAGGAGATCGGGCACATTTCGAAAGCGAGCACCGTGGATGTCGGCGACGCAATCACCGCCGCCAAGGAAGCCTTCAAGGCGTGGAGTCACACATCCGCCCGCGAACGAGCCAGGGTTTTGCTCGCTGCTGCCGAGGAGATGCGGCATCGCAAGTACGAACTGGCTGCCTGGCAGGTTTACGAAGAGGGGAAAAACTGGGTGGAGGCGGACGCCGACCTGGCCGAATCCATTGATTACCTGGAATACTACGCCCGCGAGGCGCTGCGGCTGGACGTCCCGCTGCGGTTCGACGTTCCGGGTGAGACGAACGAGTACTTCTACGAGCCGCGAGGGGTCTGCGTCGTGATTGCCCCGTGGAATTTCCCCCTGGCGATCTCCGCCGGAATGACCACGGCGGCGCTGGCGGCCGGTAACACCGTCATATACAAACCGTCAGGGGATTCCCCGGTTGTGGGCGCCATGATGGTTGACATTTTGAACCGCTCCGGGTTGCCCACGGGCGTCTTGAACTTCGTTCCCGGGCCAGGCGCCGAGATCGGCGACCCTCTGGTATCGCACCCGGACGTGGACCTGGTCGCGTTCACCGGTTCGCGAGAGGTCGGTCTCCGGATCGTTCGACTGGCGGGGGACACTCGTGAAGGGCAGAGAGGCATAAAGCGAGTTATCGCGGAGATGGGCGGTAAAAACGCCCTCATCGTCGCGGAAGATGCCGACCTGGAGGCTGCCGCTCTGGGCACGGTCATTTCGGCGTACGGCTACCAGGGGCAGAAATGCTCCGCCTGTTCGCGGGCTATCGTTCTGGAAGGCGTTTACGACAAGTACCTGGAGATCCTCATAGAAAAGACGATGCAAATTACCATTGGGCCCGCAGAGGACCCGGACGCCTTCTTCGGCCCCTTGATCAACGAAGCGGCTCGCAAAAAGGTGCTTCGCTACATTGAGATCGGCAAGCACGAAGCACGGCTGGCTCTTCACCGAGACGTGGGGTCGCTCGCCGAAGAGGGCTATTTCGTTGGCCCGGTGATCTTCGCGGATGTGCCACCTCGGGCGAGAATTGCTCAGGAAGAGATTTTCGGTCCCGTGTTGAGTGTCATCCGTGCGAAGGATATTGACGAGGCGCTCGATGTCGCGAACGACTCGGATTACGCCCTCACTGGCGGCGCCTATTCCGCCAGCCGAGAAACCCTCGACAGGGTGAAAAGGGAGTTCAAGGTCGGTAACCTCTACCTCAACAGGAAAATCACCGGCTCCGTGGTCAACCGGCAGCCGTTCGGCGGGTTCAAAATGTCCGGCATCGGCTCCAAAGCCGGCGGCCCGGACTACCTCCGCCAGTTTATGATTCCCCGAACCGTAACGGAAAAAATCGGTTGAGAAGCGCCAAGCTCCGGAGCAGGCAGGCACGTATTTGAGGCCAGCCATCGTGCGCCGTCTCAGGCCGTACTTTGCACGCGCGCTCCTGCGACGCTCACCGCCGAGGCAGCTTGCGAGGCCGCTGCTTCATATTGACGCAGTGCGAGTGGACCGACTGCACCCAGCTTGTTCTGCAGAATGCTCCTGAGCAGCTTCTCAGCTACTTGTCTTCTTTGTACTTGAAATAGTGGAGCAACGGCCTGCTAATCATTGCGCGTCCACCTGCGCCCATAGTGCTCCCGATACCATGCAACACAATGCTGACACTCCAACTACTCCTATTGATTTCACTATCTGCCTCCTGCAGAACATATTCTTAATCTGCAAATGTCATCTTCCACTCCACCGTCTTTGTTGCTGACGGAATGATTCGAACGGTGGCAGTCTCTGTCTGATTCGCACACTCTACTTTCTCGCCGCTGACTTCGGCGCCTTGGAGCCGGAAACCTTCCGGGAGATGGACTGTCATCACGTACGGATCGTTGATTACCACGGAGCTTCTGCCAGAAAGAACTTTGGCACGGCTGTCCCAACTCTCGTCAATCAGACTGACTCCGCCCTGGGAGATATGGCGCGTGTTTGAGAGGACCCAGGGATGAGCCCGGGCCTCGCGAATGGCAAAAACCTGAAGTCCATTGCTCGCATCTTGCGCCGGCGCTGTAAACGACCCTTTCGATTTGCCCAAGAACGTCTGAGTCCAGAACTCGAACACCAGGTACTCGCGGTCTTCCGAAAGACCCAGGTCTGCGAACTCTACTTCCGTTTCCGGCGTACCTGGACGCTCCCAGCCCAACTTCTGCCGCCGCCAGTTGAAACGCGCCAAGACCGACCAATGGTCGCAGGGCCGGGCGATTTCCAGCAACCACCAGGGGGCTTCCCCACCGCGCAGGCCAGCGTGGTAGTTTCCGCCCCCCCTGTGAGAGTAGTCGTACAATTGCCCCGGCACGGTAAACAGCACCGGTGCGCTGCGCTTCATTCCTTCCAGGTGACTGTCATCCTTGTATGCCTCGACCTTGTCGCTAACCATCAGTACGCCCCCGGCCATCGAGACGATGCTCGGCTGAACAATCGTGTCTGCCATTGCCTCTTTCGCGCCAAAAGTCTTCATAGTCGTTTTGTGCTTCAGCCATTCGGCAAGGATGTCGCAATGGTCGGGATCGTTGCGCCAGACCACTCCATTCCACGAATTAAAACGCTGGAATCCCGCCGGTCCGAAACCGTCGCTTCCCAGCCGGCAACCGTTGACAAGCCCGACAACGTTCATCCCTGGCAGTACGCCCCAGCAGGAGAGAATATAAACATCGGGACCCAGTTCCTCGCGTGCGGCCACATCCCAGCTGCGTAGTGTTTCGCCCGGCGTCGAGTTTATCTTCTGAAAGTATTCGGGTTGCTGCTTGTATGCGCGGAACAGATCGCCCGCTCCGTCTATCTTTACGTAGTCCCAACCCTGCTTTTTGAGGGCGCGAAGTGCTCAATCATCTTGTGCTTTTGATAGAAACGAGGGCGAAATAGAATCTCTATAGTCGCTCCACGGCTCTCCCAGGAGAAGGTAATCTGCTGCTTTTCGACAAGTTTGGGTTGGATGCGCGTCGCCCTGTCGTCCGGGCCGATGAGAACCCAGTCCCAGCGGCGATCATACAGTGCGTTGTTGCGCAGATTGTGACTCAGCCCGACACTGTTGCGGACATACGGGAAGCGGTTTTGCGCTTCGCTGCGGGTTTCGGCGGGGAACGCCTCTTCGCTGCCAAGAACGGTGCCGTGCAAGACCAACTCGACGCCCTCTTGCGGTTGGTCCAGGACGAATTTCAGACGCTGCTCGACTTTGTCGTCAACTGTTTCCGCTTGTTCGAGCTTGACAGCAACACCTTCTACTTCGTCTCCGTCGGCATCTTCAGCGCGAATCGTGGCATCGAGAATCGCCGTGCCGTGATACCGGAGGCTCAGTCGCCCCTGCCCGGCATTCCATTCGACCGTGGCCGGAGCGTTCGCCGGGGGCTCAATTATCTCCTGAGCAACGGCGCAAGAGACGCCGGCCAGCACGACCAAGATTGTCAAGAGGGACAGTTGTTTCACGAAAGCTCTGGTAGTCATCTTAATGGCTTCTTCTTTGGTATTAGTTTGATTTTGAGTTGTTCAACCTGGGTGGTGATCCGGGTTACGAGCGGCGAGGGAAGCCCACGTTCACTGTCTCTTTTTAGCGACTCAAGGGCCGAGCCCAGACCCTCGGCTGCGGTTGGGCTCCATTCAGCGAAGCCCCGTTTGGATCGAGGCGCGGAAAACCCAGGTCGTGTCGAGCGCTGGAAAAAAGTCCGCATCGAATCCGGCGAAGTAAACCTGCCCGCCTGCGTCATCTGGGAAGGGCGAGATCACGAAAGTTCGTGGAGCCACCAGCTTGGGTTTACCGGGCGCCCAGCGACCGTTCACTTCCTTCAGCCGATAGCTTCTATCGGATTCCCGAATCAGATACGAGCCACCGGCATACCAGCCGAAAAACGTATCGGGGCGATACTCTTTGTTCCTGTCCCCCCGTTCGATCCGGCCCTGCACGCCCATGATGTGCACCGTGCGTCCCGTTGCGGGGTTTTTGAGCGGCATCATGTCACTGTAGGCGGCAATGATGCTGCCCCTGACGGCAGTGCCCCAACTCTTCTGCAGCAGTTGCCTGATCCTCAATTCAACGGTCGCCTTGTGACCGTCGGGGGACTTCCGGAGGGTAGTGAATCGCGTCCCCCAGCCGCCAAAGGCGGGCAAATGGTGGCCGAAAGCGCCGTACAGTGAACTATTTGAGCGATCGTAGCGCGTACGCACGCTATCTTTTCAAAGCGCGGGATCGTCAACTATACAAGGTTTACCTTGAGCAAACAGCCCAGATGCAGCTGAGAAGGCGGCTGGGCGCCGAATCTTGCACCCTTGGCCGAAACAACGGTTTGACGCCAGGAGTCAAGGTAGGAGCCCGGTGCGGTAGCGCCGCACGTTGGGGTCTGTGCGGCGGGCTCCGGGTAACCGGAGTCTCCACCGCGACCAATAAATCAACTGCCGGACTGTTCCGTAGGAATGGGGGCGATTCCCATGGCCGATCCGTCCAATTGCAATTGCACGACTGTATCACTACTCTGCCGGTATTGCGGCGAGAGCGTGATCCGCAATGCCGTTTCCGTCTGTTCGAACTTCATCTCGCCGCCGGTCAACAGCGTGCCTTCGGTCACCTTCTTTGGCAGGCCGGGCAACGTAATCGTGTCACCATTCCACTTCAGGATATGGAGGTAGATGGCGTTGCCTTTGCGGGTCGCCGCACCGTACGTGCCGGGCAAAAACGGTCCCCCGCGCGTGCCGTAGATGCTCTCGCCGTTCCGCCTCAGCCAGTCACCGACGCCTTTGAGCACCTCGACCTGGCGCGGCTCGATGCGGCCGTCGGGCATCGGGCCGACGTTCAAGAGCAGATTCCCGTCTCCCCCTGCGCAGTTGGCCAGAATGCGCACGACCTCCGAAACAGATTTGATGGTGTCGTTGGGCTTCCACCCCCACTGTGTGCCGAGCGTCATGCACGTTTCCCATGGATGCTGATCATCATAGCTGCCAAGGTGCTGTTCGGGGGTGCAGTAGTCGGCGAAGGACGAAAGCAGTTTGCGATCGTTGTCCCCTTTGCCCAAGTCGAGCCGATTGTTGATGACGATCCGCGGCTGCAACGACTTCACGATCCGGTAGGTATTCGGTTGATCGTAGAGCGGTTCATGTCCATCCCAGTCGAACCACACCAAGTCAATCCGCCCGTAGTTCGATAGAATTTCGCGCAATTCTTCCTGCATCCGGCGGACGAACATTGCGTTGCGTTGGGTGCGAAAATCCGGGTCGCGCCAGTCCATCGGGGAAAAATACCAGCCGATTCTCAAGCCTTGTTTCCGCGCCGCGTCCGAAAGCTCCGCGCAAATATCGCGCTTGAACGGAGTGGCCGCCATGCTGTAGCTGCTCGCCCTTGAGTGCCAGAGCAGAAATCCGTCGCAGTGTTTGGCGGTGAGAACCACGTACCGCATTCCGGCATTCCTGGCAATGCTAACCCATTCCTCGGCATCAAAGCGGGTTGGATTAAAGTCCTTGTAAAGATTGTCATAAACATCAACCGGAATCGCGCCCCGATTTGGACACTTCGGATTGGAGTTGGCTCTGGACCAACTGATCTCCGTCCCCTTCAAGCTCACCGGCCCCCAGTGGATGAACAAGCCGAACCGGGCCTGGCGCCACCAGCCGATTCGGGCTTCGCGCTGTTCGCTGGTTTCAGACTTCGCTTGTTCGGCGGCCGCGTACCCGGCCCAGCCCAACAACAGCGTCGCAGCCGCAACAACCGCTGAGCCCTGAAAAACCACTCTCATTGTTGATCTCCTATGAAAGCACAGTGCAAGTTTTGTTTTATCTGCCCTCGGTCGGCGAGGGAGATAGAAAGTTCGATCATTCTCCTATCCGTGTCCCGCTGGGGTGACACACGTCATAGTGTTCGCATTCTATCACCATGGCTCACGCGGCCGAAGGAGAAAGACGCTGATCCTAAAGACGTGGACGCTCTCCAGGAGGATGATGAAAATGGTGCGGCCGGGCGCATTTGCCCGTGTCGCGTCTTACAGTGAACTATCTGGACTATCTGAGCGATCGTAGCGCGCGCGCACGTACTGTGGAAGAAGTGCCTGATACGGCATTATGCGCGTGCATAGTCAACGATCAGTGCGTCGGCCCGTCCGCTTCTCGCATGTGCTAAGGAGGTTGCGCTCTCTCGTCCGCTCATCCACAACTCTTGACAAAATCTCGCACAGCCTGCACAGCGGAGGATAATTCAAAAGACTCGTAACCACTATTCAAATTTGCCAAATGCTATTGCCCAGTCGGATTTATTCGGTAGTTTGATCCTCTGCTGTTTGGGTTGTAAGCGGCCCAGAGCAATCTCCTGATATTCCTTCCTGGTATCCACCGCCACCGCCGACTGTTCGCCAGCCATACGCGACAAATCAACTTCGACCGATAGGGCATCTTCCTGATAAATCACATGATGCTGACTCTTGGAATCTTTCAAAACGCAACCGCCGGTTAGGCAGAGCTGGTTCGCCGGCTGCAGGTCGAGGAGGAATCGCCCACGCCAGAACGTCCTGTGCGTCCGAAGCTGCTCGGGGTTAGGATACTTCCCCTTGTACGGCCCCCACTTGTTGAACCACTGCGAGTAGTAACCGAAGAAGCCGCCCATTCCCCCGGCCATCGCCAGTCGCCAGACGAGCCGTCGCGAGCCATCCATGTCGAGGTCGAAGCCATCGCGCAGATACGTGTGTCGTTCCTCGTAAAGGTGTGGCTGCGACGTATCGCTCTTGATATCTTCAAGGATTTGCTGATAGCTTTTCGGCCCGTGTTTTGTCGTCGTTATTTCGTTTCTTCTGCCGAAGCCCGAGTACGATATTATGTTGTGAGGGCCACTGAGTTTACCGCCCCTGGCGCTGAGCAGATGCTGCCACCCGAAATGGTCATCCATGTATTCTGCCCAGGCGTTGCGTTGCTCAACGTCAGCCCACTCGATAAGATCGTATCCGTATCCCATGGACCACCCTGGCAGAGGACCGAGGCGCGCGGCGATGTAGCGCTGTAATCTGCGATCCACCCGTCCATTGACCCCTCCCGGCAGAGTCTTTGGGGTCTGGTCTCTGGCAGCGTCACCCCAGCACCAGAAATGAACGCGTCCGCCCCGCCGGTGGGAATACTGGATGATGTAGTCGAGATGGCGGAATGTCTTCAGGTCGGGATTTAGACTGCTGTGTTCATGTCCCTGAATGGCGCCTAACTTGAACACGTGGTGGGTCAGGAAGTAGAACACGATTCCAAAACCGTTTTCCGCGGCCTCATCAAAGTAGTCGTCCACGCGGTCGAGCTTTTCGACCGGGCCCGGGTTGTCCTGCCGGTACTGCATGGCAAAGTCCTGCTGATTCATGTACACGTTGAACAGGTAGCCCTCGAGCTCAGCGTTGTTTCCCGTCTGGACGGCGTACTTGTTTCCGAGGTGAGTCAGAAAGCCTTTGATGTTCGGGTCAGGATTAGGCTTCACCATCACCGTCCCCTTATAGCCGTTCAGTTCCGGGTCTTGGCTGGCTGTGGTGAAGGTCCATAGGCCGGTTCGTGTACCCGTAAAGCGGAATTTCCAGGTGTTCGAGCCGTCATAGAACATTTCTGTGGTGTGGGTGGAACCGATATTGGCGTGGGCAAAAGTAACCGTGGCAACGAGATCATATTCGTTACCGCTCCAGGATGGATTATCGAGGGCCCATTCTTCGTATTCCCACATAGTGGCGGGCCTTGCTGGAAATCTCTTTTCATCTTTGCCGCCACCATACGCCAAAGCCCCCGTCAACACCAACACCATAACGACTGCTGACGGCCATTTGTTGCTGAGTTTCAACGCTCTCATAATAAGTTCGCCACAAGAGTCTGCGCAGGATAATGGTTGATAAGCACGCGCTAACCGCTGTATTTGGAATAAGAAGCAGTCAACTCAAGTACAGCAGGGAAGCCTGTGCTGATTGTCAGGATAGTCACAAGATCGCTTGGAATCAAGAATCATTCGGACACTTGTACTTGCGCAGCGACTTCCACGTCGGTTCATATTTCTCTGCCGCGTGGCTGGCCTGCTGCGGCCACGACGCGAGAAGCACCGCTATTACCGCGAATGAGATTATAGATGTCGATTTCCTTTGTATTTTCTCCTGTTTCTTCCAACAACTTCACAACACCGCTCCGAGTCAGGGAGCCGGCGTGATTTCAGCAAGCTGTTAATGAGGCAAGTTCAGTTTGAGTAGCTACTTCCGCTGTAACTTGCCCAGTCTCTTAACTTGCGCCGTAGTGCAGACCGGTGCTACCGGCTCATCCGCTTCCACCCGAATGAAGACAGCCAAATTTGCACTTTGCAGACCGAGACAGTGGTCCAAGCAAAAATCTATCATGCCACGATGGGGATATCAATTGTCGTGCGCGGGCCCGGCCTTAGGTCTTTGGCGTCGCATGTTGGCCGGAGACCTCCCGGATCCATCTTCCCATCGGTGAGCTTCCTTTGGTTTCTCGCGGGCGCCGCATGTTGAGCTTCCAAATTAGCGTTTTGCGACCCTTCCGGCTGGAAAACCTTCGAGGAGCAGACGGGTGTGCCCGTATTTCCGTGGCAAGTTATGGATGAATCCCTTGTTCGAGAAGCCCGGCTAAAGCCGGCTGTCACGACGGAGACGGCTTATCGGATGACCACCAGCTGAAGCAGGTGGCTAAGGGGGTGCCCCCCGAGGGCGGGCCATGTCCGTCGCAAGCCCGACAGCGAGGTGATTAAAGGAAGCCTGCCGGATATGCAACGATTACGCGGCCGCACCCGAGCAGACGGAAAGCTTGAATCTTCGAGCTCCAGTTGATATTCCATTAGGAATGAAACTCAGCAGCATAGCTGAACAGGGATGAAATGGGAAAGCTCACATGCACGTTCCTGACGGTCTTGGATTCAGGATAGGACTAAAGGAGGGTAGAACCATGTCTGTCACAAAGTGTTTCCGTATTGTGATTGCTGGAGTCACCCTGCCGCTTGTGGCTCTCAGTTTTGTCGCCCCGGCCAAGGAGAAAGTCATTCTCGCTACCGATATGGTCATGTTGTATGACGATGGTGTGGCGATGATGATGCTCGCAAAGCATCCGGATATAGAGTTGCTCGGTCTGACGATAGTCCCCGGAAACACCTGGCTTTCAGAGGGGACAGCATACGCTCTCCGTCAACTTGAAGTGATAAAGCGCAGGGATGCTCCAGTGGCCTCTGGAACACGCTATCCACTTCGAGCAGGGCGTTACGAGACCATGGAAATCGAGCGAAAGATGTTCGGTATCGGTCCATCCCACTATGTCGGCTGTTTTGGATGGGCTGAGCCATCATCGTATCTTGACGTCTATCGTGAGAAATTTGGAGGGGCCCCGACGATAAAGCCTTTGGAGAAGTACGGGCCGACATTTGAAAAGAATCCTGACTATATCCGATTAGTCTGGGATACCATTGCCGCTGCGGTTGTCATTGATCCCACGTTAATTGTTGAAGAAGAAACTCGCTGGGTAGATGTCAATTCAGATTATGGCCTGGACTACGGTCGAAGCCTCGGCTACCACAAACAAGGACCCGCTGGTACTCAAAGGGCCTGCATCGCCTTCAGCACTGATGCGGAACGCTTCTGGAACCTTATGGTAAATCTGCTCACAAGATAACCTGACCATGCTGACCTTGCCCCCAAAAGATGGTGAGTTTATTCGCTGGTTGCTCTTTAACAGTGCGCGAAGTGTTCCGCGTACTTCGCCAATGGAATCACGTGCTGCGGGGGCGTCGCTTTCATTCATCCGCTTCCGTGGAGATACAACCTAAGATGAACAAATGAAAGGAGAATGCAACCATGAAACGACGTCAATTCCTTCTTACCTCCGCTATGGCGGGGGTGGCCTTCAGTAGTTCGGGCATGTCGAGAATCGGTGAGGCGAAGCCCGGAAAAGAACTGCTCGAACAAAGGCTCTACCATTTCAAGTCAATGGCCAAGCAAGAGGCTTTTGATGAGTTCCTGGGCCGAGCAGCGATCCCGGCACTGAACCGCGCTGGGATTCGACCGGTCGGCGTTTTCAAAATGCTCCGAGACGATAACCCAAAGCTTGGCGTGGAGGCCGACAATTCGGATCTCTACATGCTCTTGCCACACAAGTCGCCCGAATCGTTCATCATGCTCGTTGAACGGCTTGCCAGAGATGAAGCTTTTCTCGCAGCCGGTGCCGGTATCCTAGAGATTCAGCCGAAAAGTGGTTTTTAGGGTTCCAGAAATCGCGCAGACGTGGTATTATGATGTGGACGATAGATGCATGGAGTTCATTGGTGTATTAGGC
>Ga0315552_1001979_pt1 | contig 12293 bp, 10 predicted proteins | sample SalMarSW160170MG_2_FD_203102 | JGI IMG/M metagenome (GOLD analysis project Ga0315552, IMG submission 203102) | Salt marsh sediment microbial communities from the Plum Island Ecosystem LTER, Massachusetts, United States - Salt Marsh Sediment SW1601-70 ...
CAATTTCTCGTGGAAACCATCATATTGAGTTTTATCGCCCTGGTTATTGCCGGTGTGCTGGTAGAATTATTGCTCCCGGGGTTCAACCGGTTTACCGGTAAATTGATCTCCCAGAATTTTCTTTTTGAACCGGTATCTCTGCTTTTTGCCCTTCTACTTGCTGTTCTTGTTGGATTGTTTGCAGGAATCTACCCTGCCATTTTTCTCTCCTCCTTCCAACCGGTAACTATTCTCAAGGGAGCATTAAGCGGTGGAGCAAGGAGTGGAATAGCACGCAAGATCCTTGTTGTTTTTCAGTTTTCCATCTCCATTGCACTCATCATCGGCACGCTAATCGTCTTTGGGCAATTGAGGTATATCCGGAATGCCGATCTGGGATTTAACCGTGATCAGGTCATCATCATACCTACAGTACGGGATATTGTCATTAACTACAGTACATTCAAGCAGGAGCTGCTGCAACATCCGGATATAAAGTATGTGACCGGGATGGAGGACATATTGGGTGTTAATCACAATACGCGCCAGGTTATCATTGAAGAACTGAACCCGGAACAAAGCTACTGGTATCCCATGTTCATTGTCAAGCATGATTTTCTTGAAGCATTTGATATTGAGGTAGTTGAAGGAAGAGGTTTTTCAAAAGAGATCCTATCTGATACGGTTAATGCCATCATGATCAATGAAACCATGGTTAAGAATCTGGGATGGACAAACGAAGAAGCCATTGGAAAACGCATCCGGGCTGACGGGGATGAACGGGTGATCGGGGTATTTAAGGATTTTCATATCCTTTCCCTTCATAGCCCGATGAATAATTTTATCCTGGATTTGCACCGGGTTGAACAGGCAGTACTTCGTTATGTAGCGATCCGGGTGAACACACGTAACTACAAAGATCTTCTATCATTTATTGAAGATAAATGGAACAGTCTTGCCCCGACACGCCCCTTTGAATATTCATTCCTGGATCAGGAATTGAACAACATGTATTCTGATGAAGATAAATTCGGGACCTTTTCGGTCATGCTTACCATTCTTGCCCTGTTCATAGCCAGTCTGGGTCTCACTGGCCTGACGGCTTTCCTTGCGGAACAGAAAACAAAGGAAATCGGGATCCGCAGGGCTCTCGGGGCAACGGTTGGTAATGTCATAAAACTGCTGTCCAATGAATTTATCCGCTTGATCATCATTGCAAACCTGATTGCATGGCCGGCAGCCTGGTTCTTTACCCATCGCTGGCTTCAGAATTTTTACCGGCGGATTGATATCAATTGGCTGTTGTTCCTGCTGGCAGCCCTGATTGCCCTGGTTCTGGCACTCGCGATTACCAGCTACAGGGCAATCCGCGTATCGGCAAGAAACCCGGCAGATACACTAAGGTATGAATAAGTTATAAGTTAATAAGTTATAAGTTAATAAGATAAGTCCGAAAACCTTCACTTTCCCGGTCAACAGGCGGATACAACGGACGAACAAAATCAAACTATCAATATGAAAAGGCAAATTGTTATACTATTTCTCTTAACCACCCTTTTTGCAAATTGCTGTAAAAACCCGGACCCTGAAATAACAGAACAGGAACCCGATGTTGTCTTATCCGGTCCTTACCTGGGTCAGGCACTTCCCGGAGATACTCCGGTATTGTTTGCACCGGGTGTTGTATCCACAGGTATGTATACCAGGGATATTACCATAACACCGGATGGGATTGAGATCTACTTCTGCGTGGCGATCGGAGGATTTGCCTACAGCACAATCCTGTATACAAAACTGATGGACGGTCAGTGGACCACTCCTGAAGTGGTTCCCAATATGGAAAATCCGGATTACATGAACTTTGAACCGTGTATATCCCCGGACGGTCAACACTTCTATTTTCTGTCTAACAGACCGGATAGTGCGGATGCTGAAATGGGTGACCAGGATATCTGGGCTATGGACAGGACAGATGGTGGGTGGAGCGAACCCTATAACCTGGGTTTACCCATTAATACGGATCAGGCAGAGTTTTATCCTTCCGTGACCTCCGATGGTACAATGTATTTTACAAGACAAGAAAAAAATTCACCAATACACAACATCTTCCGTTCCAAACTGGTGGCTGGAAAATATACCGAGCCGGAAAAACTGCCAGATCAGGTGAATTGCGGAACAAACAGGTATAACGCATTTATTGCCCAGGATGAAAGCAGATTTCATCCGGGAACTTAAACCTGAAGGATCCTAACGTATTGTTTAATCCTTCAAGAATTAGTGGGCATAATGAGAACTAAAAAAGAGACAACCAGAGAGATCGTTACCTTTTTAATTATTACAACGGTTATTTCAGCCGGTATCTTTATCTGGATGTTCAGTGGTGCAGAAGATAGTCCTGCTGCCGTCATACCAATGATGTATACACCGGGTATCTCAGCTATCCTGACCCTGCTGATTTTTAAAGGCAAGATAAGAGATCTTGGATGGAAATTGGGTAAAGCCCGGTATCTTTTATATGCATTCGTATTACCTATTTTAGTATCTCTTATCGGATATGGTCTTGTATGGCTTACTGATTATTCAGATTTCACAACCAGGGAAGTGGTGAACTACAAGTGGGCAAAAATGATTGGTTTTGACCTGCCGGCACCGTTTATCGTTGGAGTCCTTTCTAAATCGATCATCGCAACCCTGTTGACGATTTTAGTTGTATTTGGTGAAGAAGTTGGTTGGAGCGGTTTCTTAACGCCAAAACTCAGAAAGCTCTTTTCCATACCTGTAACCTCGCTTATTGTTGGAGTATTCTGGGCAGTATGGCATTTCCCGGCAATCATCGGAGGATTTTACGGCTATGGTACTCCTTTATGGATTGCATTACCCGGTTTTACACTGGTATTGGTTGGCGCTTCTTTGATCCGAACCGTGTTGGTGGAAAAATCCAAAAGCTTGTGGGGTGGGGTGATACTTCACGCAAGTCATAACGTAATTCTCATGGGAATGTTCCTTGAGATGTCCGTGAAAAAGGAGTATACCAATTATTTCGTGTCTGAAACAGGACTCTTTCTGGGAGTAATCTATATTCTTGTAGCCACGGTGTTCTGGAAAATGCAGTGTAAGAAATTGAAAACCTGAGTTTAAATTCATTTTAATAAATCATTCAAATCCCCAATTTAACTACTATGGAAAGAAGAAGCTTTTTACGTAAATCAGGCTGTGCTGCGGCTACATTTGCAGCAGCACCGGTCGTCATGAATAACATCGTCGAGGCTCAGTCTCAAACCAGAAGAAGGTACAAATTCGAGATTGAGATCTACGAAGCAAGGGATGACTCCTGGTGCCATAAAAAGGGAGACAAATTCGTTTACCCGGATGATATCGGTAAGATCTGTCCGTGGTTGCTCTCATCGATGTGGGATTTTATCCGGATCCTTCAAATGGGGGGAACATTATCATGGACATACGAAGGGACTCCCTATGAGAAAGTCATCGATCCGGACGGGATAACCACAGAGTTTGTTCGCTGCCCGGATCCGACAGCAAACCTAGTGGCAAAAATTACCCGGACTGCTGTAAGCTAACCAGCCATTGAAAATTGCCACTTACTCAGGATCGCACCAGGTTGAGTGATGAAAAAATCCTGAAAACCAGGTTGTAACACCCTGTTTATCAGGAAACATTAGATAAATCAGTTTTCAGTAATACGGATAAAAAATATACTGAACATGAAAAATAAGAATCAACGAATATCCATGTTGAACCATTTGATCCTGGTCTGTGCAATGTTTCTTATCCCCCCGGCTCTTAATGCCCAGGAGGATGGAGAGGGAATAATGATCGGTAACTATTACAAACTGGATTCAAAGATCCTTGGTGAAGAGAGAACACTCCTGGTACATTTGCCGCAGGGTTATCACCAAACCGAAGCGAATTATCCGGTAGTATACCTGTTATATGGCGATCACGTAACCACCTACTTTGCCGAAACCGTTGCCATTCTGGACCGGCTGGGACAGACCGGGAGAATCCCGCCGGTGATCCTGGTTTCCGTAATGAATATTGACCGATACCGTGACCTGCTTCCCCTGTATCCCGATGGATCAAGGACGGGAATCGGGAATTTCCAGAATTTCTTTTCGGAAGAACTCTTTCCATGGGTGAAAGAAAATTACAGGACAAAGAGTTACCGGATCCTGGTCGGCCCCCAGGCCGGAGGAAACTTTGGACTCCATACACTGGCCAGCAAACCCGAGTTGTTTGATGCATTTATCCTGAACAATCCATTCAGATGGGTGGGGGGAAGGGATCTGCTCCTTGTGGAAACCGAATGGTACTTTGTAAATCATCAAACCATCAGGAAGTTCATGTATATCACCTATGATGGTGATGACGAGCTTGATAAAGAGGGGATTAAGTACCTGACGAATTTCAGGGAGCTTGTGGATACAACACAACCCGCCGGTTTTACCCTGGAACTGGATTTCAGGGAACACCATGATGAATTCCTTCAACCCTTTGGTTTACGGGAAGGAATAAAGAAATTGTTCGTTGATTATCCTTTCCCGGAGGACCTGGTGATTGAAGGATTAAAGGATATTGCCGCTTATTATGGAAAATTGTCTGCAGAGTATGGTTTCAGTATCGATGTACCCGAACATGTGTTAACCATACAGAGCGATAAACTAACGGATAGGGGTAAAACGGAGGAAGCACTGGCGATATGGAAATACATGATAGACAACTACCCCCACCCGGGGAATGCCTACTGGCGCCTGGCAAATTATTACAGGGAACGTGGAAACAAAGAGCTGGCAATCGAATATTTTAAAAAACTGATCGACCTCTACCCGGATGTGGCAATGGCCAGAAGATACCTTGAAGAACTGGAAAAGGAGGAAGATAAATGACCCCCGATGTAATTGGGAGCCTGACCGATAGGAGGAAATCCCGTCCGTCTGACCCGTCAAGGGTCAGACGGTAGAGGAAAACACGCACGGTCTGACCGCTTTTTTTCGGTCTGACCGATGAGGTGTGAAACCATATCCGTCAAGCGGACTCAAAGCCGCTAGACGGGGGAAAGCCATCAAGGGAAAAAAATTGTCCCATCCGACGGATGAAGATGAATGGAAACTGGATCTGTCGAACGGTTAAATGTAAATCGATTTATGCTGCAATTTCTTTCATTAACTCTGTTTGCCTTGTTTCTTACAGGCTGTATCAGCGGTTCAACCGCATCAGATCCTGAAGCCAGAAACCAGGATTCTCAACAATATGATGCCTGGATAGAATTCAGGGATAAAGGAATAGAAACGGCAGAGCAGCGGGTAGCGATGATTGCCTTCCTGGAAAGAAATTTTGATCCGAAAGCACTGGCAAGAAGAAAAACAAAACGCACCTTCCCGGGACTGTTTGATGAACAGGATTTCCCGGTCAGGGAAACCTACATGAAACAGGTTTCGCAGACCGGTGCAACAATAAGGATTGTGAGCCGGTGGCTGAATGGGATCTCCGTCCTGGCAAACGACGAACAGTTGCAGGAAATAAAAGAGCTGGAATGTGTACACTGGGTAGGGGACTTGAAACATTTACAGTTTCAGGACACGATCATAACCTCTATACTACCGCATCCGGTGTATCTGTAGCTACACCGCTTGTTGCAGGAGGGATTGCCTGCATACTCCAGGCTCATCCCGAGTGGTCCGTGGAAGAAATCAGGACAAACCTCTTTAAAACAGGCCACTATTTTCGGGAATTCGGGACATGGGATACAACATTCGTGCAGGGATATGGGATTCCTGATTTCTCGTTGATGTTAACCGGCAAGTAACAAAGAGATCATGATTATCGTCATACAACCATACCAGTATATAACTAAATTGACAGACTGAAAATGATTAGAAACTTCATTAAGATTGCCTTTCGTAATCTGTTTAAGCAATTTGGCTATACGTTCATAAATATAGCCGGACTGGCCATTGGCCTTGCATGCAGCATCCTTATTTCAATCTATGTTATCAATGAGCTGACATATGACCGCTTTCATGAAGGTGCTGATAGAATCTACCGTATCGGTGTACAGGGGAAAATGCTTGGTAACGACCTGAACCAGGCCGTTACAGCATCACCCATGTATCGGGTACTGCAAACAGAATACCCGGAAGTTGAACACGTAACTCGTGTAACTTCCCTTAGGGGGTGGTTGCTCCGGTATGGTGATAAAAAATTCACCGAAACCGCTGAAACCTTCAAATTTGCCGATTCAACGTTCTTTGATGTTTTCAGCTTTAAGCTGATCAAGGGGAATCCCGAAACTGCCCTGGATGAACCGCGCAGCATCATCATGACAGAAAAAGCCGCCAGGAAATATTTTGGTGATGAAGATCCTATAGGGAAAATGGTCCAGGTTGAAAGTGATACTACATTTTATACCATCACTGGTCTGCTGGAGAATGTACCTGAAAATTCCCATTTCCATTTTGAATTGCTCGGATCACTGGGTACCTATGGCGTAAGCCGGGGCGATAATTGGCTTAACCACCAGATGTATACCTATGTGAAATTGATTCCCGGTGCGAACCCGGATCAGTTTGAAGAAAAAATAAATGATATCGTCATTAAATATGTTGGACCGCTTGTTAAACAGTTTCTCGGAATTGACCTGGATGAGTTTGAAGAATCAGGTAACAGTTTTGGATATTTCATACAACCCATGCTGGACATTCACCTTCATTCCGATCTGCAGGTTGAGATTGAACCCAATGGAAATCCGGCGTATGTTTATATATTCTCTCTTATCGCTATCCTGATCCTGCTCATTGCCTGTATCAACTTTATGAATCTTGCCACCGCACGTTCATCTGGCAGAGCCAGGGAAGTTGGAATACGGAAAGTGGTAGGATCCACAAGACGGTTGTTGATTGGCCAATTCCTTACAGAATCGGTATTCCTGAGTTTCCTGGCACTGGTTTTTGCCGTACTGATCGTATACCTGGTCCTGCCATATTATAACAACATGATTCAGCTGGAATTACAATTTAATCTTTTCAGCAGCTACTATCTGATCCCCTTATTGCTTTTACTGGCACTCCTTGTCGGACTGCTGGCAGGAACCTATCCGTCATTTGTTCTTGCGGCATTCAGACCGGTCGTTGTTTTAAAAGGTGAACTAGGTCAAAGTACAAAAAGGGGATATCTGAGAAAACTGCTCGTGGTCGTCCAGTTTACCATTGCCATTGCTATTCTCGTTGGGACCCTGATTGTATACAACCAATTGAAATTTATGCAGAAGAAAGACCTTGGATTTGAAAGAAATAATGTCCTGGTCATCCGGCGGTCCGATGCATTAAGGGAACAGATCGATTTATTCAAACAGGAGCTGGAAAAACATACTAACGTTGCCTCTGCAGGCAACTCAACCCATATTCCTTCCAGCGGTTTCTGGAACAATGCCCACTGGCTGGAAGGGCAGAGCAGAAGTGATATCCTCCTGCTGATGACTGCATATGTAAGTTACAGGGTGGGAGAGGCTCTCGGTCTGGAACTGGTTGAAGGGAGATTTTTTAGCCGGGAGATGCCTACCGATTCATTTGCAGTGATCATCAATGAATCTGCTGTAAGAGTTTTTGGCATTGAGGATCCGTTAACAACCCGTTTTGTCGAACCCGGAGACACTCCAGACCAGGACCATTTTATGCCAATCATTGGGGTTGTAAAAGATTTCCATTATGAATCGATGCACGAAAATATTCATCCGATGATTTTTCATTTTATGCCGGGAAATTGGGAGGGATATATTATTGTCCGCCTGCTGGAAGGAGATATCCCTGAAACGGTCCGATTTATACAGAATACGTGGGAAGAGTTCAACTCCGATTATCCCTTTGAGTATTTCTGGCTGGATGATGAATTCGGGAAACTATTTGATCCCGAAAAAAGGACAGGTCAAATATTAGCCCTCTTCTCAATTCTTTCAATCTTTATCTCATGCCTGGGATTATTGGGTTTGATCTCGTTTACTGCCACGCAGAGAACCAGAGAAATTGGAGTAAGGAAAGCCCTGGGAGCATCAGTAAATACTATTCTCTACCTGTTGTCCCGCGAAACAGTCCAGTTATTGATGATTTCAACCCTCCTTGCAATCCCATTCTTTTTTGGCGTTAAATTATGGTTGCAGAATTTCGCATACCATATAAATTTCGGATTCATCATCTATCTGGGATACCTTATTGTTGTTATAGCCATTGTATTATTGATCGCTTTGGTTACAGTAAGCTATGTTGCTTATAAGGCAGCTACCACCAATCCTGCTGAAAGCCTGAGGGTTGAATAACCTTATAAGTAGGTTTACTCGTGCTACAACCCGGTCAGGGCGACTTAAGTTCGTGGCACGAGTATGCTCTTATATGTCCGGGTGAACACAGCTTGATCATCTCATCAAAATTCACTATTTTGGTTAAGTGAAATTTCATGGCATGATAAGAAGGCGAAATAGCTTACTTGGATTGATTGCTTTTCTAAGCATATGTCAGGTTTCCCTGGCACAAATTACCATTTTCCCTGACGTGGAAAGAAGAACCGATGAATCGGTTCGGATCCTCAAGATTGAGACAACGGACTTATTTACAATTGTCGACCTGCTTTATATTCCGGAGGAAGAAGATGCCTGGATCTGTGCGGATAAAAACTATTATATACAACCCGAGAAAAGCAGTGAACGAAAATACCTGATCATGGCAAAAGAGATTCCCTTGTGTCCGGACCAAAAGAAAGTCTATGCCAGAGGTGAGGATTATGAGTTCCAGCTCTATTTTCCATCTATCGATACGTCCGTACAGAAAATTGATATCATTGAAAAACCGGTTTCAGGATTTAACTTCTTCGGTGTATGGCTGGTCAGAAAAGAGATCAGACCGCTGCATGACTCCCTGCTTATTGCATCCAGCGAAGCGTTTCAGTCATTTTTTGAAAAAAGGGGAGATGACCTGAAACCGCTGGAAGGAATATGGGATCTGACCATCAGGCGGTCGAAATACCGTGGCGATGTCTTTCTCGAATACCTGAATGAGGATCCGGAAATCCTGGATGTCGCAATGATATGGGAAACAGATCATTATGAATGTTATGGTATGGATGGGAAATCCCTTGAGATGAAATTCTCTGTAATCGCAGAGGGAGGCCGGTATGCCTACAAGGAATATTTCCGGGAAATCAGAGAAGAGTTTACCACATTCATCTATATGGAGGAGGAAAACATCCTGGAATTTCGGTTTAATTTACCCAAACGGTGGGCACAATACCTGCTCTCCGGTAGACTGTTCGATAACGAGAACCTTGTGAAAATCATGTCCTGGGAGAAAATATTTCCCGATCCTACTAAGTTATTCTAATAACCGACCGAGATCGGATACCAGAACGTAAATGAAACCAGTAAATATACCTGCCCAAATTTGATTTTGACTCCTGGCAGTCAAAACCCTGATTGAAAATGAAAAAGATTGTAACGCTTTTTTGTGGATTCTCCATTGCTGCCATTTCCTATGGACAGGATCAGCCCGAATCTCCCGATACTCTGCGGAAAGATGCCCTGAATGTATTTATGGATGCCAGCAGTTATATCCGTAAGGAAATTAATTTCGTCAATTATGTTCGTGACATCAAGGATGCCGACGTCTATATTATCTCCACCTCTCAAACAACCGGGGCGGGAGGTAGAGAATATAGCTATTTCCTGATTGGACAGAAACGATTTGAAGGCATGAAAGATACCCTGATTTATCCAAGCTCTCCCGATGATACTGAAGATCAGCGGAGAGAAGGACAGGTAAAAACGTTGAAAATGGGATTGATGCGTTATGTCCTCAAGACACCCCTGGCTAAACATATGGATATCCGGTTCACCGAACCACTGAAGGATGAAGTAAGCATAGACAGATGGAAGAATTGGGTTTTTAGCACCAGTGCAAATGGATATCTAAGTGGTCAGAAAATCTATAACTCCTTCGATTTCTATGGATCACTTTCTGCATCGAAAGTGACCTCAGAATGGAAAATCGATCTGGATGCTTATTACAGCTATGGAGAGGATACCTATGAGTTCGATGATGGAACGTATTCAAGTTCAAATAAGTCAAAATCTTTTGATGCACTGATTGTTAAAAGCCTCGGAGAACATTGGTCAGTGGGCGGAAGTACCTATATCGGAACATCAACGTATAGCAATTATGATCTGCATTTCACAATTTTCCCCGGAATTGAATACGATATTTTCCCTTATTCTGAATCCACACGAAAGTAATTCAGGATTCTCTACAGAGCGGGTTATGTGCTCAACAATTATACCGATACTACCATATATTTTGAAACCCATGAAAGCCTCTGGGAACAAAACCTGGATGTCGCGTTGGAGGTAGTGCAGAAGTGGGGATCGATCGATACCTCTATCGGCTGGAGTAATTACCTTCACGACTGGAAGAAAAATAACCTGTATGTATACTGTTATTTAAACTTCAGGATTGCCAAGGGATTGCGCATCCGGATTGGAGGAGGTGGAGGAATGGTTCATGACCAGCTCTCCCTGGTGAAAGGGGGTGCAACAACAGAGGAAATATTGTTGCACCGGAAAGAATTGGAAACACAATACCAATACTATACCAGCTTTGGTCTCTCCTATACCTTTGGTTCAATATATAATAATGTGGTGAATCCAAGGTTTGGAAGCGGTGGTGGTGTAATATATTACTATTGAGTGAAGGGAAAGTGATGTCCATCCCAAACGTATTTCAATATGCAATCAATCATAAATATAGTATGAATATGGTTGAACAATATTCGATGGTTCATTCAGCGTTATTCTGTTGGGACTTGTTTTTTAAAATCTGACGGCCTCTTTGTTTCGCCGCAATAAGAGCTACGGTCCGGAAAAGAAAATGTCCGAATTTTGTATATGGTGCGTACAGGATGACCATCCACACAAGCACCAGGTGGATAAAATAGACCAGGTATGCTGCCGTCCAGTTCATAAACCTTGCCAGTTCGACCAAACCCCCTGATAAAGTTAACAACAATAGTGTAATCAGGAATGACCAGTCGAAATAATTCGAACCGGCACGGTTACGGCGATTGAATAACCGTATAAACACCATAATTGAAATCCCAGTAACCAGCATCATTCCTCCCAGGTTGCCTCCGATTTTGATCGGGTTCAGAAAGGGGAGGGGATATTCGAAAAAGAGGGTTGACAATATAGCAAAAAGTGTAACTGCCAGCAGCAGTACGAATCCCCAGAACACTAAAAAATGAGCGGTATACCTGAAACGGTTGGTGCTGCACTGGCGAAAATGCCGGTGTGTCAGGATCTCTTTTAAAACCTGCCAACTATTTTTCCATAAAGCTCCCGATGAAACCGGAAGACCAGCACGTTGATTCATCTCCCTGAGAAATTGCATGATCCCTGAAACAAAGAATCCATAGAATACCAGTACAAAGAAGAAGAAAGAAACATTCAACCAGAGGTGAGGGAAAAAAATTGAATAATTGACCGGTCCTTCAGGTACCTTGATGCTCCCGGCTAATGCAATGATTCCTGAAAGGATCAGGGCAGGAAAAAAGATGATCAGTGGAAGGTATTTCGGAGAATGGAGCCACTTTCCAAGAAACCGGGGGCGGGCATAATGCAGATAATGGTAGCTGCGCAGGGAGGCAATGACATCTCCGGGCCGTACATCCCTTGGACAGGTTACCGTGCAGTCACCACACTGATGGCATAACCAGATGTCCGGATCACCCAGGATCTTCTCCCGTAACCCCCAGCTTGCCCAGATCATCTCTTTCCTCGGAAATGGCTTATCTTCCGGAGAAAGCTCACAAACGGCACTGCAGGAACCACACTGCATGCAGGTGGAAATAGCCGAGTTGCAATCCCTCCTGAGATACTCGATCAGACTTGTATCAGGCTCAATATAGTGCATCTTTTCACTCACTTCGTTTTTGTCATTCAATTGTCATTCGCTTCGCTGTCATACCATTGTCATACGCTCTCTTCATTCGCTGCCATACAATTGTCATTCCTGACTGCCCTCCTTCACTGCTTAATCGGTTACGGCGTGGAACCCGTCAGGCAGGTGTTGCATTGTCAACCAATTCCTTTTTATTGGTAATAGAATTCTTTACTATTGATTTAAAAAATAATCTTCATCACTTTCTGAAACCCGATTTTCATTGGATTTTCCTATTGATATACTTTAAATTCATCAAGTTCCATAATTTATGTTTTTCGTATTTTTTTTGACCATCGTATGACTATTGTATGACTGTCGTAT
>Ga0315552_1001986_pt1 | contig 12265 bp, 8 predicted proteins | sample SalMarSW160170MG_2_FD_203102 | JGI IMG/M metagenome (GOLD analysis project Ga0315552, IMG submission 203102) | Salt marsh sediment microbial communities from the Plum Island Ecosystem LTER, Massachusetts, United States - Salt Marsh Sediment SW1601-70 ...
AAGCCAGAAGGTGATAGTATATTTTTTGCCGCTCCGGATCAGCTACTCCTTCAATGGTATATTTCAACATGGATTCGTAGGTTGATTCCAGGTTATCGAATTGAACCCGCAAATCTCCCATTTTTGATACCACGATCAGATCCGATAATACCTCCAACGCCTCTTTCACCCTTTTCTGGTAAATCAGGTAACAGATCCTCTCGTACTTCTTCTTTAATTCAGTCGTTTTCATACTCTTTTTTTGGCAAACGATCGCTTTATCATGAAGTGCAGATCGATCTGCCTTAATTTTGTTGGGAACAAATCCTGAAGAGATCTACCAAATATTATTCCATAAACCGGAAAATTGACTTTTTGGCAGTTAAGAATAGCATAAAACCCACTTTCCGGGAATAAATGTATCACAATTATCCGTCACATCAGTGCGGCATTTTTATAAAAATTAAAATTTACTGAGAAGAATGGGAATAAATCGTCACAGTAAGTGGTCTAACAGGCGAATTGAAATTTACATTAAAACAATGCAAATAGCAGTGCGTTATTACAGTTATCTGATTTTGCCGTTCCTTCTCACGGGTTGCAGTAATAAATCCATTCATAACAGCACATGGAACAGCAATGAAATAATAATAGATGGCACTTTTTTAGATTGGAAAAAAGACCTGACATACGATAAAAAAATCAAAACTGTTGTATAATGTAGCCAATGATCACACCAATCTTTTGCTATGTTTAAAGGTTACAGAGCCGTCTGTAACAAACAAGATCATGATGAGATGCCTTACGGTATGGGTAGATACAATGGGAAAGCAGAAAAAAAATCCGGGCATTAAATATCAGAATAACCTTTAGAAAGCTTTATACCCTCCTGCACTGAACAGAGCATTGGAGACAGGATCACTCCTGGATAGCGGAATTATGCAATCAAAAAACATTTTGTTATGAAAAAATTAATTATCGGCATATTGGCCATCTGTAACATCGGCTGGTCTTTCACACAGGAAAACAAATGGACCCTGACGGAATGCATTCAGCATGCCCTGGACCGGAATATTACGATAAACCAGAGGAAGTTAAACAATGAGTTATCTGAAATAACCCTGGAACAATCCAAAGCCGATTTGCTGCCTAATCTTACTGCTTCAGGAAGTCAGAGCTGGAACTTCGGACGGTCCGTTGATCCCTATACCAATGATTATGTTAGTACAAATGTCGGGAGCAATAATTTTGGATTAAGCACCAGCGTAACCCTGTTTGACGGATTGCAGAGTATTAATACCATTAAGAAGAACCAGATTGATGTGGAATCGGGGACCCTGGATCTTGAGCAAACAAAGAACGATATCATTCTCAGTGTCACACAGGCTTACCTGCAGGTTCTTTTTGCCTATGAACAGGTCGAAAATGCCTCCATCAGCCTGGAATCTACCGCTGCCCAAGTGGAGAGAACGCAAAAACTGGTGAATGCAGGAAGCTCTCCTGAAGGGGATCTTTTCAAGATCAATTCGCAGCTTGCATCGGATCAGTACAGCCTGGTAAATGCAGAAAACCAATTATCCATGGCCAAAGTGAACCTGATGCAGATCATGGAATTGCCGGTCGAAGAGGAATTTGATGTTGTCATCCCAGAATTTGATGTTACAACAATCGGAATTGCCTATTCCGGAGCGTCTGATGAAATCTATGCAAAAGCACTGGAGGTTCAACCGGAAATAGAAAGCTCGCAACTTAAGGTTGCCAGTGCCGAGCAGAGCCTGAAAATTGCCAGGGGTGCCCTCTATCCGCGACTTTCACTATCTGGAAGCCTGGGTTCTGGATATTCCAATGCACGAACCCTGAGGCAATATGGAGAGCCAACTACAGTGATTCAGGAGGTTGGTTATTTGCAAAGTGACCCTTCGGAAATTGTTGTTGCAGAAAGAGAGTTAACCCCATCTTCAATCGTTGACTATGATTTTGCAGATCAGATAAGGGACAATTTAAATGAATCGGTACGGTTGAGCCTAAGCATTCCCATTTTTAACCGGTTCCAGGTGAAAAATAATATCAGCAAGTCGAAAATCAATGTCGAAACGGCCGAACTGAACAGGCAGAATACAGAAAACCAGTTGAGGAAAACAATCGAACAGGCGTATAACGATCTTGTATCTTCCGCTAAAAATTATGACGCTGCAGTGGAGCAACTGAAATCCCTGGAGCGTTCCTATAATGACACGGAACGAAAATATGAACTGGGTATGGTCAATGCAACCGATTATCTCATTGAAAAAAATAACTTTGAGAATTCAAAGTATAGCCTCACGAGGGCAAAATATGAATACATTTTTACCTTTAAGATCCTTGATTTTTACCAGGGGAATCCTATTACCTTCGACAATTAAATAACGTTAATGATAGAAAGCAATGAAAAAGAAACTTTTAATTACAGCCGTTGTCCTGATCCCGATAGTTCTTGCAGGTTTTTTTCTTCTCAGAAAGGATAAAACCTTTGAGATAGAATGGGAAACCAAAGAGGTTGAGAAAGGAGATATAAACATTGAGGTGACTGCAACCGGAACCCTGGAAGCAGTAACCGAAGTTGAGGTTGGAACTCAGGTTTCCGGTATCCTCTCCGAATTATATGTGGATTTTAATTCAAAAGTCAGGAAAGGACAGGTGATCGCAAGATTGGATACCACAACCCTTGCAGCGCAGGTATTCGATTCCAGAGCAAACCTTGAACGGGTAATGATCCGTTTGAACCAGGCTGAGCGGGATTGGAAAAGGACGCAGCAACTTTTTGAAGAGAAAGTGGTAGCCCAGGTGGAGTATGACCAGGCACTCGATGACTATGAAACCGCCAAATCAAATGTACTATCGGCTGAGGCACAGCTAAACAGAAATATTATTAACCTGAATTACGCAACCATCACAGCTCCCATCGATGGAATTGTGATCTCAAAAAATGTCGAAATGGGACAAACCGTTGCTGCCAGTTTTAACTCACCCACGCTGTTCAATATTGTGAATGATCTTACAAAGATGCAGGTGGAAGCCAGTGTGGATGAAGCAGATATTGGTCAGATCAAGGAGGGGCAGAGTGTCACTTTTACGGTAGATGCTTTTCAGGATGAACAGTTTGAAGGAGTGGTCCGGCAGGTTCGCTATCAGCCGGTCATTGTTTCCAATGTGGTAAACTATACGGTCATTGTAGATGTAGCCAACCCGGATATGAAGCTGCTTCCCGGAATGACAGCCAATATAACCGTGAATATTGATAAGCGGGAAGATGTATTGAAGGTTCCCTCCCGGGCACTTAGCTTTACTCCTCCTACAGTATACCTTGCGCTTCTATATGCAGAACTGCCGGATTCAGTCAAACAGCAGCAGGAAGAGAGAATCGCTGAAATGACAGAACGGATGGAGTCTATGGGATTGTCACAGCAGCAAATCGACCAGATGGTCGAACGGGTGAGATTGATGGGAATATTTGGTGGAGGACAGCAACAACGCCCTGAAGGAATGGCCAGGGGTTTGGGTGGCGGTATGACTGGAGGTCAGAGACCTTCGGGAGAGATGCCTCAAACGGGCAATAGATCGCAACGGTTTGGCAATTTCGGACAGGTGTGGATAAAAGATGGAGAAGGAGTGCGCCCTGTCCGGGTGCGGACAGGGATCACCGACGGCAGTAATGTGGAAATCATTAGTGAAGAACTGGAAGAAGGTACATTGGTTGTGATATCGGCATTGTATGACGAAGAGCAGGAAGAACAGGTAACCCAGACAAACAACCCGTTTGCACCTGCCGGTCCGGGTAGAGGAAGAGGGATGAGGTAGGTTTGAGTTATGCCATAGGCATCACTATGTGATAAGTTATGCCATAGGCATCCCTTCGGGATAAGTTAATGGTTAATGGTGAGAGATGAGTAATAAGTGGTGAGAAATGAGTAATGAGTGGTGAGATGGAGTGACTATGAGACGAGGAGACTGTGTGACGGGGTAACGGAGGATAGGAAGAATAAAGAGGCAAAGGGAAGGATGAAGGATGCGCCAAAGGCGTGCCTACGGCAAAGGATGAAGGATGCGCCAAAGGCGTGCCTACGGCAAAGGATGAAGGATGCGCCAAAGGCGTGCCTACGGCAAAGGATGAAGGATGAAGTAGCAAAGAGCAAAGGGCATAGAGCAAGGGAAAAAGAAAGCCGGGAACAGTGACGAGTGACAAGTAATGAGTGACAAGGGAACGACAAATTAAAATTTGTATTCAAAAGAGTTCAAGCAAACTATGGATAAAATCATTTCAGTACGAAACCTGACCAAGGTATACGATATGGGGCTCGTAAAGGTACATGCTCTGCGTGGTATTGATCTGGATATATATGGTGGAGAATTTGCTGCCATAATGGGTTCCAGCGGATCCGGGAAGTCAACCTTTATGAATATTGTTGGTTGCCTCGATCTTCCAACCGAAGGTGAATATTTCCTGGATGGCAAAGATGTGAGCAAATTGGTCAAAGACCAGCTGGCCAAAACGAGAAACCTGAAAATAGGATTTGTGTTTCAAACATATAACCTGTTGTCCAGGACTTCAGCACTGGAGAATGTCGAGTTACCTTTATTATATAATCCTTCAATTCGAGCAAAAGAGCGTAAGGAGAGGGCCATGCAATCCCTTGAAATGGTGGGACTGGCCGATTGGCACCACCATTATCCAAACCAGTTATCTGGTGGACAACAACAGCGGGTGGCTATAGCAAGGGCTTTGGTTAACAACCCGGTAATAATTCTTGCCGATGAACCAACCGGTAACCTCGATACCCGTACCAGTTATGAAGTAATGGAGATTTTCCAGGATCTGAATAGCAGGGGAATGACCATTACCCTGGTTACACACGAATATGATATTTCCCAGCTGGCCGGAAGAGTTGTGAGTTTCCGGGATGGAAGGGTCAGTAAGGAAATGATTGTTGAGAAGATAAGGAATGCGCGCGATGAGCTGGCAAAACTTCCTGTAGAAGATGAATATTAATGGTAAAATCATGAAAGCATGAAAATACTCAACTTATTTGTTGTCGCATACCGGTCGCTGAACAAGAACAAAGTCCGGTCATTACTGACCATGCTTGGGATAATTATTGGGGTGGCATCGGTGATCGCTATGATTGCTATAGGACAGGGTTCAAGGGATAGTATTGAAGAACAGATCTCGAGCCTGGGGACCAATGTTATCATGCTCTTTCCGGGTGCATCGTTCCGGGGAGGTGTTGCAACTGCAGCCGGTGAGGCACAAAGCATAAATATGGAAGATGTTAATGCTATCCGGGATAACTGTCTATCTGTTAAGTATATCAGCCCGGTTTCCAGGGCAAGCGGACAAGTGATCGCTGGCAATAGTAACTGGAACACACAGGTGTACGGAGTATATCCGGAATATATGGATATTCGCAATCTCGAGATCTCCTCCGGTGAGATGTTTACCGATGTTGATGAGCGAAGATCAGCTAAAGTTTGCATCATTGGGACTACAGTGGCTGAAAACCTCTTTGACGAGTATACGGATCCTGTCGGACAAAAGATACGGATCCGGAATATTCCCTTTACCATAATCGGAGTGCAAAAGGAAAAGGGTGGAAGCAGCATGGGATCCGATCAGGATGATGTCATTTATGCTCCCTATTCAACCGTCCAGAAACGGATGAGGGGCGGAACCTCAACCAACGTGCAGCAAGTTTACCTTTCCTCTGTATCGGAAAAGCATATTGAAAAAGCAAGTGAGGAAATTGACCAGCTGTTGCGGGATCGAAAGAAACTGAGCCGGTATGAAGATCCTCCCTATATGATCCGGACTCAAAGTGAAATTACAGAAATGTTTACATCCACTTCCGATACGATGATCATCCTGCTTGCCAGCATAGCCAGCATTTCACTGATCGTAGGAGGAATCGGGATCATGAATATTATGCTTGTTTCCGTAACGGAAAGAACAAGGGAAATTGGACTGCGTATGGCCGTAGGGGCAAGGGGAAGAGATATCCTGCGGCAGTTTCTCCTGGAAGCAGTATTGCTTAGCCTTATTGGCGGATTAATTGGTGTGGGAGGAGGAATAGGCGCATCCAAACTGTTCGTCTCTGTCATGAACTGGCCGGTTTCTGTAACATCCTATTCCATTATTCTTGCATTTGCATTTGCTTTCGTTATCGGTGTATTCTTTGGGTGGTACCCGGCGCGAAAAGCAGCACTCTTAATCCCGATGGATGCATTACGGTATGAATAACGAAAGTTCAAAGTGCAGGGTACAGGGTTCAAAGTTCAATTTCGAATTGCGGATTGCGAATTTATGAGCTATCGTTCTTTTTCATACAAATCTCGTCACCCGTCACTTGTCACTGGTCACTTATTATACCGAATAACGATTTATAACAATTAACCATTAACATTACAAATACTAATCCTTTAAAACTAAACAATCATGAAAAGAATCAGTACAATTATCCTGCTTATTGCATTTATTGCAGCAGGAAACGGGTTTGCTCAGAGTCTTGAGGAGATCCTGAAAAGTCATGCAGAAATAATGGGATTTGACAAGCTTGCCGGTGCCAAGACCATCATCATAACCGGCAAAAGCCAGAGAGGGGAGAATGACAGCCCGTTCACCATTTACATCAAAGGTGAAAAATCCCGGTATGAGTCCGATTTTATGGGGAATAAAATGGTCAGGGCATACGACGGTAAAACGGGTTGGATGAGGAGTCCCCGCGATGGCAGTATCATGGAACTTGAAGGCAGACAGCTGGAACAAATGAGCCAGGCAACCCAGTTGGGTGGGATCCTGTACCAGTGGAAGGAGAGAAATTTCAAGATCGAATTGGAAGGAAAGGAAAAATTTGAAGGTACCGATGTATTTAAACTAAAGGTTACCAGGGAGGATGATGTGGTGACCTATGCCTATCTTGATTGCGAGAGCTATGTCCTCCTTAAACAGGCTTCAGTACGGGTTTTCCAGGGCAATGAATTTGAATCCACCACAGTATTCAGTAATTATCAGATGGTTGAGGGTGTAGCAGTGGCTTTTAATTCGGAGACAACATCTTCCGGAGGTGGTGGCCAGGGCAGAGGTGGCAGAGGTATGGGCGGAACGCAAGTCATTGAGAAGGTCGAATTCAACAAACCCATCGATGATGCATTGTTTAAAAAGCCGGAAAATTAAGCTATCTTTCGGTTCCAATTGCAAATCCAACCCTACACACTAACCCATGAAAAGCATTATTCATTTCATCAGCCGGTCAGGAGTTCTCCTCCTACCGGTTGTTTTTTTGTTCGTACACCCACTGAAAGGACAGGAGGGTGTAACTATTGACAGCTATACTTTTGGGGCAATCGAAGCCAGGCACATTGGCCCGGCACGAATGAGCGGTAGAATTACCTCACTCGATGCCCTGTTTGATGACTACCGCCTTGTTTATGTTGGAACAGCCGGTGGTGGCATATGGAAGAGCACGAATGCAGGTGTGACCTTTAAACCGGTATTTGATGATTACAATCAGTGTATCGGAGCCATCGCAATTGATCAGCATCATCCCGACATAGTCTGGGCAGGTACAGGAGAACCATGGACCCGGAATTCCATTTCTGTTGGCGATGGGATCTATAAAACAACCGATGGCGGGGAATCCTGGAGTAAGATGGGCCTGGACAATACCGAACGAATCGGCAGAATTGAAATTCATCCGGAGAATCCGGACATTGTATATGTTGCCGCTCTCGGACATCTGTGGAATGAAAACGAGGAGAGAGGTGTATATAAAACCACCAACGGTGGAGAAACCTGGGAAAAAATATTGTACGTTGATAAAAATACAGGGTGCTCGGATATCTCAATGGATCCCGAATATCCGGATATTTTGTATGCAGCCATGTGGGATTTCAGGAGGCAACCGTATACCTTCCGTTCAGGTGGCCCGGGAAGTGGATTGTATAAAACTGCGAATGGCGGAAAATCATGGGAGAAGCTTACAAATGACCTGCCGGCAGATACCCTGGGAAGGATCTCTGTTGACGTTTCACCCGCTGATCCGAATGTTGTTTATGCAGTGATTGAATGTGATTCAACAGGATTGTACCGTACAAATGATAAAGGAGAAACCTGGGAACGGATGACAACCGCTTCAACAATTGGTGAAAGGCCCTTTTATTTTAATCTTATACTGGCAGATCCAAATAATCCGAATAAACTTTTTAAACCTGGCCTTAATCTGAACATTACCACTGATGGTGGAAAGAATTTCGAACGGTCAGGTGGATTCCATTCCGATGTTCATGCGATCTGGATTAGTAAACGGGATACCAATTTTATTTACCTCGGAACGGATGGCGGAGTGTATGTTTCTCATGACCTGGGGGGAACCTGGAGGATCATGAGAAACCTTCCAGTATCTCAATTTTACCATGTCAGTGCCGATATGAAAATCCCGTATACTGTATACGGTGGTCTGCAGGATAATGGAAGCTGGATGGGCCCTTCTGCAGGTCCGGGCGGTATAAAGAACGGGGACTGGGATAACGTGGGAGGAGGAGATGGATTTTATGTCTTCACGGATAGAATGGATGAGAATATAGTATACTCTCAATCCCAGGGAGGGAATATACAACGCCTCTACCTTAATACACGTGAAACGAAAAACATCAAACCTGAAAAAGATGAAAATACCGAAGATCTGAGGTTTAACTGGAATACTCCGGTAAGCTTCAGTAAAGATGGGAAAACCATGTATGTTGGATCTCAATATCTTTTCAGATCTAAAGACAGGGGTGATACCTGGGAGAGAATTTCTCCGGATCTGACGACAGACGATCCGGAAAAACAGAAGCAAAAGGAATCCGGTGGTGTAACCATTGATAATACAGGTGCAGAGAATCATTGTACCATCATAACCATTCATGAATCCCCGGTCGATCCAAAAATCATCTGGGTTGGTACTGATGATGGAAACATCCAGGTTACCACGGATGGTGGAAAGAAATGGAAAAATGTGGTTTCCAAAATACCCGGACTGCCGTCCAGTACATGGTGCTCATACGTTTATGCAGACCCGTTTGATAAGAATACCGCTTATGCAACATTTGACGGTCACCGGAATGGCGATATGAAACCATACGTTTTTATGACCCGGGATATGGGTAAATCATGGAAATCACTTGTAGATGAGAATATTACCGGGTATTGTCATGTAATAATGTCAGACCCGGTGAATACGGAACTTCTTTTCCTGGGTACGGAAACGGGACTTTTTATCTCTATTGACCAGGGTAAAGCATGGTCGAAATTTACCGGGAATATGCCGGATGTGGCAGTCCGGGATATGTATTTACACCCCAGGGACCATGATCTGATTCTCGCATCACATGGAAGGGGTATTATCATCATTGACGATATCACACCCCTGAGAAACCTGAAACATGAGATGGTGGATCAGGATATCGTATTCCTGCCGTCCAGACCTTTCACAGTTCGAAATTTTGGTTATCAGCAGGAATATGGTGGGAGTGATGAATTTGTGGGACAGAATCCCGGACAATCCGGTATCATTTCCTATTACATGAAAAAACGGCATATCTTTGGTGACATGCATCTTGAAGTATATGATGACCAGGGAGAACTGATAAACACACTGGTAGCCGGTAAGCGAAGAGGAATTAACCGGGTTCCGCTGAGCATCAGAAAAAAAGCACCTCCTATCGGAGAAATGAGAAGCAGGTCATTCAGATCCTTCGGAGCCATGCAGGGACCTGCCTTACCGGCAGGTGATTATACAATCGCGATTGTTAAGGACGGTACTCGTGTAACAGGTACCTTTACAATCCTGGATGATCCTCAATCACCTCATTCGCCAGAAGACAGGAATTTACAACGGCAAACAGCAAATAAAGCATACGACCTGCTGATTGATCTTGACTTTCTTGATAAAAGGATCTCAAAACTGGTTGATGATGGAGAGAGAATTTCCGGAAATGTAAAAGATACAGTCCTGGTTGCTGAGATAAAAGCGTTTATCGACAAATTGGGAACCATTCAGGATTCGCTGTATGTCTCATCGTCAGGAGAATCCTTCACCGGGGAACAAAGATTACGGGAGAAGTTAGTGATGATTTATTCCGGGGTAAACAGTTATATGGGAAAACCAACCTCTTCTCAGGTTGAGGAGCTAGATAATCTTGAGATTGATTACAGGAGGTATGAAAAGGAATTTTTACTGATATGTGAGAATAAATTGATAAAGCTGAATGAATCATTGGAGGCTGCAGGGGAAAAACCGTTGAGGGTCATGATCAGGGATGAGTATGATAAGGAAAATGAGTAATGCTCATTTTCTTTATCAGGGTTTTTTTTACAAGAAGTTACCCAAAATCTTAAGGAACCTCTCATTATAAAATCTCAACCAGCCTTCATATAACCCCCCCCAGAATATACTTGGCCAGATATTCGGTGAATTTGAAGTGATATTCAATTTTACTGGTATTTTTGACTGAAAACGGAATAGTCAGCACCGGACAGGGAGAGATCCTGATCATTCTTTCAGTCGTGCTTCCTATCAATATCTTCTCTAATAAACTTTGTCCGGTCTTAGGCATGGTTAGGAAATCTATGGACAGTCCTTCTTCAAATTCCTTTATCTCATCATGTGGTCGGCCCACTCTGATGATATATTCAGCCTGATCCTGCGGGATCCCGGTAAACTCTGCAAGTGTATCCAATATTTTATTCTTGAGCTTTTGATTCTCTTTGTTTTCGAAATGAAAACTTAAGCTGAAAATATCGGGAAAGTCATCCTCTTCAATAATAAAAATAAATTTCAGCTCAGCATGAAATCCTGCAAATAATTTCTGTACCTGTTTAACTACAAACCTTGATCCCTCCGAAAAGTCAATAGGAATTAGTATAGTCTTTAATCCTCTTTTTTTCCAATCTTTATGGATGGTTAAGACAGGAACCGGTGATAGCCTGATGATTTTTTCAGATACACGTCCAAGGTTCCAGTTACCGATACCTGTTTTCCCACGATTTCCCATAACAATAAAGTCGAAATTATCCTTTCCCAAATAGTCAATGATTCCAACCGGAATGGAAATTCGTTTAATAATCTCGGATTTTACTGTTAATCCTCTTGTTTCTCCTTCGTTTACAAGAGAATCAAGTTTTTCTTTATGTTCCTTTTCCCTTGTAAGCAATGATTCTTCAATGGCTCTATGATGCTCTCCATCATCGTAAGTTTCGAAATAAGTGGTCAGGACATGTAATATAGTTATCTGCGATCCCAGTATTTCAGCCAGGAAAAAGGCATAATCGAGAGCATTATGGGAGAAATCACTGAAATCAAACAGTACCAGTATTTTTTTCATGGCCATATTATTTTCTTAGTAATAATTATTTGAAATAAATAAACTTAGGGTTTGCTGATTTTCTCATGCCAGTACTATTCTTTTATTATTACCGGGATCCCATTATTTATAACTACCGGTAAAAAAATCTTTCTAAGATGCCTTAAAACAAAAAGGGTCAAAAAATTACCATAATCTATCGCTACTTTCATCAATTTGGTTAGGTTCATAACGAATAATATGGCTGAGATCCATGATTTTGATGTATCTTGTCTCCTGGCCCTGATTTGATTAAGGTTATATCCATTCTTTCCTTGCCCGAACTTACCTTCAACGTAATTGCGCATATTCTGTTCTTTCCTGGTTTTATACTTTTGGTATCCGGAAAGTTCCTGTTTAGGTGGTCTGCCCAGGGGCTTTGTATCATAATCTCCCTTCTTGTAAAAAATATCGATCATCCTTTCGGTTTCATGCCTGGCAGTATTGAGCAACTTCAGATCCGTCGGGTAGGTAATGTGCTGATCAGCCACACTGGCATCAAGTTTCAGCTTTCCCTGGTTAGGGATATCTTTTTTAGAGGATGATCCATCATTTTCCCTTGATTCTATCCCTGGCTCTTCAGTATTGTCACTGGTATCATGTTGGTCCCCGGATGGGTCTTTCATGATCCTTTTTCGCTTTGGCTTAAGACTGTCTGCCTTACGAATAACCGTTTCATTGAACTCGTCAAATTTGTCAGCCCCCATTCGTTTGCGTATGTCAACAAATAAAGAAGCATCAAAAGGTGGTTCGTTCTGGAAACCTTTCAACCCGCAGAAATACTGCATGTAAACATTCTCGCCGATCAAATCTACAGTATCCCGGTCACTTAGCTTCATCTTATGCTTGATGACAAGAGCCCCTATGACCAGAC
>Ga0315552_1002005_pt1 | contig 12184 bp, 11 predicted proteins | sample SalMarSW160170MG_2_FD_203102 | JGI IMG/M metagenome (GOLD analysis project Ga0315552, IMG submission 203102) | Salt marsh sediment microbial communities from the Plum Island Ecosystem LTER, Massachusetts, United States - Salt Marsh Sediment SW1601-70 ...
CCAGGAAAAAACAAAAGCCGGGATTGCGATAAGAGTCATGAACAGCACGATTAAGATCGAACCCCTGTTGAACGGCAAGTACTTTCCCAATCCTAACAGGATGCCCACACCTGCTGCTGTAAAAAGTACTCCCCCAAAGAAGAGCGTCCTTCCGCCAGTTTGTGCACCGATCTGTCTGATTTCAACCTCTGTGAGGTGATGCAACCAGTGTAGAGAGGCGCCTACCAAGCTGCCGACCAATATGAGTACGAGCGTGGTACCTAAACCGAACAGTAAACCTGGTAGAAATCCTAGCCAAGGACTCGGCATAGTAGGAGCTGCTACCGTATTGATAAAAATAGAAAAACCACCCAAACCAAATCCGGCGATAAATCCGTGGATGAGCGCCCAACTAGGTTTGGGTGCCGAATAATCCCGTTTGGGATCTCCATGAGCTCGAAAAAGGTTTTGTGGGTTATGCCCGATCTCGACTGTCGGTTCATTGTGATGGCCGAGGAGATGTATATGGGGGTACTGATCTTCCCGTAATACAATCACCCCCGCCAAGGCCATCGCAACACCAACCATCACGTAAACAATCCCATTGATTGAGGGAGATAACAGGAAAGGTGCTAAAGCCAGGTATGCCAGCTCTGAAAGCAGCATACGTTGGATTGTAAAAGCAGCAGAAAAATAGAGAGCCGCCTTTCTGCCTCGCTTACCGCTGGCTCCCCCGATTGCGTAGCTAAATGTGATCGGCCAGGTGTGTTCATCTGGCATAATGCCATGCAGCAAACCAAACAGGAATGCGTAGATCAATGCAATTAGCGGATTCATAATATCTGGCAGATTCATCAAGAAACGGCTGCATCCCGATCGATCCTAAGCCTTCTTGTTGAGATTAATTTACGCTGCGGGCGACGGCTTTCCGGTAACCGTCGCCCGCAACCACTACCTATCTTATGGAATTATTTCATTTCATGCATAGTCCCGCTGGACCAGAGTCACTAATCTTATTGCCTCTTACATTATGCCTGGCCTGATTGATGCATCATCCCTTGGTCCATTTGCTCCCTCAGATCGATGTAACACAAATCCAGGGCTCCAGGGGGTTCCCAGGGCTGCCAAGATCCAGCGATCGAGTCCCCACCAGCCGGCAGTCTTCCAGGCTAAAACAAGCCATGTGGCAATAATAAATAGAATGGGATTGATGCTTACTGACCCTGCCAGTAAATAGTTAACATTCATAAAACTGCCAAAGAAAGCGGCAATCCCTGTGAAAATTCCCAGGATCAAGGCTACTCCCACGAGAAATTCTCCCAAAGATATCAGGTAGCTCCAGAAAGCAGGGGCCGCTATTACAACGTGCTGTAAGAACCAAGCATACCAGCCTTGAACGTTAGGATGTGCACCTGAGGTTTGTGCCAAGGCTCCGTTAACAAAACCAGAAAGAGACGTGCCCGCTTGGCTGCCTGTCCAGGTGGCGCTGTGCAACTTCTCCCAACCTGCCTGAAGCCATTCCCAACCTATGTAAACGCGTAGGATCAACCAGATCCAAGCCCACTTCACATCCCCAAAGAGTGATCGCGCGACCGGCGAATCCTCAAGTGATTTAATCCTTCTTGCTGAACTCATCTTATCTTGTACCTTTTTCATAATTTACACTCCTCTTTTTAATGAGATTCGAAATAATACCAAAAAGCCAGCCTTAGTCTAATTCTACGCATATAATGTTAACCCACACAAACCCCCTTAGTCTTTACGTGGAACTAATATCTCGCTTAACGATATCTTAACCTCAAGCAAATACCAATAGAACAGATAGACCTGCATAAACAAATCCCAGATTTCACCTCAAGCCCGGATTTCTTGTCTCTGGAAGAGCACATATCCAATAGCAAACAACAGTATCGTGGCAGCAATCAACCCGGTTAGCTGTGGCCAAATCAGCAGCAAGCTCTGTTGCAAAGGTAGCGGGGTACTCAGCACAGCTCCTTGCAACTGGACCAAGAAAATCAACCCGAGAGAACGTACGGTGGGTTGCAGCAAAGCCACCATGATTTCTCCGTACAACGTATTCGGGGAAGGCCGTGAAAGAGTCAGCTGCCAGTTCGTCTGCGCCAGCAGCTCTTATGGTAAGCTATATCGAACGGGGATTAGCGTCTGTGCCAGAACGCCTGCCAAGATCTCCCAAAACACTGTAAAGAATAGCCACACAGCAATGGAGGCCAGCGCAGCCGTGACAGGTTGGCGAAAAACCGTGGAAAACATCAGTGCTAGGGCCAGCCAGATGCCGCCGTAGAAAATGGTTGCCAATAAAAGCCAAAGGATACGCCCGACTTCTTCTCCACTTGGTGGCACCCCTAAACCAATAATTCCCAGGCCGATAATCAGCAGCCAAATCGCCGTGAACACGATCGCCTGCGTGAAAAGTCCGCCTAAAAACTTCCTAAAAGCAGCGCATCTCGATAGATGGGCTGTGCCAGCAGGCGTGCTAGCGTCCTGCGGTTAAACTCGCCGTTGATGGCGTCAAAACCCAGTGCAATGGCAATTAACGGCACCAGCAAACTCAAGAAACCCACGAAAGCCGGAAGGGGATTCTGCCCAGTGGAGAAAAGATTCAGAAAGAGAAAACGGTCCTGACCTATGGTTTGCTTTATATTTTGCATGGCTGCATAGACAGTGCCCCCCGCTGCCAAAACGATCAGAATCTCAAGAATGCGCATGCGGGCGCTGGTGAGGTTATCGGCCACATCTTTGGCTACCACCGCTCCCAGACCCGTCCAAGGTGAACCCTCGCGGACCCGGTAGCGCTGCGCCCGTTCAGCCTGCAGCGACGACATGTTCCACCTCCTTGAAGTATTCCGCATAGATATCATCGAGGCTCTGTGTTTCCACGTCCAACTTTAACAACCTCACCCCAGCTCCGATAACTGCAACGTCAGCCTCTGCCCGCAAGTCATTCTCGGCTTGGACTTCGTAGCTATGGGCTTTCAGGCGAGATACATTTACAGTGCCAGGTAAGCCGCGCAGCGTCTCTAAAATCACGTGATCTGGGCCATCCGCCTCCACATAAATCCGGAAAGCTTTGCCAAGAACCTTCCTGGCCAGCTCTGGCACAGTGCCTTCTAACACCATCTTTCCCCGGTAGAATAAACCCACCCGGTCACAGATTACCTGAACTTGGAAAAGTAAGTGCGAAGACAATACTATGGTTATGCCCTCTTGTTTGAGACCACTGACCATTTGAAGAAATTGGCGGGCTCCTTCCGGATCCAGACCTTGAGTGGGTTCGTCCATGATGATAAGACGAGGTTGTTTGATCATCACGTCTGCCAATCCAAGTCTCTGGCGTATACCTCGAGAAAAAGTAGCCACTTCCTTCGAGTACACCTCTCCTAAGCCCACTCGAGAAAGGGCTTCTTCGATCCGACGATTAGCCTCCTGGCGAGAGATGCAGTTTAGCTTGGCCGTGTAGATCAGGTTCTCGAAGGCAGTCAATTCATCATAAAAACCGATCAGTTCGGGCAGGTAGCCTACGTGGGCTTTTACACTTAACGGTTTACGCGCCGGATTCAGCCCCAATACCCGCACCTTGCCACCACTGGGTTCAGTCAGCCCTAAAAGCATAAGAATCGTGGTAGTCTTTCCTGCACCGTTTGGCCCGAGCAATCCAAAAACCTCGCCCGGCTTCACGGAGAGATCTAAACCGTCCACAGCGACAAAATCATGATATTTTTTTATCAGGCCATTGGTTTCGATCACCAATTCGCTCATGCCAGACCTCCTTCAAAGGCTATCGGCGACCAAAGCGGACTACAGCTAGCGCTACTACTCCCATGGCAATTGTAACCAGAGCAATACCAACAACCCCCCAGAGGGTGGAGGTCAGCACAGTGAGCTGAAAGTCTGCTGATTGGCTTGCACCCTCTGCAGGTTGGGCGCTCACAGTAACCATGTAGTCACCGGCTATAGCTTTATCGGCAGGGTGAATATTCGCGGTGACTTCTACCTGCTGCCCGGCAGGGATCTCAGAAATTTGCTTGGGCGTGAAATCGACCGACCAACCAGAGGATTCGGAGGCACTTAATTCAATCCCGCGAGCAGCAGCAGTGCCCGTGTTCTGCAGGATTACTTTTAATGGAGTATCTCGACCGGCATATGCCTGTCCTGATAGCCTCCCATCTGGTGCGCTAACGCTGAGTTTCGCTTGTCCAGTCACCTCTGCTGTGAGCGTAAGAGAGGCCTGAGCCTCAACACCCTGGGCCTGTACGATAATGGGATAGCTACCTGCAGATATATCACCAATCGGCTGCACCTCAATGCTTAGCCGTTGGGTCTGGTTGGCACCCAAGGGGATGTTGGTCACATCCTGCCCAGACAGATTAAAATTTACCTGAAAACTTGCAGGGGCATCAGCCAGTAAGTTTACCGACAATTCTTCATCACCCTCATTTTTGAGGGTAGCGTTGTAACGAAAAGTAGTAGAGGGCATGCCTTTGAGCGTAGGCAGATCAACGGTCAGGGAGAGGCTGGAAAGAAAAATTATAGCCATGCCAAGTTTTTTTACATTAAACCCGTGTATGAGTTGAATTATAAGTTTTTAGCCGACCGCCTTGGAGAGAGCAAGAAGATAGCGATTATTTGAAAGTCCGAATGGAGATACATGTTCAGAAGGATAAATGGATCGTGATATAGTATAGCAACCCGACTTTTGGGTGATACTGTCTTACTACTAAATGTGAAAGTGGTTACTATCCCTCTTTTTACAGAGCACTCTTAGACCCCATTAAAAATCGCTCGTCATGTCGATTATTCCTGGTGAAACCTTGCTTGGCAAGTATAAAATCAAAAAATGGCTTGGACAGGGCCCTTTTTCTGACGCCTACCAGGTCGAGCACATAACACAGCAAATCACTCGCACCTTGAAAGTGTTGCGAAAAAGCTCTCCCAATTTCGGAACGAGCGGGTCGAAGGACATCTATGATCGCTTTCAACTGGAGCTCACTCTTTCAAAAACGCTCAATTCAGCCAAATTTAGGGCGCATTTCATCCAAGGGTTTGATCTCCATCAGGCAGGTGACCTGCTCGCATTGGAAAGGGAATATGCACCGGGTGGTACCTTGATAGACCTGTTACGGAAGTCTAAAGCTGCTAGCAAATACCTATCATTGGCAGCGGTTCTAAATTTGGCCTTAGAGGTGGCCGAGAGTCTAGCCATACTACACACTCATAATATCGTCTACCGAAACCTCAAGCCCAGCAACATCCTTTTTGACGCTTCAAGAACCGCGAAATTATCAGATCTGTATCTGGCTCAAGTCTCACCCGAGTTGATATCAGGAATTTCACCTAGCCAACCCCCTTTTTATGCCAAGTCCTCATATCAGAGCCCAGAAATGAAACATCCCAGACACGATATAAAACCGCCTTCGGATGTTTATGCTTTAGGACTTATCCTTTTCGAGCTGCTGACTGGAAACAGCTATACTGAACTCAAGCCAAATACGCCATTGCAGGCTCTACGACCTGATATTCCTTTGTGGTTGAATGAGTTGGTGGCACGTATGCTGGCGAAAGATCCCGAGAATCGCCCGTGGGATGGCGCGGTCCTAGCTGCCAGGTTACGTGCAGACCTGGAGGCTTTACCGGATGAGCCTCAGGCAGGCGCAAGCGAGGTTTGCGCCGGTGATGACGTAGTGGGTACGACTGCAGAGTTGCCCTTGAGCATTGAACAACAGCCCGCTCAATATCAGGATGATGCTAGCCTTTTAACAACCCCTATATCTATCCCGAAGGCGTCTTCCGCAAAAGAGCAAATTCCAGACTGGAAATTGCTTCTCCGAATGTTGGCTATGATGCTCAGACAACCCGCCTTTATCGCTCTAATTGCGGTCTTACTGGTGATTGCCTGCTGGGTCTTGTATGAAATTTTGTTAGTTAAATGATCAATTCCAACCCGCTTTAATCCTGTTCCCGTTTACCCACGTATCGCTGCTATGCATGATATGCGACGCCAACGTTTAGGGTCGCTATCAAAACTAAGGATGAGTAAGGGGCAGTCTGTTCTTCACAAACACTTTCTATATCTAGGATGCAATTCCTGGAAGCCGGTCTGGTTGAGCCGATGGTTACCCCCTCCTGTCCAGATACCCTTCACCTGTATAAATTCTGATAACCTGCGACCATAGATTTCCTGGAGGTAAATCGTCCATCCGGGTACAAATCGTTCTGGTCCGCATCAAGCCGCTATTCGTAGAAATGATTTTATCCTATCAATGCTTGCCAGACCACCAAAATACAGCATACCTGGATGATATTCAATCTCTTTGCAAAGCAAATCAGGCTACCACCTGGTAGCGTCGCGAAATAGTAGGAATAAGATATTCTTTCAAAGCCCGCGATAGATTATAGGCTGGTCGCCACCCCCAATCAGAGCAGGCTGCAGAGTCATCCATATCTGCTGGCCAGCTATCTACGATACTCTGCCGTTTAACATCCGGTTCAAAAGTAATAGTAGCACTCGGGAAGGGATCTTTAATCAGATTGTAAAATTCCCCAGCAGATGGATTGAAAGCTGTTATGTTGTAAACCCGGCGTGATAGCTGCTCGCTTGGAGCAGCCTCCAGCTGTAACAAAGCGCTGATAGCATCCGGCATTGCCATAAAGGGAAGTTGCACATCCTGGCGGACAAAGCATTCATAAGGCTTACCTTGTGCGGCGTGATGCAACATCTCAGGGATATAATCACTTGTCCCACCGGTAGGCACAGTAAGGGCACTTATCAGGCCAGGAAAACGCAGGCCTCGAAAGTCTATGCCGCCTGGCTCTTTCTCAGCATCTAGCCGGCGATAGAAATCCGCATAATATCGCCCCAGGTGTTCGCAATAGAGCTTGTTGGCACCATACATGGTGGTCGGTTCACACCATTCATTCTCCGTGACACGACCAATCTGATTTTTTACTTCCAGGTTAGGTAAGCCATACACGGCCACTGAGCTGGGGTATAGAACTGTGATTAGACATCCTTTTTTCTTCGCTTGTGCCATAGCCATCTCGAGGATATTAAAAGTACCTTCTACATTGACCCGGTGGGCTATTTGTGGCTCTCGCTCGGCACTGGTGGATAACAACGCTGCCAAATGATAAATGACATCAAAATTGTACTCTTCAATCAGGTCATTCAGTAATTCTACGTCCAGGATATCGCCGGCAATAGCATGATGGCACCTGCTGGCTAATATCTCATCAGGCTGATTCAGATCAAGAGCTACAATGCAGGTATCAGTCTGCTCGACCAGATATGAGATCAAGCCATGACCGATCTCACCATTTGCTCCGGTCACTAAAACATATTTGCGTGCCATTTTGCCTCCAAACCCAGATAACGATTATTGGCAGTTTGTTAGGATCGAATACGACAGCTGCTCTTATAAAAACTCTAAATCAAGCTGGCCTTGGATTACCTGCTGAAGCAGAGTCTGAGATATATTGCCGCCTGTAATAATGCAACAAATAGTTTTACCCAAATTTCTTAGTTGCTCTTTAAACAACAGGGCAGCAGGCGCAGCTGCAGCTGCTGGCTCAACAACCACACGCATATCCCATAGCATGCGCACCATACCTTCGAATATCTGCTCATCATTGACCGTGAGGATGTCTTTCAGATAGCGCTTAACGAATTCAAAGTTGAGCTTACCGGGTTGTTGAACGGCAATACCATCTGCGATAGTATGGATATTGGCAAGCTTTACCCTCTTTCCAACCCGCAAAGACTCCAGCATCGAAGGTGCCCCCTCTGCTTGGACACCAATCACCCCGGCAGGATGTTTTAGCTCAGAAAGAGTGATCAATAGGCCTGAGATAAGCCCACCACCACCAATAGGCCCGATAAATAGATCTACCTCTGGAAGAACCTCGAGCACCTCCAGAGCAATAGTGCCCTGCCCGGTGATGACTTTGAGATCATCAAAACTGGGTAGCAATACTTTGCCTGTCGCTGCAGATAGCCGTCTGGCATGTTCTAAGGCATCATCATAAGTCTCACCATGTAACAGCACTGTGGCGCCCAAACGCCGGGCCTGATCAATTTTAGTTGCAGGCGCACGCCTTGGCATAACCAGTGTCGCCTCAATACCAAGCAACGCCGACGAGAAAGCTACCCCAAGGGCATGGTTCCCACTGGAGGCAGCCATAACCCCTCGATTGCGTTCAGACTTGCTCAAGCAGGAGACTCGGTTAAGCGCTCCTCGTGCTTTAAATGCATGCGTTTTCTGGAAATTTTCGAGTTTGAAATAGATCTGGTTACCTGTGGCCTCACTGAACTCCGGGCTATAGACAAGCGGTGTGGTGATTAGGTACTTTTCAACAAGCTTTCGAGCAGATTCCACATCACGGATTGTGATTTTATCGGTCATGATTTGGTTTTCCCAGTTATTAAGGAGTGAACCCCCTTATGAGTTCGGAAGTCCAACGGTTGGGCCGTTCCAATTGCGAGTCGGACGTAAATGACACAATACCTGATGCGTACCAGTTAACTGGCGGCGCGGCGGGGCTTGGAGGCGACAAACTTCTTGTGCTATGGGGCAACGTGTGTGAAACCGACAACCGCTAGGCATGTTTAAAGGGCTGGGTATATCTCCTTCCAGTGCAGGCTTACGACGTCGCCGTATAGGTTCTGGTCGAGGCAAGGCTGCCAGTAAACCCTCTGTATAAGGGTGCTGAGGGTTCTCAAAGACATCCTCTGTCGTGCCCGTCTCCACAATCTCGCCAAGGTACATCACCGCCACATGCGTGGATATATGTTTGACGACCGATAACTCGTGAGCCACAAACAACATCGTAAGACTTAATTCTTTACGCAGGTCTGCTAGCAAATTAAGAATCTGAGCTTGAATAGAGACATCCAGTGCCGAAACAGGCTCGTCGGCCACAAGAAAGGTGGGCCGTACAGCCAGGGCCCGCGCCAGACTGATTCGTTGTCTCTGCCCACCACTGAAGGAGCGAGGGAGTTTATTAGCATCTTCATAGTTAAGACCGACCGTATCTAGCAGCTTTTTCAAATAAGCTTCTTCTTCAGTCGGAGCACAGATTGCGTGGAATCTTAAAACTTCGTTGATGGTCTGACGCACCGTCAACCGTGGATTAAGCGATGAGTAAGGATCTTGGAATACAATCTGCATCTGCCGTCTGATGGTTTGCATCTCGGCCTGGGACTTATCAGTTATGTCCTCACCTTCGAAGAAAATACGCCCCTCGGAAGGTTCGTATAAGCGTAGTATGCAGCGGCCGAGCGTGGTCTTTCCACAGCCGCTCTCTCCCACCAATCCCATGGTCTCATGACGGTTAATCTTTAGTGAAACCCCGTCAACAGCTGTCAAATTCCGGGCAGGTCGGCGACGGATGACATCGAAGAAGGGCTGGGACATCTTGAAAACTTTCCTTAAATTCTGGATTTCCAGAACCGTATCGGTCATGCCATCACCCTCTCAGGATATAAACAGGCGGTATAGTGATCGGGCTCTACCTGGCGTAATGAAATCGGCGTCTCGGCGCAATCATCGGTAGCAACTGGACACCGCTCTGCGAAAGGGCATCCTTTTGGTAACTTCAACAAATCGGGGGGTTGCCCTTCAATAGGAATAAGCCGCTCAGCTCTGCCCTCCATTCGGGGGATGGAGAGTAGCAGCCCAACGGTATAAGGATGCATCGGGCGGTGGAAAATGGCTTCTGTTGGCGCCTGTTCCATTACCCTACCAGCATACATCACCGCTACGCGGTCGCTTGTCTCAGCCACAATTCCCATATCGTGTGAGACCAGGATGATGGACATGCCGACCTGCTCTTGTAGTTCAAGCATCAGGGATAGGATCTGATCTTGAATGGTCACATCCAGTGCGGTTGTAGGTTCGTCGGCTAAGAGCAATTTTGGTTGTGTGGCGATGGCCATAGCGATCATAACCCGCTGACGCATGCCTCCCGATAGGCGATGAGGGTATTCGTCTATACGCTGTTCCGGGCTGGGGATACCCACTTGCCGTAAAAGCGTTATGCCGATTTCTCGGGCTTGCCTCCTACTTCTTTGGTTATGTAATCGCAGCCCTTCAGTAATCTGATCACCAATTCGCCAAACTGGGTTCAGGCTGGTCATCGGGTCTTGAAATATCATGGCAATTTCTGTCCCCCGAATTTTTTGCATTTGGTCGCTAGATATCTTTAGCAAGTCCTGTCCTTCGAACCACACCTCACCACCAGCGATGTGTCCCGGTGGAGAAGGGATGAGACGAAGGATGGACCGACAAAGAACCGATTTTCCGCTACCCGATTCGCCGACGATTCCCAGCGTTTTCCCGCGTTCAACCGCTAGCGATACGCTTTTATTCGCATATATCCTACCGTTTGGCAACCGGAATACAGTAGTCAAATCGATGATTTCCAGCAGATTGGCTGCGTTGCGCTGGCTTCCCAGCGCATCACTTACCGCTCCAACTACATCGCTCGGTTGTTCTTTGGGCATAAAACTTTCACCTTCAGACTTTTTGAGCTGGTTTCCAGCGATACATCTCTAATATAGGAGATTATGCCAAGTGTAAAGCCCTGTGCACAATCGAAAAACCAACCGTTGAGGCAATAACACCCTTGTTAAAGTCAGCAGGTTTGGTGCTAAGGGGTTTTCTAGTACATTGGATCAGCGGCGTACAGAGCTAACCATAATAACGCGAACATCAAACCCATGCCCTCGCGCCAATCATCAAACTCGAATTCGACTTTGCGGGGACCAATTCTTTCCACGGTAGGGATCCAACTACATACCTCAGCCATTGCAGTTGAAGTAAATTCGAAGCCCATCGAGGCTGGAGGACCGATCACAAAAGGTTTAATCTGCAAAGCCCGTTGAACGGCACGCTTGGCCGTCTCTCGGATCCGTTCTTGGGCTACTTGGGGGTGTAACAGCTTCGCTATGAAGCGCCCACGCCCTTCCTTTACTACCACTGTCTCGATATTATCTTTGCCAAAGACTTCATGAGCTTCTTGGGCAGCTGTCTGGTCTCCCGTCAGAAGCACGACAGGCACACCCATCTGGCCAGCATAGGCGGCATTTGCCGTCATCTCACCTACTGGCTCACCATTCACGTAGAAATTTTGAATTTCTTTACCCAGCATGGCGTGATTCATCACACCAAAAGGCACGCCATGTTTAGAATGATAGCCAACGAAAAATACAGCGTCAAAGCTTTCATCCAACCCTTCTACCATGCAGCCACGTTTGATAATGCCACGAATAACCTGGGCGCGGGGATCGACTTCTTCGGTGATCAAGTTGCGCATCAACCAATGCGATTCGTTCACCAATACCTCAGTAGCTCCCCCATTGAAAGCCCCTTGAATGGCAGCATTCACATCGCTGGTGAGGAGCTTGCGAGCCCGTTCGTATTCACGACCATCCGAGCTCATCTCGTCACTACCTGTTATCCCTGAGACACCTTCCATATCAGCTGAGATGAAAACCTTCATCAAATTCTCTGCCCTCCATTTACATGGCTATCGCGCCAGATTAGCACTGAAAGATCTCATAAACCAAACTAAACCGTCTGGATGTAACGCTGCCCTAGTAATCGTGATAGTCCATCACCGATGAGACTGAAACCTAATCCAGTAATCACGATAGCGATGCCTGGCAAAGTAGTAATCCACCAGGCTTGCAGCAAGAAGTCACGCCCATCGGCAACAATCGCACCCCACTCAGGGGCAGGGGGTTGCACACCCATCCCCAGGAAGCTGAGCGATGAGGCAAGCAATATATTCAGCACAATATCTGACATTGAAAAGACCAGGGATGGGGCTAACAAGTTTGGCAAGGCATGGCGAAAGACAATACGCAGGGGTCCATAACCCAACGCACGCGCTGCCAGCATATACTCTTGTTCGCGAATCACCAACATGTCCGCACGAGCCAAACGCGCATACATAGTCCAGGCTACCGCGAATACGGCAATGTACATATTTTGGATGCCCGGGCCAAGAATCGCCAAGATGACAATAATCAGAACTAGAAAGGGGAAAGCGATGGCTACATCCACGAGGCGCATTAGGAGGGTGTCAAACCAACCCCCTATATACCCCGCAATAGCCCCAAGCGCTAAACCATAAAGTAATGGAACATAGGTTGTGATCAGTCCGATTTGTAGGTCAATGCGCGCACCAA
>Ga0315552_1002009_pt1 | contig 12169 bp, 9 predicted proteins | sample SalMarSW160170MG_2_FD_203102 | JGI IMG/M metagenome (GOLD analysis project Ga0315552, IMG submission 203102) | Salt marsh sediment microbial communities from the Plum Island Ecosystem LTER, Massachusetts, United States - Salt Marsh Sediment SW1601-70 ...
TTTGCCGCCGCGTCACACACGCGACGAGACGGGCAACAGGATCCTCATGGTGGTTGCGCCCGGCCTCGATTCCACGACTTCGATGTGGCCGCCGCCGCGTTCAACTTTTTCCTTGCAGATGGACAATCCCAGTCCCGTCCCGGAGCTGTCGGTTTTGGTGGTGAAGAAAGGCTGAAAGATTTTGTCCAGATGCTCCGGCTTTATTCCTCTCCCCGTGTCAGAGACCTCTATTGCGACCAGCGGGCTTTCGAGGACGTGCTGGACGTAATCCTCCTCCTCGTGCGAAGCGGCGATGAACGAGGGGCTATCGCCTCGCAGGTTGAAGCCCTTCACTTTGACTTCACCCGGCCCCTCGATGGATTCCATGGAGTTTAACACCAGATTGACTACCACGGCATGAAGGTCATCGGCAGAAACGTCAACTACAGCTTCGTCTTGTGGCGGAGCGATCGAAAGGTCAATCCCACTCATGGAACATTGGGGACGAAGCAAGGCGCCGACGTTGAGGAGAACTTCGTTGACCGTAGCGGTTTCCCGATTTGGGCTGTTCTGCGAGAGCGACACGAGCCTCGAAGCGATCTCAACGCACTTGTTGGCTTCCTCCTCGATGATGGAAAGGTAACGTAAGGACTTCGCGCCGAACAGCCTCCCGCGCCGTTCCCTGACTTTCCTGAGAAGTATCTGGGTGTGGCCCAGGATGGCGGTGAGTGGGCTTGTCATTTGTTTGAAAGCTTCGCTGGATAGCTCGCTTGTCCGAGCCAACCGGCTGGCTTCCGCCAACTTCGCAGTGAGGGACCCGGCAAGCTCCTCAAGGGCAGCGTCCTTTCCCCCCTTTTCGAGAACCTTTTTCTTCTCGACGGCTTCGGCGACCACGTTTCTTAGCTTGAGGAGGTCGAAGGGTTTCGTCAGGTAGTCGAAGGCGCCATACCTGACGGCTTTTCGGGCGCTGTCGAAGCTACCGTAGCCGGTTAGGAGGATGACCTGAGTGTTGATCCCCATCTCCCTGATGCGCTGGAGAGCTTTGATGCCGTCCATTTCGGGCATGCGGATGTCGAGAACCACCGCATCAACAGGATCGGTTCTGAGGATTTCAAGCCCCTGAGCTGCTGAGCCAGCGCAAAGGCAGTTAAATTCGCCCTTGAGAGCGAGCGCGACGGCATCTCTGGCGGAGGGATAGTCGTCCACTACGAGGACGGTGCTTTTTCGTTTCACGCGGCCCACCCGGAGGCGGAACACTCAGTTCCTTGAGTGCAACGCCTTTTGACGAAACCCCCACGACACCACCCGTTTGCCACGACACAATATTATATTATACATATTCTTCGTGTTTTGTCAACCTTGTTTCTGCCGGAGGGGTAACCTCTCACTTACGTTTGGCTCGGGGTGAAACCGCCCGTAACTGAGGCATGACGTTTTGCTCGCTAATGTCCTTGAAAATCTGGTAAAGAAGGTGTATCAGTATGGTCAAGCGGTGAGCATAGAGTCGGGTAGTATGAAAAAGTGAGATATCGGAGCAGGAGGTGGAATGATGAAGAAGGCGCGAATTATAATTTTGGCATTGTGCCTGGGCCTGGCGGGCATCGCTGTTCTCTCTAACGCGGTCGGTCTCCGGACGTTTTGGGACGGCGGCGGTATGTCCTCCGCTGCGTCGGCGGCAGTTCAGAAGAACGAGCCAAAAACGCTTGAAAAGTCGGCAGAGACGATTCTTGAGAAAATCGGCGTTTCGCGGGGTATATGTGTTGTGCTGGGTGACCCCGGGTGCGACCTTGCTGTGCAGTTGGCGAGGCAGAGCGAGCTGCTGATATATGTGCAGTTGCCGCGAGCTAAGGACGTGGAAAGAGCGTGTCGGACGGCGGACGCGGGCGGGTTCTATGGGACGCGTATCTTCGTCGAGAAGGGTGGGCTCAGGAAATTGCATCTCGCCGACAATCTGGCGGACGCCCTCGTCGCCGTGGATAGAGCAGCCCGGATTCCCGAGGCGGAGGCGCTTCGGGTTCTGCGTCCGGAAGGAAAAGCCCTCTTGGGCCGAAAAGAACTGACTAAGCCTTTTCCCGAGGGAGTGGACGATTGGAGCCATCCGTACCACGGGCCGGACAACAATCCGCAATCCAGAGACCAAATCGCCCGCGCCCCCTATCTGACGCACTTTCTCTCTGGCCCTCTTTACGCGCCACTGCCTCAGGTGGCGGTGGCTTCGGCTGGTCGCGTGTTCAAAGCGTTTGGGCACCTCGCGTTCAAGGTACGAGAAGAGGCGTTGCTCAACACGCTCGCGGCGTTCAACGGCTATAACGGCACGATGCTCTGGAAGCGCCCTCTGACGCCCGGCATCATGATTCACCGCAATACGCTAATCGCCACTCCGACGACGGTGTACGTCGGCGATGACAAGTCCTGCAAGGTGATTGACGCCGAGACGGGCCGCCTGAAGGACGAGATCGCCCCTCCGCCGGAGCTTGCCGGGGGAACATTCTGGAAATGGATGGCTCTGGAAGATGGCGTGCTGTATGCACTGGTTGGAGAGGATGAGCAGAGAGACCCGATAGTGCGGCAGCGCAGGACGGCGCACGGCTGGCCGTGGGACCCGCTGTCGAAGGGTTACAATCAGCCGCATAATCCTTGGGGTTACGGGCGAACCCTCCTCGCTATTGACCCGAAGACGAAAAAGGTGCTGTGGAACCACAAAGAAGCTGAGCCGATTGACAGCCGGGCACTCTGCATGAAAAACGGGCGGATTTATGGGCTATCCTTTGGCTCATTCCTCACCTGTCTGGACGCAAAAACCGGCAACGAAGTCTGGCGGAAGACAAAAGAAAAGGACCCTGACCTCTTCAAGGCGCTCGGGCCGTATCTGAACCGGCAAGATTGGCGAACTAACTGGCGAACGATCTCATACATCAAGTGCAGCGATAAGGCCGTGTACTTCGCAGGCCCTCAAGTCGGCGAGCTTCTCGCAGTCTCCGCCGAGGACGGGAGTGTCCTCTGGAAAGACCCTCACAGCAACTTCCAGTTGGTCCTGCGGGATGACGGGCTTTACGGCATCAGCGGGCAAATAGATAAAGAGTTCAGCAAAAGGTTTGACCCGCTTACCGGCCGGGTGTTGGCGGAGATGAAGGTAGGTCGTCGGGCTTGCACGCGGCCCACAGGCGCCTTGGACGCGATTTTCTTCCGAGCAAGCGGGGGTACGACGCGTCTCGATGTGGCGAGCGGCCACTGGCAATTGGTTTCGCCGATGCGTGCGCAGTGTCACGACGGCGTGACTATCGCCAACGGGTTGACCTACTGGTGGCCGTCAGTGTGCGACTGCAACCTCACCCTGTACGGTATCACTTGCTTAGGGCAGGCAGGCGACTTCGATTTCAATCAGGGCGGCCGCGACACCGACCGGCTGGAGAAAGGCAGGATGTATCAAGCGAAGCTCGCGAGTCTGCCGGGGTCGCCAGCGGATTGGCCCACATTCCGCGCGAACAATACCGGGACCGTCACGACGGGCGCCGTCATCCCCGGAAGGGGCCGCCGGCTCTGGCAGTTCTCTCCGGGGGCCACAATTAGGCCAACCCCGCCGACCGCAGCGGGCGGAATGGTGTTCCTGAGCGGCTCCGACGGCATCGTCCGAGCCCTGGATGCGGCAACGGGCAAGCCGCAGTGGAAAGCTTACACCGGAGGCGGGACACGTATCCCGCCGACCATCTGGAGGGACCGCGCTCTTGTGGGGTCCGGCGACGGGTGGGTCTATGCCCTTGAAGCGAGGACCGGACAGCAGCTCTGGCGGTTCCGCGCGGCGCCCGTGGAACGCAGGATACCGGTGTATGGCGCGCTCCTCTCGACATGGCCGGCGGCGAGCGGCGTGCTCGTCGAAGATGGCACCGCCTATGTGGCGGCGGGCATAGCCAGTTACGACGGCACCCACGTTTATGCGCTCGACGCCGCCACCGGCAAGATCAAGTGGCAGAACAACACGTCGGGCCATCTCGGCCACGGGACACTCAGCGGAGTGAGCGTGCAAGGGCATCTGCTTCTTTACGGGGGGAAGCTGTGCCTGGCGGGCGGCAACGCCGTCTCACCCGCCATTTACGACATCACGAATGGGAAATGCCTCAACGACCCGAATATGGTCAAGCGGGTTCAGAACAACAACGTTCCGTCGGCACAAAGCCCCCGTGGGTGGGAATTGTATCAGATCGCCAGCGGGGTGGTTGTCGGCGGCAAGCCGTTCTACTCGCACCCGAAGTATAAAGTCTATGACCCTTCCGTTCTTAACAAAACGCTAATCGCATCCACTGGTGACCGAGACGTCGCCTGGGCGAATAATTCGAAGGTCATGTGCTTCCCTCGCGTTGAGGAAAACCGGAACAAACGGTTGCTCGCAGGATGGGGAAAGCTCAATATCCCCGGTCTTAAGCCGTTGTGGGAAAAGAACTGCAAAGAGAGCGTCGCCCTGGCGGTGTGCAAGAATGCGGTGGTCATCGCTATGCCGTCAGAAATCATCGCCCTGAACCTCCAAGATGGCGGAATACTCTGGACGCAGCCGCTGCCATCCTCGCCGGTTCCGTGGGGGCTGGCGGTGGACCGCGACGGGCGAGTAGTGGTAACGCTCGAAGATGGCCGGGTTCTCTGCTTCGGTTGAGCGGATTTGAGCGCAGCGCTGGAAATTCGCGCAATGGCATAAACGATCCGGAAAGATGGCTTCGCCGTTTCTCCCGGACCTCAGTGAACTTATATCGGTTTGTGGTCGCAGATGAAACTCATTAGATTGGCTGCGGCGATTTGCCTGTGTAGTTGTCTCCAGACGTTTTTGGCTTTCGCTTGCAGATATAACGTACACGACATCGGTTTCGTTGACCTGGGCGATAGCCCGTATCATTTTTACGGCTATGTCAATCAGGATACCCCTGCCCAGATTACCTCCGACCTCACGCAAATATCGCAGGCTGCCTTCTCGGAAGCAAACATCAGCATTGAAATAATTGACGCCGATAGACAAAAAGACAATCCGGCCATAAAGTACCTTGATTTATGGCCGGCACAATCTTTCCCCGCGGCGGTTCTCGTCTCGCCCGACGGACAGTCGTTGCCCGTGCCTGTTACGAGTTCCAACGAGCCTTTCGAGCAAACGCTGCGGGCGGCGCTCCGTGGTATCGTCTCTTCGCCAGCGCGAGAGGAACTCTTACGACACGTCAGCAACGACCACGGTGTCGTGCTGTTGATAGAAGGAACGAATGCCGAGGAGAATACGAGCGCTCGGAAAGCTGCTTCCGGGGCGATTGAGAAAATAGGCGTGGAAATGAAGATGATGCCTGAATCCATGGGGCAGCCGCCGGTCCTGACCGTCGTAGGCAGGGAGTCCTTTTCTCGCGAAAGAATCCTTCTCTGGAGCCTGGGCCTCGCCGCGGACAAAATAAGCGAGACTTATGCAGCGGTGATCTACGGAAAAATGCGGTGGCTGGGACCGTTGATGAAAGGCGAAAAAATAAGCGAAGACAATCTGACGGACATCCTTTCGGTCATTGGCGCGGAGTGCGAATGCAGATTTGATATTTCCTGGACGCAGGGCACGATGCTGCCGACTCAATGGGATGGGAAAATGCGAGCGCGCGTGGCTAAAGCTCTCGGATTTGACCCCGAAAACCCCATGGTGAAAATGGAGGTAAGCAGCATCCTGAAAACGCCTTATTCGTACTCCGGCGTGCCATTTGGATATACGGAGCTGACTGTCGAATCGAAGTCTCCGTCGGAAATGAAGGAAATACCCGTCGAGAAAGCCCAAACCGAAATCTCTCCCGGGCCTTCATCCGGGGCGATGGTTTCAGAGGAAACGGTCCCGGCGAAGAGAAATTATGTCCTGCGAAAGCCATTGTACATCATCGGCGGCATGGCAATTCTAATTATCATCGCGGGCACGTTCCTCCTTTTCAGCCGAGCGAGGATAAACTCCTGACCACATTTTCCTTACCCCTCTGCGTCTCGCCCCGATGTCACCTTTTCAAGCCCTTCAGGTCAGGTTCGAGCTTGACGTTGGCTCGCATCATCTCCTCCCACGTCACCACCGTGCCGGCATAGGCGGCGGTGCGACCCAACACGCTGGTCAGGTTGGAACGCACCGAAGGAGCAACCGTCATGTTGGAATAGTCTCCCCCGGTAACGAAGCGATGGAAGTCCTCGATGTTGGACGACGCGCCGGTAGTGTACAAGTTGCTCATCGCGCCGCCTTCGTAGGGCTTGTTGCCGCGGATATAGACGTCGCCGAAATAGTCGGTGTGAACCATGCCTCCCGACCCGAAGATGTCGCAGCGAATCTCATCTTTGACATGCGGAATCATCTTCACCGAGGTGAACGTCAGGATGAAATCGTGCGGGAACCAGTAGGTGACTGAGAAATGGTCCCAGATGTTGCCGAACTTGCGTATCGCCCGGCCGCCGGCGCCGAACGCGCGAAGCGGGTCAGCGTTGACAAACCACGTAGCCACGTCGAGGGTGTGGATGTCCTGCTCGACGATGACATCGCCGGAAAGTGCCAGCGTGCAATACCATTGCCGGAGACATTCCTCCGGATTGGTAGAGTTGGTTCCCGAGCCGCTTCCCTGCCACGGATAATGAGCTTTGCCGCAGACCAGCTTGCCGATGTCGCCGGCCTGTACCCGACGAACTGCCTCGCGGTACAGTTTGTCCGGGCGGGTTTGGAAATCAACGAGGAAGACCTGTTTTCGGGCCGTCGCCTTTCTGCCCGACTCGGCGATGCTCAGGCAGCCCGGCACGTCAATCGCCACAGGCTTCGCCAGATACACGTGCTTGCCGGCACTGACCGCCGCAGCCGCCTGCTCTGGATGAAAGTAGGGAGGGCTTTCGATTACCACTGCGTCGAGTTTACTTTCCAGTAGCTTCTTGTAGCCCGAAAGCGTCGCATACCGTCGGTCGGGGCGGACCTGGAACCTCTTGCCGAACCCGGCGACTCTGTCCTGGAAATAATCGGCGCAGGCGACAAACCGGTACTTGCCGGTCCCTTGAAAAAGACGGGCGATCCAGGTGCCTCGGCCGCCACAGCCGATAAGCCCCAGCTCGATCGCTGAGTTTGCCTCTGTACCCCGAAGCGAGCGGGGCTTCAACAGGGTGAACGTGCTTGCCGCCGCCCCGGCGAGAAACGCCCGCCGTCCCAATTTGTATTCGCGGTTCTCCTCTGCCATCGCTGCCTCCTTCCAGTCTGTTTGAATGTACAAACGGGTTTTTGCCGAAATCTCTCTTATACGTGGAGGATTGTACTCTGTGTGCTCAGGAAAGAAAAGGTCGGACTTTGGGCAGTGGGGCTGTATTTAGGTGGCAACGAAAGGAGGGAGAGAGAGCTTAACGCAAAGGCGCGAAGGCGCAGAGGGGCAGTGAATAAGAAAGGCCGGACCACTCGCTTGTGGCACGGGCGTCTCGCCCGTGAAGAATCATGGGCAAGATGCGCATGCCACCACCAATGGAACGTATCGAAGAGGAGCCCTACGTTCGGCTGATTGATGGTGCCGATAAGTTCAGGGTCGCCCCGGAGGGTGTGAATGAAATCGTGTTTGAGCGTCCGAGCGGTGACGGGGCCAACCCACTCTACGTCGAGGCGAATTCCGTGGTGGCCGCCCTCTGCCCGGACGAAGGCAGAACGTGGCGCCGGATCAAAGACCTCGAAACCGCGAAGGGCGAGTACTGCTACCCGGCCGTCATCCAGACCCGCGACGACCTTATGTAGGTCGTTTACACATATCGCCGCACCCACATCAAGCACCTGGAGTTCGACAAAGAATGGCTGGCTTCGCTCCGTGAGTAGCGCGGTTCGCCGGAGTTTCGGCGCATGCTGCGAGGCTATCGGTAGGCAGGCTCCCCGGTCCTGCGCCCAAGCCAGTCTATGAGGTCCTTGAAAACTGGGCAATTCAAGTTGTCGTGCTTCAGGAAAAGCAGCTCGCGAATGTCCTTAACCTTTCCCAGGACTGCCGGGGCATCCTTCGTATCCCGGTAAGCGCGCTTTCTTGAGGTCTTTGTTCTGAACAACTGCTCCACGATCCTTTTCGGAGGTTTGCGTTGGTCCTGCTCTTCCACAGGGGTTTTCCAACGTCCCAGTTGTTCGTTTGTCCCTATAACCTGTCTGAGCTGGTCTTGCGCGGCAAGGAGGAGCATTTCCATGTCGTGTTTGAAGGCTGAAGGGTCGAATCGCGTCATCGCGTTTGCCAGTTGCCCCCCCCGAATCCCATAGATGGTTTCCAGAGCGTTTGCGACAGCGCTCCTCTGAAGTTCCTTCAATTCTTCAAGGGTTTCATGCTTCAGGCGAGACCTCGCGAACGGCTGGTTGGGGTAGAAATCGGGGAGGCCGACAACAAGATCATCCTTGTCGCCAGCCAACTTCTCTGCTCCTCGGGGTCCTATTTTGCGGAGGAACTTGTCCTTTCCGCCCAGGGGAATCAGTCTTAAACCGTGGCCATTCGACCGAAGTTGGCAGAGCCATTCGGCCCAGAGCTGGCGGAGGGCCAACTTGTCCGATTCACCCTCGACATAGACCCATACTTTCACGGCATTGCCTCGAGTTCGCCGGAACGATGAAGGTCTGCGAGAGTGTCTCCCTCTACGGCTTCTAACATCGTGCGTAAGCTTTCACGCGTCCTTGGTCGGTACCATCCGATCCGCGTGTCCTCTCTGGTCATAACCGCTATCTGCTCAAGGTCGAAGCATTGCAGAAGCTCCGGGCTGTGCGTTGTGACCAGAACCTGTGTTCGTTCGGAGCCGGTCTTGATTATATCGGCGACGATAGGAAGCAGGCGGGGATGAAGGCCAACCTCAGGCTCATCAATGGCGACGAAGGGCGGGGGGGACGGGTTGAGTAACGCCGCCTGGAGGCAGAGGAATCGCAGCATCCCGTCTGAAACGTCCCAGAGTTCCATTGGCCGCTGCATCCCAGCTTCATGTATGCGGACCGTAACTGTCCCCGGCCCGCTCCATGTGGTTTCGGCGCTGACGTCCTCGACCCAAGGATAGGCAGACTTCAGGAAACCACGAACCTCCTCCGCGGCTTCCCGAAAGTCGTGCCTTGTGAAAATCTCGTGAAGAACCGCGGCGAGGTTGTCGCCCTGGGGACCAAGAATCGTGCTTGGCGATACTTGAGATGGCCTGCGAGCAGGAGCGGCCATGTCAATCCTGAAACCCGGGTACATTGCGAATAAGGTGAACAGGAGACGCACCCAGGAGGGAACGGGATACTTCTCGAAGAAGCGGGCCTCCGCGAGTAGCAGAGAGGGCCCCTCAGGCGCTGCATTGGCTAATCCTTGCAGGGATTCAGCGTCGAGAGACCCCATGTCTCCACCGAGTTCGCCTGTGGCGATTAGGTCCGGAAAGAGGGGGAGCTGGGTGAGCTGCTTCTGTTCATCATCAAAGATCATGCGCCGCCCGCCCCGAGACTCCAGGAACTTGAACGGCTGCTCATGGTCGCGAAACGCTTTGCCGTACCGAAGTACCTCGTATATGGGTGCAGCTCCTCCGTCGGCACGTTTCTCAAGCTGAACCTCGTAAACAATGGCGACACCGGACCTTTCCGGCAGGACGGCCCGAATGGCGGATTCCGCGGACCTGTCAAATGTCACGCGCCATGTGAGCTTCTGGATCTGCTTGCCCGCACTCAGCAGTGAGAACAAGCCGCCGTGTGACCGTAGCGCGGCATTGACCGGCTGGGCGGCGCATTGCGAAATAAGTTGGAGACAGTCCAGCAGAGTACTTTTCCCCGCCCCGTTGGCGCCAATCACCACGGTAAGGCCGCCGAGGTCCGCCTCGAAGCCATCGAGTAGCCGGTAGCCGTCAACCTCCAGTTTCTTGATCATCAGAAAAACCTCCTATTGCTGCCAACCGTACGCTGGCCTGGCACTCCGCGCTCGCCGTCGGAAAAAACACCATGCCAGCCTTTTCGTATTATACCACCATGTTGGCGCGCCACGGAAGACGCATTCGGGGAAATCCCGAGTCCTGACTTCTGCTCACAGTCGCCAGGGGATCCCATAGCTCAGCGAGGAGTCGGTGATGGGGCGATTTCGTACTCAATTCCGCCGAAGCCGTGCTCACCTGCGACCGCGACGAATTCTTCCAGACTCTTGCTTCCGCCTGTGGTGGCGGGATTCAGACGTGGAATCATGGTCGTGTTCCTTGTGCTGGTGACGCACGAGAAACGGCGATTCCCTTGGGCAGCTCATACGCCGCCTCCCTCAGTCTTTCTCTTTCGCAGTTGGTCGAAAGCGACAGCCAGAACGATCAAAACGCCGATGACGATCTGCTGGATGAAATCGGTGATATGCAGAAGCGTGCAGCCGTTGAGCAAAACGGCCATGAGAAGAGCTCCGATGATTGTTCCGGAGACTGTTCCCTCGCCCCCCATGAGGCTGCCTCCGCCGATGACCACCGCGGCGATGACACGCAGCTCGTATCCGACTCCTGCGGTTGGCTGGCCGCTGACAAGGGAAGAGAACTCAATCATGCCCGCCAATCCTGCAAGGAGTCCGCAGACGGCGTAAATCAGGACGATGTACATTCCCACTTTGATGCCGGAATGGTGGGCGGCTTCGATATTGCTGCCGATGGCGTAGGAATATCTGCCCAGGCGAGTGTACCGCAGGGTCAGGCTCGCCACAACACAGATGATAACGATGAGAACGAGGGGGATGGGGACGAGGCGGAGAAAGGGCATGGGGAGGAGGTCGGAGAGGTTCCCGTTGCGGAGGATGCCGAAGGAGCGAGGGACACCCTTGTCAACCGGCAAGCCCTGGGTTATCTGTAGAACCAGTCCGCGAAACGCTTGCATGGTTCCGAGGGTTGCGATGAAGGGGGGAATCTTAAGACCGGCGATGAGCAGACCGTTGAGCAAGCCGCACAGTAACCCGGCGAAGCACCCCCCAACAACAGCGAGAGGAATTGGAATCCCCACCGTCATAAGCCATGTCCCGCAGATACCCGCCAGGGCCATCATAGAGCCGACGGAGAGATCAATGCCCGCGGAGATGATGACGAAGGTCATGCCCACAGCCATGATGATGATTTGTGCGTGCTGGCGGATGATGCTCGATATGTTGACCCATGTGAAGAAGTGCGGTGTGGAAAACGATAACGCAATCATCATCACGAGCAGCGCCATCGAGGGGAGAAGCTTCACGAAAGAGCTTTTGAGAATAGTTGCTTTGGTCAACGGTCTCATTGTTGTCCAGTTCTGTAACCGCTCATGCAGCCTGCTCGGCGCCGAGCGCGGCAAGGCGAAGGATTTCCTCCTGATTGGTCCGGCGAGGGTCGAGCTCGCCAACGATTCTGCCTCTTCGCATGACGAGGATGCGGTCGCTCATTCCGAGTATTTCCGGCAGCTCCGAGGAGAGCATGAGAATGCCGGCGCCCATCCGTGTCAACTCCACGAAAAGCTCGAAGACGTCCCTTTTTGCTGCGACATCTATTCCTCTGGTTGGCTCATCGAAAATGATGAGTTTTGACTGAGCGGAAAGCCATTTGGCGATGGCGACCTTCTGCTGGTTGCCGCCGCTGAGGCGCAAGACTTTTTGGCGAACCGACGGGGTGATTATCCGCAAGCGGGTGACGTATCGGCGCGCGATTTCTCTCTCCTGTCGGAGGTTTATCCTCCCGAAGGAAACGAGCTTCTTGAGGCTGGAGAGCGAGATGTTGGCTGCAACGTTGAGACCCAGGGCAAGTCCGGTGACCTTTCTGTCCTCTGTGAGATAGCCCACCCCGGCGGCAATCGCTTTTGACGGGGAAATCTGATGAATTTCCTTTCCGAGGACGAATATCCTGCCGGAATCTATTCTGTCCAGCCCGAAGATGGCTCTCGCGAGCTCGGTTCTGCCCGCGCCGACGAGGCCCGCCACGCTAAGAATCTCGCCAGCGTGTAGCGAGAAGGATATATCGTGCAACACACCCGCCCGGGAGAGGTTCTCCACACGCAGCACCTCCTCGCCGACCTTTGCTTCTTTCTTCGGGAACATCGTCGAGAGCTCTCGCCCCACCATGTGCCTGATAATCTCGGACATCTGAATCGAGCGGAAAGGTGTGGTGATGATTTTCTGGCCGTCGCGGAGGATAGTTATGCGGTCGGCGACCTCGTGGAGTTCCTCGAGGCGGTGAGAAATGTAGATGATGCTGACACCTTTTTGCTTCAGGCGGTGGACGACCC